>Ga0307947_1001006_pt1 | contig 21621 bp, 20 predicted proteins | sample OrgLakmetagen232_FD_201840 | JGI IMG/M metagenome (GOLD analysis project Ga0307947, IMG submission 201840) | Saline water microbial communities from Organic Lake, Antarctica - #232 | ecosystem: Environmental > Aquatic > Non-marine Saline and Alkaline > Saline | place: Antarctica: Organic Lake...
CCAAGGAATAAAAAGAATGGAGAAGGGAAGCAGAAACTGGAGAAAAGCAGAAAGTGAGAACATCTCACTTTATGCTACACTTCAAGAACCTGAGTTCAGGTGTTTCACACTGAACTCATAAGTTTGTTTGGTTGTGGATACTGTGGACAGAACCAAAATACAATGTATATTAAAGAAATCCCTGTTCAAATTACTGTATGTATACCGTAAATATGTGGTTTTGGCCAACCCTAGTAGTGAGCTGTCTAAGCAGTCCACGCTGTCCACAGCAAGCGCCAAAGAAAACGCGCGAGGTTACTATTGGCGACCAAAGACTTTGTCAGAGGCAAAGTTTGTTTGGTTGCAAGCTGTCTAGTCAGTCCACGCTGTCCACAGCGGGCGCCAGAAAAGCAAACAGAAGTCACTGTTTGCGACAGGAAAGCAGGCTACAGGCTCAGTTTATTTGGTTCCGAGCTGTCTAGGGAGTTTAGGCTGTCCACAGCGAGTGCCAGAAAAGCAGACAGAGGCCCCTGTTTGCAACGGGAGAGCAGGTCAGAGGCAAATTTTGTTTGATTGCAAGCTGTCTAGGCAGCCCAGGCTTTCTACAGCGAGCGCCAGAAAAGCAGACAGAGGCCCCTGTATGCGACAGGAGAGCAGGTGACATTATTGCGGGTAACAAGCCCCAACAGGTGTGTATTAGCTTGCTGACAAGTGACTGTCAGCCATAGTACTCGTCGCCTCAAGCAAGCATGCCCTGACGCCGGGGCGAAATCTCCATTGTCCATACATCTCCGTGTACCATACATCTCCGTCCATACATCTCCGTGTGCCATGGCTGACTGTCTATGAAATGCGTCCATACATCTCCGTCCATACATCTCCGTGTGCCATACATCTCCGTCCATACATCTCCGTGTGCCATGGCTGACTGTTCATACATCTCTGTGTGCCATGACTGACTGTCTAATTTGTCTTTTGTGCACAGCATGAGCTCTGCTTCCCTACACAGACCGAATTGCAAGATGCATGACCAGCAATACCCCCTATGTTTACACAAGGCTGTGTGCTGTCTCTGGGTGCAACGCAAAGCGTGCCTGATTTCTTTGTACCAAGTGGCTTCAGCGTTATTGCACACAGTCTAACGCTCCCTGCAGCAGCAAAACATTGTTTTTGTCTATTATAAGCTGACGCTCAGCATTCACTTATATCCTCCCTGAATGTTTAGCTTACACCTCCAAGCAGAACTGATGCTAGCTAATCTAGGCATTCACACCCATCCTCCATCCCTGCATCTCTGCGTGCATGCCTTTCACACCCACCCTCCATCCCTGCATGCATGGCTTCATTTCTATCCCTGCGTCCCTGGACGCATGGCTTTCACACCCATTCTCCATCCCTGCATCTATGCGTGCATGGATTTCACACCCACCCTCCATCCCAGCACGCATGGCTTGATATCCATCCCTGCATCCCTGCACGCATGGCTTTCACACCCATCCTCCATCCCTGCATCTATGCGTGCATGGATTTCACACCCACCCTCCATCCCAGCACGCATGGCTTGATCTCCATCCCTGCATCCCTGCACGCATGGCTGTCACACCCATCCTCCATCCCTGCATCTATGCGTGCATGGATTTCACACCCACCATCCATCCCAGCACGCATGGCTTGATCTCCATCCCTGCATCCCTGCACGCATGGCTGTCACACCCGTCCCTCATCCCTGCATGCAGGCTGCGTGCTGTGGACATCAAAGTGATGTATGAGCTGGGCCGCTATGTGCCCCTCGTGCCTGTCATCACTAAGGCGGACACCATGACCATACGTGAGGTGAGGGGATACTAGTGTGTACACATTTATAGGGTTGGCCAGAACCATATATATGCGCCTTATATGACCGTATGTTTGGTGAAATCCCTGCAAATGCATAAATAAGGTTATAAAGGTCAGGCCAAATTTTACGCATTTTACTTGCGTGCACTTTTGTTGATGCAAATTGCCTTTTGGTGCCTCTTGTGTGCATCAGAGTAAGGTTTGTGTTGACGTATTATTATTATTTTGTGTTTTTTCATTCTTGCTGTTCCATCAAATACATGCGCAACGCAGAAAAACAAACAGGCACGTAGAACAGGCCAGAATTTTATGAGCACCGTATACAATCGAATATTTTGTAGTTCCCTTTCACCCAATGCTGGGCACGAGGACGCCCGTAGACTGTGTGCGTGTGTGGCGAGTCTGCCTCTCTTGCACTCTATATCTATTTTCCAAATTTGCACCTTATGTCTTGTCCCGACACACACACACACACACACACACACACACACGCACACACACACGCACACACACACACGCACACACACGCATCACGCAGACCAGCAGCTTTTGCACTGCAGGAGAATTTTTGTGCTTGACTGCACCCCACCTTCTTTTGCTTGAGATTTGCAACCCCAAATTCACTTACAGGCCAACAGCTACCGGAACGATGTGGCCACAAAGCTGTCCAATCCCATGGTGTGTTTAGCGTGCTTGTTTGCTTATTTGGGTTGCATATGTTATTCTACGTGAAATTGCTCTTTGTTCGTGCACGTGTCGGATTTGTATGTGCGTGCGTGGAACGGTCGATAGCATGCAGAACAATGTTTTAGGATTGTGTCTAAGAACATTGCTGTTGTTCTGCGCTATACCTTGTCCTGGATGCATTTTGTGCATATATATAAAATGATCAGAATCATTCCACACCAAGGTTTGAAAAGTGCACCCAATGTGCCCCACTATGACTAGTTTTATTGCTTTTAGAGCAACACCGGCCCCTCCATCCATTGCACACCTGCTCAATCACACACACACACATACACACATGCACACATGCACGAAATAACATGCATGCATGCTCTCCTCACAAATCCTTGTATGCACAAACACAAACACATGCACAACACAGTTTCTTATATGCGCATGTGCACAATGCACACAAACAAATACACACGATGCAGATTCCAGGCGTGCGCGACAAGATCAACGTGTTCCACTTTGAGCGCACCACCCTGGAGCGTGCAGGCATTATGGATCACGGCACTCCTACTCCTCCCTTCTTAGTAGTGGCTTCCAACGAGATCAACGAGGACCTCAACCTAGGTGCGTGCATCTTGCTCTATTGTGATATTGTGATAGGTAAAGCCATGTCACCCTCTCTGATAGACCTTTAATGAATTTTATAGGGACTTCAGCGTTGGCATGTTGCTCATTGTATGCACTTCCGATTAATTGATTGATTGGTTAGTTGAGTGAATGAATGATTGATTGATTGGTTGATTGATTAATTGATCGATCGACTGATTGAACTTTGGCATGTTGCCCACTGTATGCTCTCCCATTTGCTGCCACTGTAAAAACATTGACCCTTTCTAGATGAGGCTTCAGTGGATCATCAAGTTCTACTGATCTGTGGTGCCCAACCCTCTTTGATGCGTGTCTCGTTCACGAAGAAATCCACTCAGCAGTAAATAAAGGGTCGATCTCTTAGGCGACAGCAAAAAGTCCCCTGCCTACGCAGATACGCATGTCTACCTGGCACCTGTCTCACAGGTCCTCTCTTGCACCTTGTTGCGTTGCAGGGTGTCCGTTGTGGGAAATCCTTCCGTGTTTTTGTTCAAACATTATGACCCTCATGACCCTCATGACTTCTATATGACCCTCATGACCCTCTCGTCATTCTATATGACCCTCATGACCCTCTTGTCTTCTATGTGACCCTCACGACCCTCATGTCTTCTATATGACCCCTATGACCCTCTCGTCATTCTAGATGACCCTCGTGACCCTCTTGTTTTCTATATGACCCTCAAAACCCTCATGTCTTCTATATGGCCCTCATGACCCTCATGTCCTCTTGGCCATTGTTCCGTTGCTTTGACACATATATTTATTCCTGAAGCAGGCCACCCTCCCGTGTTAGTGGCTTGAGCGTCAGCGCCCATGTACCATGTACCCTTGAAACGTGTCTTCTTACGACATTATCTCCCTCGTACCTCAAGTCCAAGCACCCTTGCTGGTTCAGATGTGCCATCCTCGATTATCACCCCTGCACCTTAAGGCCTTGCACCCTCACCCTACATTGGATCTGTTGTCTGCAGGTGACCCCCCTGTGTTCTGGCCAGAGCGTCGCTACCCGTGGGGCACAGCTGAGGCCTTCAACAGGGAGCACTCTGATCTGCTTGGACTCAGGTTAGGAGCAGATTGTGCACAGTCCTTTTGCGTACCTGTGTCTGGATCAGAGTGCTACACACTGCTACTTCATGTAATGTGATGCATCTGCACATATGCACACTGCTCCATTCTACTTCATGTATGTGGTCACATCGTACAGCTTGACAGGGAGGACAAGGGGTTTCTGATTGAGTAAATGAGGGAGAAGAATGTGCAATCTGGTAAACGAGGAAAAGAAGGGAAGGGGTGTGGGAGTGACAAGATGCAAGCATTCATTTAAAATTGCTGAGCAACACTTTAGCCAAGACGATTATTCGAACAGAATGCCGTGCTCTTTGGCTAGGAAAGGAGGAGGAAGCTGGTGGTGCAATAGGAGAGGCTAATTATAATTGAAAATATTCAGTCAAGACAGGAGTATGATATCTTGGAAGGATTGCTGATGGCCCACCGCAAGCTTCCTGTCAGCCACAAGAGGCAGGCAACGCGCATCCCAGTACAGATGCAAACATTTCAGTGTGCCGCACACGGTAGTATCTGATCAAATATCAAACTAATAATATTACATACGCACAGTGTGCTCATGTAAATTGTCATGGTACGCATAGGTATGTAAAGCGCAAGTACCCAAGACGCTCTTGAAGGAGGCCCCAAAGAAGGCCCCCAAAAAATGGGCAAACACACACGTACACATCCACACACGCAGGGGCCTGCTGTAAAGAGGCCTTGGAGGAGGGTAACAAAACCAAGGAACACAAATACGCACACACTCACACACACGCAGGGCTCTGCTGTTGAAAGAGGCCCTGGAGGAGGTTAACAAAACCAAGCGGCAACGCTATGAGTCGTGGAGGCGGCAAACCCTGAGCAGCTCGCGCAATGGGCAGAGGGTTCGCCGCATTTTGCTATGGACCATCATACCAGCGCTGGCATGCCTGCACATCGGGCGGACCGGGGTTGACATCAAGCAGGTGCCTGCTTAACCCAGCAGACCAGCATGTTATAGGACACTAGCACACTCACATGACACGGAGCACACACATATGACACGCAGCGCATAGCACACGACACATAGCACATAGCACACTCGCATGACACATGGCACACTCACACGACACGAAGCACAAGCACACCTGCACGCCAAGCAGGCTAGCGTGGGCATTCAGCAGGTACATAGGTACATGCACACACCGTACATGCACATGCATGAAATTTGAAACACGTGCACGCAAATGCACGCACATCACATACAAGACCACAAGCAGGTGCGGACTGCCATACCAGCATGCTGCGCATGCTTGTTCGCTCTTGCTACTTCTTTTAATGGCTTATGACAGCCGTTGCCGCTGAAATTTTCCATCCCATCAGCACATGGGAGTCTTGCATACCAAAACTCTAGACACTTCAGTTGGATCAAACATCAGGCCCTGCTTGTACCTCTGGATCCTGTATTTTAAATACCCCGTCTGCTTCACTCATGGCAGAAACATTTGCAGTTTGCCTAAATTGCATAAGGCTCTGTACATTGGCTTAGCTATGACTTTTGGTCAACACCCATTGCACGTGTAAAAGGTTTCACACCAACGTTTACTGCTCGTCACGTCTAGCTCATAGCGCCCGGCTGCATGTGCATCTACCTCACCCAAGTGTGCACAAAACAACAGCTCTCCTCTTAACCGTGCCGTTGTGCTTACATGGTACGGGGGTTCGTTTTGTTTGCCTTTTTCCCCTTCACACAGGTGTGCAGCCAAGTCCGCAACTTTCGCCTGCCTTTTTCCTTTTTCCTTTTTCCCTTCACACAGGTGCGCAGCCAAGTTCGCAACACAGTGAACAGAGTGAAAGCCCGCTTGCCCAAGCGAGCTCCCCAGGCAGCAGCCCTCCCAGCCCCGGAACCAGCAGCACCCCAACCCCAACCAACACCCAAGAAGGAAAGATGGGGGCTGTTCTGAGGATGGGAATAGATCATTCCTTGTGAGGGTGTGTCCCGTGTGCAGCTCTGCCACCGCAGCAGCAGCACGATCTTGGAGAGGCTTTCGCAGGGACAAAGGCTGAACTTAGGTTTCTGGTGTCGCAGTGCTCGCTAGAACCTCAATTCTCTGCTCCTCGGCACGCACTTAGTAGTGAGTGCCTCAGAGTTTACTGTGCAGTTGCCCAAGTGGCAAGTTATGTTTAAGCAGGAGTGTTGGCAGAGTTTCCCTGCACGTTATATATGTGTTACCACAACAATTGTAGCCTCATTGCACGTCAACTGGTTTTTCCATGCATATTTAGCTCCGGAGGTAGGGTTAGACCACAGACGAATTTTATAACGTTCTTTGTAGTATATTACTTTCTGCAACCTGCATAATATTCATGTTGCTACGTTTCAAGCTCCCTGCACCTGGAGTCCATTATCATAGTCAGGCGCTAATATTGCTCCCATTGTAAATATCCTTTCGGCCAGTAACAACACACCCAGCAGGTTTTACAAAGGGGGCAGGGGGTTGTGTACAAAAGCACTATTTCAAGTTAGCAACCATGCCAGGGTAGAGCCTTTGTTCCAATCCACTTGGATTTAAATTAAACTGAGAGGATAGTCACACCTCAGGCCGTCAGCTTGCCTTCTTCAGCGGAAATTCTGCTGCCTAGTCTCACCAATTGAGCGCCAGTCGACTGGCGCCAGTGACAGATTGTAGGATGAAGTAGTGTTTACAAGTTATGGCCACTTCTTCTCTGACATATGATTCCTCAAAAACCACCCCCGTTCAAAGAATGCGTCATAACAGGAATAGTTTAGTTTGGATTACAAAGGCCTCCAGCCTGGCATGGCTGCTCAACCTATAGGTCCCAACAAATAAATCAATCAAAAAGATTGACAGCTGCACTAATAAATTTGTAACAGGAATAGAAGGCCTTAAGTGCTCAGGATCTGTGACAAATGCGACTGGCACTCTGTTTCAGGATGAGGAACACATTTTGCTGGACTGTCCGCATGAACATCCTGTTAGCCTCTGTACACAGCACCGCCTGCTGGTCTTCCCACCTCAATATGAAGATGGCCCAACTCGTTTGAGGACTTTTTTGAACCTACCAGATATATCTGGTGTGGCCTCTTTTGTTGCTGAGTGCCTAGCCCTTTTCCCTTGATTTTTTCTAGCATCTTTTGGGTTTGGTTTCAGGCTGTTTCCAAGCTTCCGCTCAGATGCCCCCCAGAGGCAGGCATATATAGCGATGTAACCTTACCTTGTCTTACCTTAAACATCTTTTCTTTTTCTTGTAGAGTGAGCAGCTATTTAATTGGCGGTTGAGAGATTCTGTTTGTTCTTAAGCTGCCTGCCTGTCGTGCCAGTCTTTTTGGTAACTTTTAGGCTTCGGATTTGATAGTGTCGGTAATTGTATACTAGCTGATTATTTGTGGATGAAAAGCACCCGTGTGCTAGTAGTTTTATCCACGTGTCACATTGAGACCCGAAATGCCTGGGTAATAATCCCGGCCCTGGAAGCAGCAATAGCGTGGAAGCTAGCCAATCAAAGATGAATAGCACTAGCAGTTAATCAAAAACGAGTTCGAGCAGAAAGCGCACAGGCATGGAGACGGAAGGTTGTTGTAGTAGCAAAAAATACTAGGGACCTCAACGATGCACTCCTCCGCTGGAAGGTCCCCCGCCCGTAGGCCTGCTTAATCTCTAAGTCAGTTCGAGATTATGATCAGACCATTGAAAAGGGGGGACCTAGGGGTAAGGTTATAGGTGTTCCTCTTGATTCAGGCGGTGATTTGATCTGACAGCCTGTATCGTTTCCCTCCTAGGAATCTGAGCTTGAAGCGATTAGCTCACTAACCCAAAAGACATATTTCCAGACTCCTTACAATGAGCATGTGCAATAGCGGAGCATGCAGGCATCATAAGAGCAGCCAGAATAAAAAAGACATAACATTAAAGAGACAAGTTTGCTGGTGGAGGAGGGAAAATAATGAAACAAAAACAGCCGAGGAACGTCCGTATTTTCAAGATTCGCTCAGCTAGTTTGGAAGCAAAAAAAACGGGACAGTGGGTAAATATTTAAAAGGCTGTCTATTAAGGTCTGTGAGGCACATTAGGCACCTGACGAGAAAGACATGAAGTGCACTGACAATGGGGGAGTTGAATGTGGAAAATTGACGATGGGAGAGTTTGCGTGCGACTGCCCAGTAGACAGGCACGGCTTTAGATGAAGAGCTGAAAAGGCGCAATTGCTGGGCGAGCATTTAACATTGTTTTTCGCTTGAACTTGCACCCATCATGGCCCTAATGAGGGTTGGAAAGGAGCAGAGGCTTTACTCCACCACCTTAACCCCCATGTTCTTGGCGGTACCCATGATCATGGGGATAACGCTCTCCACCTGGTAAAGACAAGAAGGTGTAATCGTTCATACGTTGTCTCAAAATGGGCAAGCAGAGGCAGTAAGTACTAAGCCACGGCAACGGCTTTCTTAATCACATCTTTTGGCAACGGCAAGGAAAGGCAAAAGGATCCCTAAATATTTAGGGTACTGGTGTTGCCTGCATTTATTATGACATGATTGCTCACATCGTGCATGCTTCAGTGATGCAGCCCCCAAAAAAGAGATAATTAATGCCTGGTGAAAGATGGGCGCAAACGCCTTTTTTTTGTTCCTGTTATTACCTTCATTTATGCACATAAACCACTTGATGAGGACCAGGTTTTTTGTGCATAAGCACTTCACCACAACAGACCCACACCCGTCTTCATGCAGACTTCCCATCTACGACTTTATTAAACTGCAACGTTTATTTAACTGCAGTGTTCAGCCCTTCCTTGCTCACCTTGGTGGCATTCGTGTCTGGTAGCTTGATCCTGGCAATCTCTGCCACTTGTGCCATGGTGATCTGGCCGACAGTCTCCGACTTGGGTGTCCCTGAACCCAACTCAATTCCTGAGCGTGCAAGTAATGTGTGGCATGCCTTTTTATTTCTTTGTGTGTGTGACCTATATGGGGCGTCGTAATTTTTGGAACGGCCGAGGTGGGCATTTGGAGTGATGCCGTAACACACAGGAGGCTCAAATGTATGCACAAGGTAAAAATAGTTGTGCAGTGCTGAAACGACGCAACATGTGATTTCGAATGCTCTCTATATAAATTTCCAGGTTGGGATTTAAGATGGTCGAGCTTGGAGCAATGGCCGGCTCTGACTCACTGCCTTGCAGCCTTTTCCTAAGCCAGCAGCCGTCCTGACTGAAGGGCTTTTAATGTACACTTTGCTTGCACGCCTTTTGTACAGACAACACCCCGCATGCTTAAGAAAGTTAGACCCAAGGTCGCCAGCACCTTGTCACAGGAGTGTGCTGTTCCTCCATACAGAGCTAGATGACAATCGCATGGGGACTCATGAGGTGTGCCAATTTCGCTCATGGGCAGCAGATTTTTCTCACTTCTGAACAAGGTGCCCTCGAAATTTCAATGAGAGTCAAAGCCCTTTCAGCAGCTGCCATGCATTCTGCCAAGGAACTGCTGCAAGTGCCAGGAGCTACGCTTTTTTGCCAATTAAGCAAAACGATTGAGCGTCAGGCTGAACCTTGTGCAATTTCATCGAAGACGCTGCAATGCGTGCCAAACAACACGGAACAGAGCTCCCATGGATCACGTATTCAGTAGTTGCCAAATCCCAGTTTGATGCACGTGAAGCTAGGCGTTGACAGCGCTAAAAGAGAAAGGATGACTATAAGACCTCCCTGATTCTTGCAACACCATTACTGATCAATTTACATCACCCTAAAGTTACACGGTGCTTAGAGCAATCACGGGTGAGCAGGGATGAGGGTGACGTGGCACTTCAATTCAGTCACCGATCTCTGACACATTTCTACATTTCTTAAGAGACCTAGGCCAAGCTCTGCGAGTGACGCAGCAGAGGCAACACGACAACGCACGTCACTAGGGTTGAAGAGCCAGAATTGCAATCAAACACACACAAATGACCAGTGACGGTAACCCACCTGCAGCCTTCTTGACCAATACAGAGGCAGGTGAGGTCTTCAAAACAAAGGTAAAACTTCGGTCCTGTGTGTGCAACAACAGTTGTGTATGTGTGTAATCATTCGCATCATAGCATTCGTGTATATACATGTGTTTGTAGCTTTTCAACTGTGTTTAAAGGTTTTATGAAAATGCCTGCACACATGCAGTTGTGTTGTCTGCGTGTGTGTGTGTGTGTGTGTGTGTGTGTGCGTGTGTGTATGGGAGTATGTGTGTGTGTTGCACGCGCACGCGTGTGAGTGTGCATGTATGTGTTTATGTGTGTATGTGTGTGTTGGATATGTGCGCATAAGTGATCTTGTGTGCATGCGTCTGTGTGCGCATGTGTTTGCATGTTTTGTGTGTACGAGCTGTGATTTTATTTGAATGTCAGCATGCGTCTGTGTTTGCGTGTTTTGTGTGTACGAGCTGTGATTTTATTTGCATGTGTTTGTGCATGCGCATGCGTGAAAGTGTGCATGTGTATGTTACGGTAATGTGTACATGTGTCTGTGTGTCTGTTCGTGTGTGCTTGTTTTTGTGGATGTGTATGATTTCATTTACGTATGTGAGTGTGTTTTTAGTGTGTTCATGTGCGTGCGTGATTGCGAGTGTTCAGATGTGCATGTTTCCTTTTATGCAATGTGTTTGTGTATGCGCATGCGTGTGCAAGTGTGTGAGCGCATGCGTGTGCGCATACGTAACTTGGTTATGTTTATATGTGTCTGCCTGCTGGTGTGTGTGCGTGTGTGTGTGTGTGTACGTGTATGTGTGTGTGTGTGTGTGTGTGTGCGTGTTTGTGTATTTGTAATGTGTGTGTGTTTGTGTGCGTGTGTGTGTGTATGTGTGTGTGTGTGTGTGTGTGTGTGAGCCTCCTTTCCCCTCCTCCCCCAGCCCTGGCTGTAACCCCACTGGTCAATCCACTCACCTCATATACACTGATTTCTACTGGGATGACTTCGCCGGCCATCTTTTGTGTGGCAGCATTGTACTCCTTGCAGAACGCCATGATGTTGACACCCTGCAAGTCGGCAAATTAGATGGGGTCATACCATAAATACGGTACACGCGAAGCATAACGGAGGGGAGCACCACACCCACAACCCGAGGGCGTCCTTCTCCCCAGACACACACACACACACCCTCGCACCTTGCTACCCAGGGCAGGACCGACAGGTGGGGATGGATTGGCCTGTGTTGCGAGTGTGCGTGCGTGTTCGTGTGCGTCATTATCGCAGAGGGGTAAGCCACATTGCAACACACAGAGCCAGTCTTGCAAGACCTCACCTTGCCAGCCGTCAAGGCCAGCTTAATTTTCCCGGTCACTTTGGAGGCGTTCTGAATCACCAAGCGCCCTCGCTGCGGTCTCTGAGGCATTAGGAGTGGACTGGCCCGTGTTTGCAACGCGGATTTCTGCATCATGAGGGCCATTCCACTTGCTACAAAAAATGTCCCCCTTTCTTTAAAATTTTGTACGTAACTCGATCGCACTCGTCGCACAATCGTAGGAACACTTGAAATAAATTACAAAAAAATATGTAATAAAGGAGCACCGGCATGCCTCATCTGTGTTGACACAGTGTCGCTCAGGCTTACACATGAATGAGTGCAAAAACGACTTTAACTAGGTAATCTAAAAACGACTTTAGAAAGGCTTGAAATTCCTGGATGCTCGCAGGCCTTGGATGCGATGTCTATCCTCCTCGAACTTGGTGCGCAGGTCCACAAGCTCTGCACGAAAAATGGGGCAAGAGAGGCAGGGGGTTTGGTATCTCAGCTCTATGCTATGTGTCTAGTGTCTTTTATATCCTTGAAACTCGCTAAATACGAAACATGGTGCAAGCTCAAACAATAAACACGCACCATTCCTGCGCTTCTCTCGTTGTTGGAATCGGTAGAAATCCTCCAGGGGCGCCGCCTATTATTTGAAGGAGTGTGGAAGACAAGAGTTGAAGATAGTAACGAACATAATGACAACTATTGCTTGCCAATGATGGCATGTGGGGTGAGTGAAAACAGCATCACAATCCTGTTATTTCAAAAGTGCCTGTCAAGGGGTGATGAAGGTTGCCCCACAAAGTATATGGGCAATTTATTAGGGAACAATTTTCATTTGATTGAAATGCAGGCAATTTTACGCTGTAAGGAGTAGACGTAGAGCGACTTTGCTCATCGTAGCCATAGCAATTGCGCTACTCACTGTATAAATTTTTTGTATTGGTCGGTGAGTATCAAGCGTACATGACCAGGCCCAACACGGCACTCACGTTAGTAATTTTATAAACAATTACTGAATTGGCAAGTCTCGTAAATAGTTAGGAGTGCTTGCATTCTGCTCAGTTGTTGGTTAAAGAGTAGCAGCTAGCCCCAACAAGCTTAGGCTCAGGAGAAGATTTCACCATTTAGAGCTAGTAAAGCAACTAAGCACTCCACATACTCTGGCAATAAAGTTTAACTTTGTAAAAAACGAAGTACGTACATGTACTCACTACCACCTCCGGAAATAAATTTCAGAAAGAACAGAACCCACCCCCCTAGAATTATTTATTTTACAGTATCAAATAGAACCCCCCCTTCCCCCCTACACACACAAGGGGCTTTTGGAGTCCTGGGGGGTTGTGGGTGGCCACCTTCATCTCCACAAATTCAAGGAGGAAATGGAAGCTTAAAAGGATAAAAATGACCAATGAAGTTCAGGGCCGCAAGATTCAGTTGATCGCAACCTAATAACTTGCGTGCTCACAATCCTCTATTCCATATCAAGCCCCCTGCGCGTCTGCCACCCTTCTCCCTCCTGCTGCTCCACCCTCTATTCAACCACTCTCGCTATTGCTGTCACTACTGCTGCTGCTGCACGCCTTGCTTGTGCTTTCTTGGGCACGAGCTGCTCGGGTGCCAGAACTGGTCTTGCGCACTGTCTGCAACACCTGCTCCTCTGTCTGCCTTTCAGCTGCCTTAGCTTGCCGCACAGATGCCAACACTGCAGCCTGTGCTTGCATAGCATCCACGCCTTCATCCCACAAATCCTCCCCTCTTCCACTACACGCTGTACTGGTAGGGGCTGCCCTTTGGGCACCAGAAACAGTTTTTTAACCACCGTCCCCCTAGAAACCTGAACCGCTCCCCCCAGAAATGAATACATAATTTACCACCGTTTCACAAGTACTCTGTCACCGCCCCCACCAAAAAACAATAATTAGGGGCGGTGATAAACATGTACGGTATTCAAAACTAACATCTACTTTAAAAGGGAAACCGGAGGGTCATAATTTAGTTGCACACATAACACATACTATGTGTTATGTCTAGTTGACCAACCTTGCTCTCCTTGGCCATCGCCCTGGCAGCTGCTTCTGCCATTCCACCACTCTGAATTGTTCCCCCGGCGCCTTCCGTGGTGCGCTTCCGTCCCTGTACGAGTATATGTGGGGGAAAACGTTCATAAAACCTCCTGCCCAACTTTGTTCAGACGCGTTTGGTTTTGTCACAAAATGACTGAAGAGAAATTATATTCCCAAATGACACAAAATAGTACTCGTGAATGCTCCCACTAACCCTCTCTACTCCCTGTCTATCAAGTGAATATCAGGGCGTGCATTGCCCTGATTCTCCGCACCTTGGAACGGACGACAACGGTCCACCCGTCCTCAGCCATGGCTGCTTGTTGTGCCTGCTCCGTGCGTGCTTCATCCTCTTCATGCTGCGCCACCCAAGTATCCAACTGCAAGAAAGAAAGTAATAGGGAACAAAAGGCTAAACACAAGCATGCAGCCAAAAGGTGCACCGAAGCCAATCCTAGAAATCAGGAAAAGCAAGCCAAATTGCTTGTATTCTATGGCATGACTTGAATGCAGTAGGCCCCGTCGCTGCCGACGCCAGTCGCCCTCACCTGTTTCTGGAGCGCTGCATTTCCAGGTCTTCTGGCTTTGTGCGCATTTACCCATGCTGCAGGATGAATTCAAGAGTGTAACTTTTAATTCAATGTAGAAATGACAATGGTGAACTGCAATCTCTTGTGATGTGGAATACAGTGAGGACTGGCATGCTTTATAAAAGCACGAAGCAGGAATGAGAGGTGTGGCTTGTAGTCGATTTCTCCCTAAATGTCTCCTAACTATACCTGTGCTGGAAATGACGGACTCCGAGACATAATTGGACAAGCTCACACATGATGTAAATGGTGCAAACACACTGCTACAGCAGCTTTGCCAACCTCTTAAGCCTGTAGCCTCAGAAGCTGAGCCGTCCTCCTCCTCGCTGTCCTCCTCCAACTCTTCCACCTCAACTATCTGCCCCTGCTTTGCAACTGCCAGTGCTGCGGGCACTGCCGACTCGTCCACAAAAGCAACCATGCCCGATCTCTGGGTGAAGCAAGACAGGATACAGTGGGAAGTAGCATGTGCATGTGGAAACGATGAGTGGGATGCTTAGCACACCTTATACTCCAATAGTTGTGCTTGCAGGAGGGGCGGTGCATGCATTTTCTCGGCCTCTCTTACCTTGTTGCTATGCAGCACTATTTGCGTCGTTTCCCCAAAGCATGACACAATGTGGCTCAGAGTTTTCTTCCCACAGCCCAAGGGCAGCCCCGCCACAAACAAGGATGACGGGGCCTGAGTGTTCTTGTGTTCTTTGACGTGTATGTGCGTCAAAAAGGGATTTTGCCCTAACCTGCAGGCAATGAAGTTAGATTCGTAGCCAGAGTTTACAGACACACAAGGGCGATTTTGTGTGATTCTACACATGGCTACGCATTTGTTGATGCCTGGAGACGCACCTAATCCCAAGTGGATGCAATGCAGACACAGCGGAGGCAGCAGCCATTACTGGCTGGAGCATGTGTTGAGGCTCTTGCGTGTGTTGCCTGGGTCTCCTTTGCACACTCCCAGTTGCCACCATCACGGGAATGGATTCAGAAACTGTATATATTTTTGAAAGGTTTGGAACCAGCTACCACATTAAATAGAATAATATTTGACGCAACCCAATGCTGCTTCGAAAGGGAAACCTTTCCACTGTTAGGAGCCCGGTGTGTAGTAGCAGCAGCTCGTTAACTCAGTGTGTTAGACGCGCTATCCGTCCCGCGCACAGGTGTGAGCACACGGGGGATAGTCATGCTTCCAATTCTGGAACCCGGAAATCCTGCAAGCACAAACCTCCCACATAATAACTTGCTTGAAGAACATTTGCTTCCCTGTCTAGTGGTGGCACAAAAGCATCATACGCACAGCAGCACACGCAGTAGAACCCCGTGCCCAGGCTGATTATGACCATTTTCATTCTGGATCCCTACTTTGCAAGCATCATTTGGCACTGATCCTCATTTGAGCATGATGGACATGTGAACAACATGCAGTGGGCTTGATTAGGGTTGCTTCCACGCTCACACACCAATGCCCCACTGTCATGTGTGGTGACACTATCATCACAGGCACAGCAACACAGTCCGAACCCGCGTGGCCAACGTCGATGAGTCGAGCTTTGAAGAAGAAGTTTTGAAGGTGAGGGTCCTCAGTCCTTGGCGCTCCCCTGGGAGAGGTTCAGATGCAAACTTCGTCAATCACAATTTATCACGCTTCTCAACACCACTCAGTCTGACAAGGCAGTGCTTGTGGACTTCTGGGATGTCTGGTGCGGGCCATGGTGAGTGCAAGAAAGTGCCTAAAGCACGTGAATTGAGTTTGCTCCTTCATAGACGTATAATCGTAAGATGTTCAACACGCTTACGCACACAAACACACTTATACATACACAAATATACACACACGCGCATACACGCATACACGCACACACGAACACAAAATGTGCGTGCCTCCACAAATGCAGCAAGCTCATGGATCCGTTGATGGCATGGGCTGAGAAGGTGGGCAAAGCGTGCTTAAAAAGAGGTTTATATTCCAGATGCTGGCTAGGCACAGAGAAGTAAAAGTAAAAGTCTACGCCGGAAAACACCAGAGTGCATTAAGAAAAGGCTCTCAACTATTGCTCACACTAGCCGTAAAACAAAAAAAAGAGAAACAACAGAGACTAATGAGGATCTGGCGGGTTGTCAGCCATGCGATCCGGCCTGCGCCTAGCCCTCCTGAAGCCATCCGCTCTTCCAGTAACCACCCAATCATATCCCCTATTATCACTGTTGCCATTGTTATGTTTGTGTCTTGTTTAAGCTTTTTATTGCATGGCAGTGCAGTGCAGTGCAGTGGCTAGTTGGTGGTGCACTTTGTTTAAAGGGATGTCCAGGTTTATTAAGGAGTTATGGTGTAATGGTTGTAGATTGTGCCCAAGGAGTTTAACATGATGTGTGACTTGGTTGTTCCTAGAGATGCCTCGGAGGCTCCTTGTTCGTAGACGCTGGATAAGCGGTACATGTTGGTTGTGCGCTTTATCTAATGTCTGTTGCGGGTTAAGGTCTGAGCAGGCACAGAAATAATACGTAGAAGGTGCTCTAGACAACCGCCACAGCAACCTGTTTTGTGCCGCATCAACCCTGCTGCTTGACAGGAGTACGCGGACAAGCTGAAGGTGGTGAAGATCAGGCACGATTCTTGCCCCAAGTTAATAGAGCAATACAAGGTGAGAGGTGCAAGAGTGGGCGCAAGCTACAGCTCCCTTGGTTTTAAAAACGAGGAGTTGACTTCACTGCCTGCACGTTTGTTTGCGCTCTGGCGCATGTTGTCAAAGGGCACCTCCCTAACCATGCTGGCTGTGCTGTGTCAGCTAGTGGAGTACTGCAATTAACCTTAAAAGGTTTTGCTTTCTCTGGTGCATTCAAGACGAGTAGTATGGATGTCGAAACAGGGGCTTTTATAGCAGGTTTTCTGTTTCGAAATACAACTCTTGGAGACGTAACCACATAGCACCTCGAATTTCTTGTTGATGAGTCCGTGGTTGGTTATGAATGTGATTGTCTACGTTTGTTTACCGTCAACTGCGTGTAAGATAAAAAATAGTCTGCTAAGGTGCATTCAAATGAAATGGCCAAGAGATGCATCTTTGCACGCACCACCACCAACAGTCTTGACGTGGAAGCGCTGCAAGTTGTACCCCTCTTTTTGGGGTGCTGCAAGCTGCCCTTTGAGGTATCTGCTTTCAGGTCGTTTCCTGGTGTCATCCTAAAATTGCTTGCTGTCGGTAGGCCATCAAAAATTAGTGCAGCAGTGTGTGCTGTTCCGCTTCTTGATTTTGCTGACTTGTGGCTTAATTATGGCTCAAGGAAATGACACTAGTCCTTGTGTAGGAGACCTCTACATATCGATTGATTGGATGCTGTAGTAGTATTCTGTGCTCGCTATTTTAACACTGCAACTCACGTCTCTCTTTCTCTAGCATGAACAGTACGTGCATACATTGCCCAGCCTCCTCATGGTGTGTGATCAAATTCAAAATGTTTGCAATGCATCGTCTCCTTGCAGGTTTACGGCCTGCCGGCTTTCTTAGTTTTCAAGAATGGGGAAATGGTTCCTGGATGTAAAAAGGAGGGTGCTGTCAACCAAAAAATGCTGACCGATTACCTGAAGCAGCACGGTGTTGACATTCCTTAAGCCTCTTTTTCCCCCTTATATGATAACCATTTAAATGCCAACAGACTAGTCAGTGGTAATTTTGGTGCTTGCTAAACTTGTTTTTGGCGTGTCAAAGCCCAGAGGAACTTGCACTATAAATTGTGTGCATTTGGCGGCAGGTTGTATTGCTGGATGTGGTTGTGATCATGCTGTCTTGCTTATTGTGCGTTTTTCAAGGTAGCTGGGCCAGAAACTTACATGCCGTAGCTTATAGTGTGTTGAATTAATAACAGACAAAAGTGTAATGGTGGGCGGGATGATAGATACGGTTAGATGGGTTGCATGTAAACCTATCTTGTCAATTACGGGCATATGTCTTGAAGGCCTGCAGGAAAAACTGATCATCACTCGCATCTCCAGCTTGTTGCCCCTCAAAGGGGTAAGGGGTAAGGGTTACACAGCTATATCCGCCAGCGAGGGCAGTTGAGCTATAGCAAAAAAAAGGCCCCTCAAAAAGCACCAGGCAGCAAGACAGAACAGGAGGCAAGCGTCACAACTTCTCTGCTCTCACTGAGAGGTATGGCATACCTTAAAAAGGTCTAGCTGCTGGAAGGTGGAGATGGTGGGGAACGGACAAGAGTTGTGGAAGGCAGGCATATTGACATGGATCACTATGTATGTCTATGCAGGACAGCAACCTAAATAAAGGCCGCTTGCACAAGCAGCTGCCCCAGCCAGCCACCAAGAACCCCACACAGTCAGCATCAATTAAAGATCTTTGAATCTTCAACATGACACTGTCACGGCGGGTCATGGCACCGGCATAGATTTCAGGCAGGTACAAATAAAGGTGAGTTGACGACCCCTCATGACGTGAGAAGGAGGCGACGGCAGGGATGCTGAAGGATGAGTCTGGAAGAAAGAGATGAGCGAGTTGCAATATGAGGAAAAGAGAAAAGAAATAACTACGCAGGCAGTGAAAAACCACTCCCCGCTGTTACGCCCAATCGTTGGCAGCGACGAATCGTGTGACAGAGCAGTTGATGAGTTGGTTGACCGTTGAGAGTTTCCATTTGTCTTGTTCATTAAGCTGGATGGCCAGTCTTATTGATAACCTTTATCTTCTGGATTTGATAGTTTTGGTAATCAATTGACAACATGTGAGCATTCTAAGAGGTACCATTAGAGGGGATCCTCAAGAGATCCTGTGCCGTGTAAGGTCTCCAATTCTATTTGTTCGTTCAGTCATATTAACGTGTAACCACAATGAGCCCGAGAGGTCCGTATGAGTCAATGGTCCCAGCTCTGGGAAGGAGCAGCAGTGTGGCAGCCACGCAAAGCTGAGTGGCGCTAGTAGACACACATACGTGTGTGCAGAGAGCACAAGGGCATGAGCCAGAGAACTGGTAGAAGCATTAGGGACCAGCGATGCAGAGAACTCACTCCTCTACTGGATGGTTTTTCCATCTTAGAGGTCTTTCTTGGTTTAAATAAGGCGCAACCATTATCATAGTGATTGGTCTATGTGCTGAGTCTTATACTCTGCAGTGACGGTAATCTGATATGACACCGCAATAATTAATGAAAAGGAGCCACTTTGGTATCGGGTAACATAAAACTCCTCCACCACAAAGAAAAAGAAAAAGGTTTAGGGGGGATCAGGATCACTAAATAGCTCCCTTATTTTATTAAGGCCTGGAGTCTATTCGGTGCTAAGAGCAGAGGGGTAGGGGGCGTTATCATATCATGTATGCTATAAATTTCCCACTTTGCCTATCTATACTATTGTTCTCTGAGAGCTGCTCCACAGCTGCCGTTTACTTTCTTCTGAGGCCAAGCAAAAAATGGCAGGCACCTGAAGAAAAGTGCTGAGGGGGGGCGAACGCAGGCACCTGGGGGAGAAATTCAACAAGAATGAATTGGTCAGCAGCATAAACAAACAGGGTAGATTTTTGATATTGAACAGCACACTTGCTCTCTTCAACTGCACATTTAAAAAGTAGTTACATGTTTTAGCAATTTTGAAGCTTTGTATTACGAACATGAAACCATGAAAAACAGACACTCGTGGACCAGACAGGCATGATGTTGAAATGTTTGTGGCTAGCGCATCCTTTTGACACTGTGCCCAGGGCCGGCACTTTGATAGGCACTTTGAGGGTTAAAGTGCCTAGCCAGGACATGGTCTGACCACGGACATTTACCCCTGCACCCAAATTGTATCAGAATGGTTGTCCGCCATGTCTTACAATGCATGTATGCTTGCGAAACGTGCAGGCGCCGGTGAAGTAGCGTATTTTGGAGCTTGTCATTTTCAAATAAAGTGCGCTTTTGAATACTAAAAGTGCGCTTTTGATTTCAAAGTGCCTCATCAAAGTGCACTTTGATACTATTGGTCTGCCGATTTTTTGTTGTTGCGAGAGGCTCAGCGTCGTTAATGCTGAGCACAGATGGTCGTGGCCACTTTCAGACACATGAAGAGCCATTAAATGACGTAGAAGCGCTTTCGAGGACCTCAAAGTGCACATTGAAATTTAAAAGTGGCACTTTGAAATCCCAAAGTGCCACTTGAGCTTTTCAAAGTGCCTTTGAAAGTGCGTATAAAGTGCGTATAAAGTGCGTACAAAGTGCGTACAGGCCAAGTCTGTGCTTTTGGTTCCCAAAGTGCGCAATAAGAACCCATGGGTGGAAGGTGTGTACAAGCCCTAACCAAGCACGGATACGGCATGAAATTACCAAAGAGCGCTTGAAAACATCAAAGTGTCACTTTTGGATTTCAAAGTGGCACTTTGAAATTTCAAAGTGCCTGTTAAAGTGCGTATAAAGTGCGTACAAAGTGCGTACAGGCAGAGTATTAATTTCCGCGTGCCCAGAGTGCGCACAACAAACAAATGACACATACCCCTGGCACAAACCGAAAAGAGTCCAGAGCTTCCTCATCTGCACCCCAGGTAAACAGAATCCCTACTGTAAGGATTAAACCCAACATACTCATTTCCTGTTAGTAATATGTTGCCTATCTCCCGACATGTGTTGGCAATCTCCCGACAAAATTTTTGTCATTTCAAGCATTCAGAGTGTCCTAAAAATGACATTGCAACTGAGTGAAAATGGAAAATGAACATTGCAACTGAGTGAAAATGGAGGAAAGTGGGGCCCCCGGCTCAGGCTAGTCCTCCAAACCTTGCAGTAAGTGGCTTACTTTCTTATCTAAACTACGTTTCAGAGCGTCCTAGCTGCTTATGTTGCGAAGCCAACATTACATCGCAGCTCAGTGCAGTTTTGTCTGTTTTTTTTCCCTCCTCAATACCCAACCTTTTCCGCGGCACTTTCAAAATTGCGTTGGATCTCAAATTCTTCACTTTTTATTTTCCAGGGGACCCAGGTTCAGGCTGGTGCTAGCACCTCAGCAGTAAGTGGCTTACTTTCTTTCCTACGCAACGTTTCAGAGCGTCCTAGCTGCTTCTGTTGCGAAGCCAACATTACATTGCAGCTCAGTGCAATTTTCTCTGGGCCTTTTTTCTCCTGAATAACCAACCTTTTAGCAGCACTTTCAAAATTGCGTTGCATCTCAATGCAAATCTTCACTTTTTGTTTTCCAGGGGCCCCAGGTTCAGGCCGGTGCTCCCTCCTCAGCAGTAAGTGGTTTAATGTAGCAAACATGCTATTTTGTGTAATCTCTTATGTGGATGGATAGGATTCTCCTGGATATGGGGATGGCACCGCTCACGTGAGTAGTTTATCCTTTTTTCATTCTGTTTTCATTTTGTTGTCTCTGTGTTAGGCCAAGATGCACAACTTTCCAATCATGTTTTCAACCTACATCTCAATACACCTTATATATTCCTTCTCTTTCAGGATAGCCATGGACGACTGATGGTCCCCGATTCGTATGCCGAAGAACTTGGGTACCATGGAGCACAAGCGCATGTAAGTTTC
>Ga0307947_1001011_pt1:0-10000 | contig 21586 bp, 15 predicted proteins | sample OrgLakmetagen232_FD_201840 | JGI IMG/M metagenome (GOLD analysis project Ga0307947, IMG submission 201840) | Saline water microbial communities from Organic Lake, Antarctica - #232 | ecosystem: Environmental > Aquatic > Non-marine Saline and Alkaline > Saline | place: Antarctica: Organic...
TCTCTCTCTCTCTCTCTCTCTCTCTCTCTCTCTCTCTCTCTCTCTCACACGCACACACACACACACACACACACACAAACACTCTCTCTCACACACACTCTCTCTCTCACACACACACACACTCTCTCTCTCTCTCACACACTCTCTCTCTCTTTCTCTCTCTTTCTCCCTCTGTTCTCCCTCTGTTCTCTCCATTCATTCCGTGTTCGCACGCTTATAGCCCCTCCGCTATTACCCTCCTTTCCCTGCCTGCAGTTGTTATTATCTTTTTGGGCATTGCGCTCTTAGTTATGGCGGGAGACTGGTGCGTTTTCCTGTGCTGCTTTGTGCTTGAACATAGTTTCACTCACAAGCAGACACGTTCTCAACTCTGTTTTCGCTTGCACGTGACTGTCAGGCAGACTTGCATTTTGTGTCCATTACATCATGAATATGCACGACACGTGGATCCTACTCCAGAAAGCACAAACCAGAACCAAATACACCCTGCAGGGTTGGTCCTGATCTTTGTTTCGGCACGCTCATGGCTTTCTACACCGTCTGCCGCTTTATAACTCCAGAGGAGGGTGCGTATTTTGTCTGCCATTTTTGTTTTGTCTATGCAGACAACAGCAGGGGACAGAGAGATCATGACCATTGGGCGCAGCGTGGGGATTTTTCTCATATTGCTACCTCTAGCCTGTAAGAACATCAGCTTTTTGAAGCCCTTTTTTCATTTTGATAAACAAAACTCCTTTTATCCAATCCGTGTGTGCCCCCATTTTTACTAACGCAGCTGCCGCGGGTTTCGGCAACACCTCTCTCCTATCGGTCATGGCGCTTTATGCAGCAGCGGAAGGAGTTTCGCAAACAGGAGGCAAGTACAATTAGTAGCACATGTTGCTCCTCTTGTAAGTTTGTTGCACTCTGCTTAATGCAGCAGCCAAAGGAGTTTGGGGAGGCAAGTAGGCAATTGGAGATGTCTCTTGTCTTGGGTGGTGCAGGTTAAAAAGAAAGTCAACGCTGATTGGGGTAGGAACTAGGAGTTTCGCAGACAGGAGGCAAGTAAATCCAGTAACATATGTTGCTCCTCTTGTGTGTTGCACTCTGCTGACTTTGATCAGCAGCATTTAAAGAGACTTTGTGAGCGTGCCCACAAGCATTTCTCACCAATTAATGCGCCTCAATTACAACACTGCAACTATGGCCTGCCTTGCCACGTTACCTGCAGGCTTGGAACGGATCATGAACTTCGTGCTGCCAAAGACGTCTCAAAACATGTTTTGGGTCTGGGCTCGCCTAATGCTCCCAGTCATGGTGGCCAGTGCCTTTGTGAACAACACTCGTAAGTGGAACAGGAAAGAAGGGAGAGCATGTATGCAGGTAGGTTGTAAAACGCACTCCCCACGAAAATGTACTGAAGCCACTTTAGTACAAAGCACCGTACAACTCCGCACTTCAAGCTCCCTTTGCCGTTGCATTTAGCATCTGTAAATGGAACTGTCGTTTCCTGTCGCCAGAGCCTTTGTGGCTTGCCCTTTTAAGGGGACAACTCCCAGCTCCCAGTAATAAGACAGTTTGTGGTGAACAGTTTACAATTGACTTCTTTTTCATGTTGACGCTGGGAGGACAAGCTTTGTTTCATTTCTTTCCATTTCTCCGATGTTTGTGGGTTCGAAACGAGCTGTGTTTGGGAATTGGATGATGAGGACGTGTCAATGAAAGGAGTTGATATTGGGCTGCCTGGTCAAATCGCTTTCACAACATAGTTGTATAACTCAGTGTTATACTGTATACGACTAGGCACATAAACTAATGACAGGGCGTACAATCATAAAGATGTTGTGCCAAGGTGAAAGTAATAAGCAGCTCATTGTGTGTTCCAGAGTGGATGGCAAAGTCATCTGATGTGATCCACACCATTGCTGCCCTGCCGTGTCTCCTCACTAAAACAGTTGACGCATTACTTTGCTGCATGTGTTTGCCGTTGTAGGGCTTACTTCAACAATTCCTGTCAGGACCTTTTTCCTGCCACAGCACCTTGTTCCTATCTCAGTTCCTTTTTTTTTGTTACTTTGCCCCCACGCAGCCATTGTGGCCCTGATGATCCCCATCCTCATTGATTGCTTCAACAATTCCTGTCACAATGCCTGTTTCCTGTCACAGCTCCCTTTTTTTGTTACTTTGCCCCCACGCAGCCATTGTGGCCTTGATGGTCCCCATCCTCATTGATTGGGCCCGAAGGCGAAACGTCTCCCCCAAGCAGCTGCTTCTACCCCTCAGCTACGCATGTGAGTCCTACGATCCTACGATGGATTGTACATGTTAGAGGAGTATTGTACATGTTAGAGGAGGTGCTAAGCTGTTCCTTCTTCTCAGCTACGCTTGTAAGCCCTACATTGCATAAGCCCAAGAAGCATTCCCCGTTACGCTAGCACAAGAGGCAAATGCCGGAACATTCGGCCCTGACCTCCTTCGAATTTAGCGCACGCTAACACACACACATACACACACGCACACACACACTGGCGTCAATATTATGTGTAATGCGTCATATACACTCACTGTACATCTCATGCTGACCAAGCTGCTTTACAAGACCTACTCAATTGCGTTTTTTGGTCACAGACGCCATCCGAGGAAGCGCTTGCACGTTTATTGGCGCACCTTTAACCTTCCATCACGCCTTTTCTACAACACACAACACCACGCTAAACGCACTGACATTGCATGTGTGTAGCCATTTTAGGCGGCACATGCACGCTAATTGGGACCTCCACAAACCTCGTGGTGGCCGGCTTCCAGCAAAACCGTTACCCCAATGACCCAAAGCTTAGCAGCATGGGCATCTTTGACATTGCCCCCTATGGAATTGTGTACGCATCATGGTAAGCATCACCCGTTTTCTTCTACCTGATAACTTGCAAGCCTGACTCTACCTGAATGTGGAAATTAAGAAAATGGGAATCTCAACATATATTGTAAATAATATGCATCGTCTTTTGTTCTTCTCGTACATGCATTTCATTGTTTTTAACACAATCCTGCAAGGCTTTCTAGGCGCTCAAACCAGCTTGCATTGGCGTTCTGCAAGCAACTGCTGTAGGTGCATGTCAAATCTAATTAATGTCTATCCCTTGACGATAATGATATTTTACATGGTAGAAAAGGGTACCACCTCTACCTTGTTTGGCTCCTGTAGGGGCTTAATGTACGTCCTGTTTTTCAGCAAGTGGCTGCTGCCAGACTCTGAGGCAAGGTCCCTGCACGACGAGGTGCTGGTGGGCCTGCAAGTGCCCAAAGGATCAAAGCACACAGGGCGCACAGGTACAAGATGCTCCACAAGGTTTTGAGTTGTGTTCCGGGATGTAGCAGTCTGTGGTATTCTGCGTGTGTGTCTAAGGGGGATGCGCACAAGGGTCAAAATCTGTGCTCCCCTCAAGTTCATCTCATCTTTCGCTAACACATGTCAGCTTGTGCATTGTTGGTTAGGTGTTTCAGCGTGTCAACATTTGCTGGCAGTTTTCAAAAGCAGTGCAGGTTTCTATGGAGAGCAGTGCCTGAAGTAAAAGTTTAGAAATAGACCAGTTTAGAAATAGACCAGTTAAAAACGACACTTCCACCTTTCCAATGCTAGCAAATTAAAGCATCAGTGCACCTGCATTGACATCCGCATCCGTCTTTGCAGTCTCTGAGGCAGGCTTGCGTGGCCTGGAGGGACTTTTCCTTGTCTCTGTGAGCAGACTAGGAAAGGTTATCCACGCAGTGGCACCAGAGTTCATCCTCCAAGAAGGTGTGGGTACGATCCCGTTACACAGCTTTTATGTGCATTTTCTTGTTACAAAATATCATAGCAATCGATAAGCATGTCATGGCAAATGGTGGAAAGCTGCAGTTTTCTATATAAAAAATATGCAACAAGCCAGCACTTGAGGGCATGCCGTGTGTCCACTAAAAATAGCGTTAGCTGTCTTGTTATTTTATGCCCAGGTATATTGGCATTGGCACTGTGTGCAGGCACCCATTATTTGTTGCCAATGTGCTGTACAATCACTTCCCGAAAACAATGCCTGGCTCCCAAAAACTCCTACACGCAGGCAATGTTCTGTATTTTGCGGGTGACCTGTCTCAAGTGGAGCCAGAGGGAGCTCGTTTGGGTTTGCATCTAGTGACGAGCGAAACGGAAGATCACACAGGTACGGGGAGAATGGACCTGAACTACCTAATATACAATAAGGGTTAGAGCAGAAGTATTATTGTCCTTCAACTAGCTGCTACTCCTCTTTGCCAAATGTCCAACGCTGTAAGCACATTTTGAGCTGCAAGTCTGTAAACATGCAAGGATGGAGCAACCTTTTACTTGAGCGCGTGACTGTGATTGATAGATTTTTAAATATGGCCCAGGGCTACCTGAAAGTCCAAGGCTTTGGTGCTTGTGAAGGTGTTTCAGATGATCTCGACGAACTTTTTTAGAGGATCTCTGTTACAATTTCTTCCTAAACAGCTGTGGACGGCCACGATTGCTTGTAAATTTCACACAATATTTCTGAATCTCAGTCATCTCCCTTGCTCCGAGATTTTTGTGAGCCTCCTGGCAAGGATGTCTAAGAGTGCAATGAATAAACCTTTACAAATGTCTAATCTGTGGGTGTCTGCAATATAGTGAGGCAGATTTGTTTGATCGCCTAGTCTTTGTCTTGTGTGGCAGATCTTCCTGTCTGTCTAGAAAAAGCGTATCTGAGTATTTGTGTGGTAAATGCCTTACGTGGTCTGCTGAATTTCTCTAGCGTGCATATTTTTGTGACTGTTCGTATCTCTCAGATCTTGGCTTTTAGATGTTTGATTGTCTTTCACTTTGGTCTAAGTGTCTGTCTAAAATTTTGCAGAGGGGGCTAACGGAGGAAATGCCTGAAAGTGCTCATTTTTGCATTCAGAAGGCAGCCACTCACAGCCACTTCATCCGATTGACATTTTTAATACCAAAGCGTAGCTGGAATTGAGATCTACCCGTGCATGTGCCCAGTTGTATGTGGGTCACTTTGCGTGCTGAAATAGACTGAATTAAGCACACATGGTGCATGTAAATCAATGTAAACCCTAATGTGGTGATTTCCATGGGAAAATGGCTCAAATCCTCATAAAACACCAAACACTCAGCCGTTTTCTTTCATTTATGTTGCAATAATATTCTGTTATAATAAGGATTCTATACCATTGAAATATTCCAGATTGGTGCAGTGGGTGATCTGGTATGAAGAAATTGTGGTAAAAAATGGCCTGCATGCCACAGCAAATTTAGCACACGCCCCACAATCGGCAAGCTCCAAATTTTACATCTATAGACAGATTCATATTATGTTCAATTTGGAGCTTGCCAATTGTGGGGCGTATAAGCCAAAGAGCATATAAAAAATTGCCCATTTTGGGCCTCAGTTAGCCCCCTCTGAAAATTTTGAATGCTTTAACAATGACTCTTAAGGAGGGCTTTTGCAATTATGATTACAAGCATTCATTCATTGTCGAGTGATCTACATGTCCCCACATGTCTCTAGCTTGCCTGTATGCCATTCCTAAGCGTAATTGTTGTTTCAGTCCGCGTGGTGAAGCGTCTTGCGTGGGGCGTTTCTTGCACTGCTCCTGTCAAACGTACGTCCCCTCTCCTTGCAACAGAAACACATGAGGTCGAGCTAGGCATTATGCCTGAAGTATCTGACACCAGCCTCCACCTTGCAACCTCGCCTCTGTCTTTCAAGGTGTGTACCACATAAGCATAGGTGGATTTGGCATCTATTTAGCTTGGCGATATGCCTGGAATATTTGACTCCAGCCTCCGCCTTGCAACCACGCTTCTGTCTGTTAAGGTGTGTACGGTACACGTAAGCAGAGGAGCACTTGGCATTTTATTTTCTAATCGGCGCATGCTTAAGGGTATCAAAGCTGGTATTCTGGTAGGATATATAGAATCTGCTTTGTTTTTCTGTTGTGTAATACCTGGATTGGATCACAAAGCTAGCAACACAGCAGCGCTGACATGACGAGTTCTGACAATGAGGTGCTATATTAAAAGTAGGACGACCCCTACATACATTAATAAAAGCCACAGCTTACTTAGCTGGTCATGGCTTCTCTTCCAACTGAGCAGCCTTCCCAGGTCCTGATTATGTCACTATCGCGATTGCATATGTGCTGACTTTTGGCCCTTGGCAGTAAGAGATTTAATTACCCTTGATCTCTGTCGAGCATCCATACTCCTTGGAGCACCACAAACAGATCTGGGCAGCTTGACTCCGCATTTTTGCATTTAAATGTAGGGAATGCCAGCCAGCGCTGTTCCAGGTATCCACAGGACACCCAGTCTTGCTTACGGAGGCGCAGAGGAAAGATCAGAGATACAGGTGCGTGTCGGTGCTTGTGGATATCAAGGGAGTTTATCTTTGGTATGCACTTGCTGTATGGTAAATTAGTCCTCCAGTGCTATCCTGCAGAGAGTCTTTACAGCATACGCTTGCTCATGCTCACATGCGCGCTAACACGCACACGCACACACATGCACACACATACATGCAGCCTGCTCCCGCCCGCATATTTGCTGACGCGCATGGGCAGCTAGAGGCTGAAATTGCCTCAGGCTCACATGTGTCAGGTGACATTTTGTTTGAAAAGAGCGAGGGCCTTGGACCTTCACGCTTACTCAAGGTACGTGCTGACACAGAAGTGTGTCTTGAACCATCGGTTTAGCCTAGTGTCCTTACTTAAGGGCTCAATAATGCAGGTGTTGAGTGCCTCTACTGCACCAGTTTAACGCATAATGGCTGAACAGTCTTTAAGAGGACAACAGAGTAGCTGTACGTGCATCGTTACGTGCGGTATACGTACTTAGTGATATTGAGAATCGACACCCAATGGATAGCTCTATTACCAATGTATCATGCATTGTCATTGCGTAAACTTGTTAAATTTTAATGTGTGGCATCTCAAGCTTTCAGCTTTCAGCTTGTTTGTAACGTTTTCCTAATCCCTACTTATGGAGTAGCTGCTTAACCTGCCTTGAAACAACATAGGTAGCAGGCAAAGAGGTTCAAACAAAGGTGCCAAATAAAACATGAACAAGATGTCTCTGGTTCCAATTCTGCATGCATACAGTGCACCCTTAAGGAAGAGGCTGACTTGAAAGAGACCTCCATCCGAGCTGCTGGATTCAGAGGCCGCTTTGGTGCTGCTGTGGTGGCTGTGAAGCGTGACAGAAAGAGGGTGGATGGCAGGATAGGTGACATCGTGCTGCAGCCTAAAGACCAGTTGGTCCTGGACACAGGTGTGTGTCATGTTTAATCTTTCAATAGTATTAATTATGTGGAATAGCATGCTGCTGAATGCTTGTGCTTGCACTGATATGCTTTCCTATCTGCTTTATTGTATAAGCATACTATTTGCAAGGTCTCAGACAGAAGGACAAGAGTGCTAGTTTGATCAATGTTGACCTTTAACCATCTTGCAAACTGACACAAATAATTTCTAATCATGTGTCAAACCATACAATTTGTAGGGCCTGGCTTCAGCCAAAGCTCGCCGGACGTCACTCACAACTTTGAGGACATGGAATACATTGATAGTAGCGCAGAGAAGGAGTACCTGTCCGCCTTTGTAGTCCCAAAGGTGCGGAGTATAGCATTTGCGATATCCAGTTGTGCACAAAAGCAAGAAGGGAAGAGGAGGAGCATACCATGTTTTTTCATTCATTAAGATTCCATGCTTGATGAGTCAGTGGCCTTTTCTTACATGTCCTTTTTTTGCAGGGGTCCAAGCTGGTAGGCAAAAGCGTGCAGGGTGCTGGGCTGCGTGGAATGCCTGGTCTGTTCCTGGTCTACGTTGATCAAGCAGATGGCAATCAAATGCATGCAGTCGCTCCAGACTATGTGCTGCAGGTAAGAAGTGGTTAGGGTGATTAACAAAAGTAAGGCGATGAATGGACAAAGCCCTGCAGGGATCATTTGCATGCCTTCATAATGAGCTGAGAATATACCTTGTGCACATCTACAAGTCACTCCATGTGCCTGTTGTCCGCTTACCTTTACAAACTCCAAACAAGCAACTCATCAGCACATGCCTGATGTCGTGCCGGCCGCAGGAAAATGACACCCTGTGGTTTGCAGGCGGGCTGCAAGGCGTGGCGTTTCTCTTGAAGATGCCTGGCCTGCGTCACATTGATGAGGAGCACACCAAAAAAACAAACGTGGACATACTGGAGCGAAGGCTGGTGCAGGTATTTTGCCTGTGTATTTTGTACATTTTCTGGCACACACTAAATCGTTTCATTGGCCCAAAATAACCTCCTACCCCCTTCCTGACCCCGTACACAAGCATATAGGGTGGCATTCTGCTCCTTGTAAGAGTAGGCATTCAACCATTTACTTGTCGTGCCGATAAAACAATTCCAGAATATTGACATGGCAAATTTTGATATGCGCACGCTCTTGCACTGACCAACATGTTTAATACACTAACCCAGCTGAACCCTTGACCAATGCACATTTCTACTTCATTGATGCATGCTGTACATCATGCAACACGATACCTGTAAGTTTGGAGCCATTTGCTGGTTATATGGCTGAACATACCTTCATGGCCTACTTGGGGGCATTTCACGCAAACTTTTGGCAACAAGACCCCCCTCATACTCAAATTCCCCAGAAAGGCGACAACTGCCTGGGCATGGTTTTGGGCTTCCAAAATGTGTTAACTACATTTTGGGAGTGGCCCAGACAGCTTCTGCCAGACCCCCCTCCCCCTTTCCTTATATTTCCCTCATTTACTCATTTACATTGGTAGCTCTTGACGTGATGTATCCAAGCATGTAGTTTATATTGGGATCAACACCTGATGGGAAAATAATGCTTCCTGCCCCCTCTTGGCCTACCTGTGGTATTAAAGATTGTTCAGCTTGCCTTGAGAATTATGTGCTCTGAAATTATGTGCACTTTGAAGAAGCACAAAGCAAAGTCAATGCTGTTTCATACGTGCAGGTAGTGGTTGATATTCGCAGCCATTTGATTGGCAAGAGCATAAGGGAGCTGCGCTTCCGGACCAAGTACGATGCAGCCATTGTGGCTGTGCAGAGGAGGGTGAGTAGTGCAGCAAGGGTTAATTGCGAGACTCGCCATTTCTTTTTGATTCCATGTAGCTATGCCAACACCCATCGAATGCACTACATACCACCTGCAGGGAGAGCGCTTGAAACAAAAGATTGGAGAAATTGTGCTGAAAGGGGGGGACGTGCTGCTGCTAGACACAGGTGTGTTTGCCTCCTGCAACCTTGATTTTTGGTGCATATCTTTGGCAGCTGTGTACGAGCTGGATTACTGTTCACCTCCAATCCTCAGGCTCGCATTTTCTGGAAAACTACCGGGAAGACAAGGCCTTTGCTCTTGTGAGCGAGGTGGAGAAGAGCTCGCCCCCTAAGACTGGCAAGATGTGGCTGGGACTGGGGCTGCTCATTGCTATGATTGCCACCCAGGTGTGTGTGTGGAGGTCTGGATTTGAATGTCTCTTTCGAGATAGTGCAACTGCTGATATGGACGGATGTCATCCCAATATTACTTTTCAAAGAGCAAAGTTAGCACAGTAAGCCTCTTCCACGGTTTTTTATACACAGTTTATGGGACGATTCATTTATTCGCCTTTTCCACGGCTCCTTCTTACACAGTTTATGGGATCATTCTTTTATTCCCACACAGGTCATTCAGTCCTTCACCAAATCAGGCAAGGAGCCTTTTATACACCTGTGGACTGCCGCACTGCTTACCTCCTCCATCATGGTTCTCACACGCTGCATGAGTGGCAAGCAGGCTCGACAAAGCATGGACTGGTGAGTGGTTTGACATAAACCTTACTCAAGAGTTGAATTGATGGTCAGATCTTGTGAGGACTCCGGTCCATACCTTGTTCGCTTTACAGCTGTCCTCACTCACAATCTTGACCTGCAGGACTGTATATGTTACCATAGCATCCGCCTTTGGGGTCAGCT
>Ga0307947_1001011_pt1:15000-21586 | contig 21586 bp, 15 predicted proteins | sample OrgLakmetagen232_FD_201840 | JGI IMG/M metagenome (GOLD analysis project Ga0307947, IMG submission 201840) | Saline water microbial communities from Organic Lake, Antarctica - #232 | ecosystem: Environmental > Aquatic > Non-marine Saline and Alkaline > Saline | place: Antarctica...
TATTGTTACCGTTACTTCAAATTTTTGATATGTAAATTGTACAACAGGCACCCTCCCTGGATAGTTTCTAGCTGAGTATCAGCCTCGTGTCTGGTCACTTACGCAGGCTTGGAACGCATAATGAATTACGTGCTGGGAGACTCTGGGTCGCTCAGCCTCTTCTGGGTGCACGTGCGGATGATGATCCCCGTCATGATTGCCTCCGCTTTTGTGAACAACACGCGTGAGTGTTGCGGGTGACAAACAAATGCGGCAGCATAGTAGGGATTAAAAGTTTGTATTGAGAATAAGGAGGTAGAGCAGGCAGGACGAAGGTGAGTGAGGCAAGAAAACCTGAGGTTCCGCACAGTGCTTGCTTTGTCTTTTTGTGTCGTTTGTCGTTTTTTATGTTTGACATACCATAAGACCTTGCACAGCCAACCTTTTCATTGCCTAGCACCTGTGCCCAAAACTTCACTGTTGCCATTCCTAGCACACGCCTGCCCTTGCCCTGCACGCTCACACACCACGACTGTACGCAGCTTTTGTTAACGCAATCTCAGCCTCTGACCACAATTCACTTCCTACGCCTCTTGTGCAGCGATTGTTGCTCTCATGATTCCTATCCTCATTAGCTGGGGACGCCGTCAAAGCGTGTCGCCCAAGAAGCTCCTCCTCCCTCTCAGCTACGCCTGTAGGTCACTCCTTTGTTTATACACATAGGTCACTTATTTATTCATACACGTCTTGTGCTTGCTGTGCCATGCTTTCGTGCGTCACTCACTCAGCAGGCCACGTGCATGTGCTGTGTCCTGCGTGCCATGTCAGCCAGGCCACGCAGCAATTGGCTTGCTTCTCCTTTCCCGCGCATTGTAAAAGGATGTACACACACACACACACACACACACACACACACACATGTTACCTGAGGTGGCCTGGGAAGGAATGTGTGCAAGCATTCAGTGGTACTGAATACATGCACACGTGCACACATTCCACTTGGTCTCACTCAATTCCTTTCCTTCATGTCTCTTTCCTTTCCCTTTTTTCTTTCCCTCTTCATGTCCCTTTCCTCCTACAACTTCTTGCTGTTACAGCAATGCTGGGAGGAACTTGCACTCTGATAGGGACCTCGACAAATTTGGTGGTGGCCGGCTTCCAGCAAAACCGTTACCCCGATGACCCAAAGCTTAGCAACATGGGCATCTTTGACATAGCTCCCTATGGACTGATTTACGCGTCGTGGTGAGGCTTGGTTGGATTTCAAAGTGCTGATATATATGTGCGTGTGCGGGTGTATGTGTGTGTGAGGATGTGTGTTTTTGTATGTGTGTGCGTCCTTACCTGTTTCTAATGCTTAGCTGTTGTGCATACGAATTGGTGGCTGCTCCACTTTCTTACAAATGGACAATGGTACCACTGTGAGCAATTGTGTGTTACTGTTCACCTGCTGCACCAGCAGGCTGCCTTTTCCATCCGAGCTTTCGTACACAGGGATGCGTACAGCTTTTTCCTTATCCTATTGTCTTATGAGGAGACGCTTGCTATGCAGCAGCCTTTCATGCTGGGTACATATGAGTCAGCTGCTCACTTTGTCAGTGTGTGTGTGTGTGTATGTGTGTGTGCACATAGGGGATTCATCTACATGCTGTTCTTCAGCAAGTGGCTGCTGCCAGACTCTGAGGCAACGTCCCTGCACGACGAGGTTTTGGTGGGCCTGCAAGTGCCCAAAGGGTCAAGGCACACGGGGCGCACAGGTACAAGACGCTCTGCAAGGTTTTAAGTTGTGTTACAGGATGTAGCAGTCTGCGTTTTCTGCGTGCACGTCATAGCAAGGAGGGAGCAAGCAGGGATTGGTTTATGTCCTGTTCTCTAAAAGGTGGCTGATTCCAATGCCTCACAAGCTGCCTCTTTGCATGACGAGGTGATAAGGTGCTGGTGGGCCGCAAGTGCTCATAGAAGCATGGCACACAGGGCGCACAGGCATAGGACCCCACAGGCTTGCATGTGTATGTTTGTGTGCAGGGCCCAAAAATACGTTATTGCAATGTGTGACTTAATGCCCAAACATTGAAACAACCTGTAAGGAAAAGCACGGCCACGTCTTGTAGCTCAGGTTTGCAGCGCATGGCATTTGGAGGTTGCTTTGTTCAAGTATGCTCGTAAGACCACTTCCGTTGCCTATCTGGATGCTCAAAGTGCTTTATGAAACCTTACAAAGCAGCCAAAGTGCTGTGACCAATCCCCTTTATTAGTTATTGCATTCTCTGAGGCAGGTTTACGAGGCCTTGAGAGGCTGCCTTTTTTCCTGTGAGCAGACTAGGAAAGGAATTCTCTTGCAACCGTCCTGCATTGCAGTTTCCGAGGCAGGCTTACGTGGCCTTGAGGGGCTTTTCCTCGTTTTTGTGAGCAGACTAGGAAAGGTCATCCACGCAGTGGCACCAGAGTTCATCCTCCAAGAAGGTGAGAAGGCACAGCTTTTATGTATTGGGCTGTTCTTGGCATGACAAATTCCTCTCTGTTCCCTCACAGCATGTCCACACACGTTTTGTGGCTTTGCCGCTACTTTCGTTTATGCTGCTTTGTTAATGCGCAGTATGGCTAAGTTCACATGAGTTTGATGAAACCGCAAGCACTTTGCAAACCAAAAAGAGCTGCTTAGCAAGGTAGTTTAAACACTCCTAATACTATGCGGCTTCTGGTGAAACTCTAAGCACCACTTGGCACGCTCTTTCAAAATCAAGGGCGTCTGATTACAAGACGCTGACTGAAATGGCTGTGACTGCAATGCTGCTGGCCCTCATCGCTTACCTATGCTGCCCACTTTTGAGGGATCTTCACCAATAGATAGTTAGAGATGTTCCTTTCCGGCACTGAGGTAGGGAATGTTCACACTGCCTGCTCATATTATGTATTATGTACCTCTACTCCTTTTCTGTTTTTTCCTTCTCGTTTGTCACGTCAGCATGCTCAGAATGCTGAGTGCGCTTTTAGTGAACATTGCGAGTTTCCCTTCAAAATGCTGTTCTGTGTCATGCTTGAAGCAGACACTTAACTCTAGGGGTGTAACACACACACACACACACACACACACACAAACACACACAAACACACACGCACTGCTTGCAGATGACATCCTGTACTTTGCGGGGGACTTATCGCAAGTGGAGCTCATAGGTTACCGTTGTGGGCTTCAACTGGTGACCTCAGAGAATGAGGACGGGGCAGGTGAGGGACTGAGTGCTGTTTCATACTGCTGCGTCTTGCATCGATCATAGGCCCCCATTTGGGGCTGCAACTAGTGGCAGGTGAGGGACTGAGTGCTGTTTCATAATGCAGCGTCTTGCATTGATCACAGGCTCCCATGGGGGGGTACGAGGTGTGTCCTCAGGGAATGAGGATGGTGCAGGTGAGGAAGGTGAGGAGCTGGCTTTCCATACTGCCACGTCTAAAATTTCATAGCTGGCAGTGTGGGGGGCATCTTGGAATGTTTACATACCGCCACGTCTATATAATGCTGATGAGGCAGGTGAGGAGCTGCCTTACCATGCACTGCCTCATCTCAACTTGCGCGGCATTTAGGGTTAGCCAGGACACCAAACATGTCACGCGGTATCTGTTACCATATGTATTATAGGAGGTGTACCTTGCAGAAATATGCAAATTTAAAAATCTAACTTACACGTGTGGCTTTGGCTTTCCCTCTAGGGTTGTGAGGTCTCTAACAGCTTGTACTCCTAGTGTCCACCTGTGTGAGGTCTCTAAGTAACCCCTGATTACACAACTCAACATATGGGAATCTGGAAGGTGGCCAGCTTGATGAGCAAGGTGGTCTGTGTCCGGTCCTCCTGGCCAAGCCTGCCTCCTAATTATTCCAATGCTTTGTGGTAGGACTTTGGTGTTGGTCATAGCAATTTGGCAAAGAGCATAGCTTGTGTTTGTCCGTTTGCTGCCAAAGTTCTTGCGTGGCCACCCAGGCTCACCCAGGCCACCCCCTACCCTGAAGTTTTGGCTCGCCTCCCAAATCAAGTGTAGTTTGTCAAGAGCTGGAAAGTAGAGGTGGTCAGGGCACAGAGTTTACCAAGAAGTTTAGGCTTCAGCATTATTTCATCAAAATGCAGCTCTCAGCTCGTGACGTAAAACATTTGCCAGCTCCTATGCTGGTGGAAACAATCGACACTTTCTGTAAGGTCCAATTTTATGGTAGGGTTGTCAGTTGACAGAGGCAGGTTCTGAGGAATTTGCTGGAGTGATCAAGTAAAAGAAGCTGGTTTAATAGCCCAAATTGTACAGGTTTTCTCCCCAGCAAACACCAGTGGCAGTCCCAGGCTGCGCAGGCTTCATTGGCATGTTTTCCTGAGCTTTTCCCATGTTGAGGAGCATTTTGTCATGAACACGCTTTTGTAAAATGGAGTTTACAGAACAAATTTGTGGCATTATATCAAATGAATTCGGCGTATGCTCGCCGTCCCTTACATGGAAATGCTGTCACAAAGTTGCAAACACATGCATACTGTGTACGCACGTACACTCTCGCATGCACATATGCGCAAAAGACACACACACACACAAATACACATGTGCGCATGCCTGTGCAAACTCAGACACACACATACACACACGTTACTAAGCACACAAAAGCGTACAACAAGCTCTGTTGCGGTGTGAAGCTGATGCTCTGAGTTGAGCAGTCCTGTGTGACAAACGTGCTTTGCCAGCGCTGCTTTCACTTGTCATGCGCTTCTGCACTTTTTCATGATGCCGCAGCAAGCAGTGCGCTTTCACTCTTTGCTTGCCGGTGGTGTGATGGACTGTGGATATGGGTGAAGGGGTAGACTTGCCACCACCGATGCCAGCCCCCCCCCTAAATGCTTAGGTTTGATGGATCTTGGGCTGTGGGCAAGGCGTGTGATAATTGGTATGACCAATGGGAAAAGTCACGAATTGCTGTCAAGATCTACAACCAAAACAACATTGAACATGAATAGGAGGTCCGTAGGTAGCATGATCAAAGTGCCAGCTTTGCTCTGTGTGCTTTGCTTATTTTGCAGATGCCAAGGAGGTGGAGCTCGGTGTCGTGCCTGAGGGGCAAGAACAAGACTTCAACCCCACCCACACCAGCCTGTCCACTGTCAGAGCAGGAGAAGTAGGACACGAGGCTCCAAAGTCAAGGCTGCACACCATTTCCTGGGGACCTACCCACAAGAGTGCCCCCCCCCCCTCCATGCATCGAGTGAGTCAACAGCGTGTGTGGCACGCATACATGCACGCACGTATGTGCATGCACATGCGTGCACACACATACCCATGCATTCATGCATGTGCATAGGCACTGATGTATTGGCACACATGAGCAGCGCACGCTGCTTTTGATACACGCTTGTTAAATACACTATGGGATATACTGTGACTTGCTCCGCTCCTCTACTGCTCACACATCACAACAAGTCAGTAAGAACGAGCTTACTGTGTTGTTCAAAGGGGAGCATGAGCGTGTGAGCACAGGCTCCAAGTACTTGCAGCTTCCTGACCTCCTACAGCACTGTACCATGGTCTCCCCTGCTTCCTAGCCAGTCCTGTCACCCACACCTGTTTCCCTTACCTGTCCCTTACTGTCCCTTACCTGTCCCTAGCCAGTCCTCCCCTGCCTCCTAGCCCGTCCTGTCACCCACACCTGTTTCCCTTACCTGTCCCTCACTGTCCCTTACTGTCCCTTACCAGTCCCTAGCCAGTCCTCCCCTGCCTCCTAGCCAGTCCTGTCACCCACACCTGTTTCCCTTACCTGTCTGTGTTACAGGTCTCGGCAAGCGTCTCGTCACCAAGGCATGCTGAAAAGGGAGAGATCCAGGTGTGCATCGCGTGTTTGTGCGTTTGTGTGTGCGCATGTACGTATATGTTTGTGTGCGCGTGCTTGCTTGCTGGGCTAAAGCCGTGTCATGCAAGGATAGTATTCTATGCGTTTGAATGGTAAACAAGCCGGTTTAAATTCCTCTGCTACAAGCTGCGACAACTCAGTACTGGCTGCCAGGCAGTTTTGCCTTCCCGTCCAGCCTCATCACCTTGCTCTTCTTTTTTGCCATGCCTCAAGCCTTTGCCTAATCGGCTTCCCCATATTATCAGCATGCTGTGTCAAGCACACTCTCAGCAGGTGCTCACCATTGGGTCACAGCCTTGAGAGGTGCTTCCAATCCCATTTCTTCCTTCCACAAAAGCTGCAATTCACTCTGATAAATAATTCAAGGTATTCTGTGATGAGATGCAGCAAGCATAATGGGAAAACACCAAAGGAAAGTCCTTCCTCGTTTCTGCTGCTGGCCTTCTTCGTGATTCCAACCCCAATTTCATCCTCCCATCAATCAAGCCTTGCTCTCTTCTTGCTTTTGTTCCCTTTGCATGGCACGCCACCCTGCCCATCCTCCCATCAATCAAGCCTTGCTCTCTTCTTGCTTTTGTTCCCTTTGCATGGCACGCCACCCTGCCCATCCTCCCATCAATCAAGCCTTGCTCTCTTCTTGCTTTTGTTCCCTTTGCATGGCACGCCACCCTGCCCATCCTCCCATCAATCAAGCCTTGCTCTCTTCTTGCTTTTGTTCCCTTTGCATGGCAC
>Ga0307947_1001019_pt1:0-7500 | contig 21539 bp, 25 predicted proteins | sample OrgLakmetagen232_FD_201840 | JGI IMG/M metagenome (GOLD analysis project Ga0307947, IMG submission 201840) | Saline water microbial communities from Organic Lake, Antarctica - #232 | ecosystem: Environmental > Aquatic > Non-marine Saline and Alkaline > Saline | place: Antarctica: Organic...
GAGTGAGTGAGAGAGTGTGAGAGAGAGAGAGAGAGAGAGAGAGAGAGAGTGAGATAGATATAGAGAGAGAGAGAGAGAGAGAGTGAGAGATAGAGAGAGAGAGAGAGAGAGAGAGAGAGAGAGAGAGAGAGAGAAGAGAGAGAGAGAAATAGAGAAGAGAGAGAGAGAGAGAGAGAGAGAGAGAGAGAGAGAGAGAGTGGTGTGCACAAGTGTGAGTTGCAGGCGGCAGGGGGTGCATCCGAACTCGCTGTGTGCCCTATTGCATGCTGCACACGCGTATTCTTTGATAGTCTGGTTCATGCATATTCAGTTTGTACGTTGCTTTGTGCCCTTAACTTCAATCACACATACGCATATGCACATACGCACGTACACCGCAAACACTGTAGCATGCTCCATGCCCAATGCATGCAGAGGTGCCCGTCTACTATTTCTGAGGTCTGGGGGTGTGGGGCTGCTTCCCCCACTCCTCCGAGCTTCCAACAACCCCTCAAACTCGCAGCTCCTGTATGAGCTGGCCTTGTGTGTGTGGCAACTCAGCTTTCACAAAGAAGCCGCCGATGCATTGGGCGCTGCAGGTGCGAGCAAACAGGATGTTGCGTGTTGTTTGTGCAGGGTGGGTGGGTATGGGAGGGTAAAAGGGGGTTTAAGAGTGTGCGTGCGTGTGTTGGGATGGGGGGGGGGGTTCTGGATTGTAATGTGTTGGTGTAGGGAAGCTTGGTCTCCATGGCCATGAGTGAGCTGTAGATGCGTTGGGTGCTGTAGAGGTTCAAGCAGAAGCTTGTTTATTTTGTGGTTAAACTATGATGATGCTGGTGAGTGAGTATGCACTACACAGTCGGTAACATTTGCTCTAACTCCACAAATACTTCTTAAACTGAAACACATTTAATCTCTTTCTTGCCCTCCCCAGGCATCGTGCGCCCGCTTGTTGACATCACACGCACGGCTCAGAAAGAAAAGGTGTTCCGAGTGGCGATGAGCTGCCTGAAGAACTTGTTGGAAGATGAGGAGCTGCACAACAACCTGGCATCGGATATGATTGAATCAGGCCTCCAGAAAATAGTGATCACGCGCCAGCTACAGGTGTGTGTGTGTGCGTGTGTGCTTGTGATTACCGTTATGTGTGTGTGCCTTTGTACATTTATCTTAAGTGTGTGTGTTTGCCTTTGTATATATGTCTTTATTTGTGTGTGTGTATGTGTGTGTGCCTTTGTATATATGTCTTTATTTGTGTGTGTGTGTGTGTGTGTGTGTGTGTGTGTATGTGCGTGTGTGTGTGTGCGTGCGTGTGCGTGCATGTGCACGCATGCATGCAGTCTACCTACTTATCAACGACATGATGCCAAGCACAGGCTCAAGTGTTATTGCATCCTTCACCCAGGAGAGATTGACGCTTTGGACTGATGACCTCTGTTTTGCTGTGGTTGCGCTGCGCGCTCTTGTGCAGCCAATCCTCGTTTTTGTGTTGCCAGATGGACTTCTGTAATTCTGGTTTTGGTGGAGGCCATACCTTGCCCCTAGATAGACATAGGAAGCAAAGAGCAAAGAGTGTTTTCAATCTTCGTATTTACACGGAGGACAGCTTCAGCTCGAAATCAAATACAAAAATACATAGGGTTGGCCAGAACCATATATATACGGTATTTTTGGCAGGGAAATCACCAAATTTACGGCCGTATAGGGTGCATATATACGGTTCTGGCCAACCCTAGACATACACACACAAATAAACACACATACACGCACGCATACGCACATACACACACACACTATGTTTACAGTCATGGGGGGATGCAGACGTGCCCGAGCTACTGACCAGCATGGAGGACAAGCTCAGGCACGGTGTCCAGCTATTGTCCAGCTTTGACAAGTACCGAAAAGAGCTGCTCAGCGGTCGACTGGAATGGGGCCCCACGCACACCAGCGAGTCCTTCTGGCGCAAGAACGTGGACAAGTTTGAGGAGCGCGAATTCTTTGTGCTGCGCACGCTACTGAAGTTGGTGGAGACGTCGCAGGAGGTGTGTGTTTATTTGTATGTTTGTGTGAGCATTGTTTGTGGGTGGGTTTACATTCATGTTGGCTGACTGTGAACACCTGCGCATTTGAACGCATGCGTTCATTTGTGTGTATGTGTGCGTGTGTGTGTGTGTGTCAGTGTTTCTTTTAAGTTGATATACCATATCGATCGATATGAAAACATGGATTTCCAACTTTTGAAATCGATATGAAAACAAGCTTTTGGGGATGTTGATGAGCCCCTGTGTAAAACGGTTCTGTGGCCCTTAGAGGGCCGTCGAAGGCCCTCACACACCACAAATTCCTAAAAATTTCCAAACATTTCCAAACATGTTAAAATGAGCGAAAACCCCCCACCAAAAAAGGCCAGGTGGAAACGTGATGGGAAGTACTTAGGGGCTTGTAAACCCTAGCTCGCCCTCTCTCTGCCAAGGAATTTTTGGGGGAAGCTACACGCTTAGGGGCACGGGACCGGTTTGGGGAGTGGGTTAAGCTAGCAGAGATGGTGCCAGGGTCAGTTGAGGATGAGCGCATGTTCAGCACCCTCAAGTACATCCGTAACCCACAGCGCAACAGCTTCAAGCACAGCACTTGATGTGCTGCGCTTGAGGGTTTAAAAGCTCAGCCTTTAGTGTGAAGGATTTCCCATACCCAGAGGCCATTTTGGATTGGATCAGCGCTAAGAAACGCCGTGGAATTGTTTAGACAAAGGACTCAGTTAAAAGGACAGTATTGGAGACAAATTTTCCATTACAATACAGACCAACTTTATTGGGTTGGTGCAATATTTTTGAATCTTGAAATCCAATTCAATTCACTTACATACACCATATGGCGGGCTGGGGCAGCAAAGTAAAATCAATATGAGAACCCACTTTTTCATATCCCCAGATTTGGGGGTGATATGAAATCAAGGTTTCCTCAAATCCTTAAAAGAAACTCCGGTGTGTGTGTGCTGTATTCAGGTGCATTTGCCTTGTTTGTGCGTGTGTGCGTGCGTGCGCGAGAAAAGTTGCTAAAAGCTCTGTAATTCTTCTTTGTCCTTCTTTGTATGTCCATACACATGAATATACTGCTCCAAGTCTTCATCCTCAACACATACATTTTATTTTATCATTCCCACCAAGCAAATCCTCCCATTAGCAACCGCTCTCCGAATGCCTTACCTAAATACCTCTTCCATCTTTCTTTGCTGTTTGGCTTACCAAAGTCTCTCTTCACTGCTTGGCCTGCCACCCTCTAGCTCAACGCTATATATTACCCTTTTATGTTTGCCAGCAGTTGGTGTTGACGTGTATCCACCAACTTGCCGTGGTGCTAGCATAAGGATACAGAGTTTACCTCAAACATCCATACCCATGCCAATTTTTGATGGGTAGGGACTGGTCAGTGTCGCCCTTCCTCTAACAACTTGGCGCGTCTCAAAAAGCCTCTGGTGCTGGCAACGACCGGGCTAAATGTCGCCCCCTTTTTTACTTTTGTCCTTACCGTTATCCACAAACTGCTCCTGTTGCTGCAGCCCAAGACCCTTGCTGTAGGCTGCCACGACTTGGGGCAATTCATCCAATTCCACCCCCAGGGCCGCTTCATCGTGTCTGGCATGCATGGCAAGGAGCTGATCATGAACCTCATGGCCCACCCCGACCCTGAGGTGCAGAAGCAGGCGCTGCTGTGCGTGCAGCGGATCATGCTGTCTAAGCACAACCTGGACTTTTTAAGATAAAGGGACGGGTGTGCTTTTAACGCACACTGTACTCTGTCAGTGATGGCTTGTATATATATCCATCATTCTCCTTGTTCTCATGCCATGGACCAGTAGTGGCTCTGTATCAAATTTGCAGAATTCCTGCTCACTTTCTGTCACGACAAATCACGGTACCAGCTAGGACACGGGTTTCAGGCAGGTGCTATTATAGCTACACAACTGCCGCAAGTGCAACCGTTTATCTAAGCCACTGATTTAACATGACATTTGGACTTACGTTTTGCTGTCAATGTTGTAAATTCCTTCTCTGCATGTTTCATCCGAGAAATCCAACTTGATTCTAGAATCTTCCCGAGATGGCTCTGTTATTATCGTAGCAAGCAGGAAGAAGACACTCCTTTGCCTAGACACAAACCGGCCACCCAGATTGTCGGGCAGATACTATCTTAAGTAGGGCTTGATGTGGGGGTGGTTTTCACTGCCTGCGTAGCTTTTGCTTTTGTTTCATCTTAGTAAGGTGCTCGTCTTGATGAATTGACCACAATGTCATCACTGTACCTATAAGGTAAGGTAAGGTTACATCGCTATATATGCCTCTGGGGGGCATCTGAGCGGAAGCTTGGAAAAAGCCTGAAACCAAACCAAAAAGATGCTAGAAAAATCTAGGGAAGAGGGCTAGGCACTCAGCCACAAAAGAAGCCACGCCACAAATATCTGGTTGGTTCAAAAAAGTCCTCAAACGAGTTGGGCTATCTTCATATTGAGGTGGGAAGACCAGCTGGCGGTGCTGTGTGCGAAGGCTAACAAGGTGTTCATGCGGACAGTCCAGCAAAATGTGTTCCTCATCCTGAACAGAGTGCCAGTCACATTTGTCACGGATCCTGAGCTCATAAGGCCTTATCCTGTTATGACGCATTTTTTGGACCAGAAAGTTATATATATGGCCAGAAAGGCGAAGACGAGAAAGTGCACGGCTGAGATTGTTGGAAATATTTAAGCAAAGGTAGATATACTACTGTACCTATAAGCACATTGACTGTTGCCTTTTATTGGCAGTCAGGGCCATCCTGTAAGCTGTGGGATTGCTTTGGTACCAGACGTCAGAAAAAACTGCCCTCGGTTGAAGCTGTTGAAATCGACCGAGGGTTTTTCAACCTGTTGTGCAATCGCTCAGCGGTTGACCTCAACCGCGGTTGATTTCAACCGCAGCATGAATCAATATTGTGCTATAGAGTACTGCTTGCTATAGGGCCTTCCAAGCTTTTCTTTATGCGTTGACTGTCTTATGTCTTATTAATTTCAATCATTCAAAGTTAGTAGTGAGCACCTTACTATGATGAAACAAAAGCAAAAGCTACACAGGCAGTGAAAACCACCCCCCACATCAAGCCCTACTTAAGATAGTATCTGCCCGATAATCTGGGTGGCCGGCTTGTGTCTAGGCAAAGGAGCCATTCAACAAATAGCACAAAGCTTTCAAGCAATCTGGTGAAGTAGCCATCATGGTGCGAAGGTCGCACACATGACAGAAAGGGCATCTGTACAAGAGATCATGTTACCGGATAATTATGGGTTAGGGTTTAGAGGAGGAGGTCTCAAGTGCCAGTAAGTGCCTGCGACTCAAAAAAACTGTCGTTTCTAATATGACCGTTAATACAAGCACCCACAATTTGCCTGATCTGTGATCACGTATTCATTCCTCAGCTGCTTCGCGTAAATGAGCAGGCTACTCACAGTTCCACCACAGTAAAACAGCAGAAACGTAGTATAAACTATAACCGCTCTTGAGTTGATAAATAGCTACACCTGTTAATCAACGCACCAGGGCACACAAGGTCTAAAATTCTGTGAAATCAAGCTGACATTTCTAGAACCCATTTAAAAAGAGTCTGCTGCCATTAGGCGTGCGTACTCCCTAGCTCCAATTTGGCCCACCTGCAAGATGAAAGAGTGTTTAATTGGGATTAGCATGTGCAGGGGAGCTTAAAACTGCAGTGTAAGCACAAGAACTTCTTAAAGCCAGAAACTCAGGTACCCGGTACCAAAGTGGCTCTTTTTTCATAATTAACATGGGAGTGGTTTCACAGCTTGCAAATTTTTGTTTTCTTTTCTGAGGAATGCTGCGCAAACAGCACTCCCTGAGCAAGTCAGGCAAGGAGATGGCTAAGAGCATAGGGCCAGCATTTTAAAAAGACTGGTACACGTATTGATGCGCAAATAAGCAAGGGAATAAAACGAGGGGAAAGACCCTCCAGGAGCGCAACTTGCAGGTTCCTCCACACTAAAGGAGTAGCAGTAAAAAAGTTGCAAACCCTGCCGTACACAACATGGGTCGCATTACTCGCAGTGATCACATCTGCTCATGGAGCTTAGTTCAAGTTTGTCCATGCAAGCTATGACAGGTAATACTGAGGCATGTTTAAAATTGCAAAAGCGCTACACAAGACATGACAGCACAGACAGTAAAGCCACTTTTTAACTTTTCTAGACATCTCAGTTGCTTCAGGCTTCTACAAGAACTCACTTTTTCGTTGGTGATCACTGCCAGGGGCATGCTCTGCAGCAGGCTCCTAAAGGGCTCTCGCACTTTGGGGCACAAAAAGCCTTCTAATAGGGACCCCCCTTTTGAGGCAGAGGCCTGGATGTGGGGCAGCAGCTTGGGCGTGATGCCGCCTCCGATGTACACACCCCCTGCGACAATTTCATTCAAGAGGTCTTTTCTTAATGTTGCTGCTCGAGCTAGAGTTGTGCCCGGGCGTGTATCCGGGTGAAGTTGGGAGCATGGACGACGATGAATTGAGAGAAGTGAGATGGCGTTTGAAATGAGAGCAAAAGCATCTGCGTGGTAATCATTAATATATCTCAGCCTTGAGAAGAAGATCAACCACCCCCAATTAAGGCGTCCTAAAATACCATCCAAGGGTGCATCAGAACACCCTTCCGGAGAAAACTGAGAAAAGAAAAATGTGCTAGAAGTCTAGGCCTCCCACCTTTAGCTAAACAGCGCAGGGACATGGCCCCAGCTTCCGCCCCCACAATACTCATAAACATGTCGACCGCTTCAGTGGCTATGGGGTCGCTTCCATTCAATGCGGCCTCCGTAATGTCCTTGGGCTCCTGTGTGGAAATGAACGGCATTTGCTAGCAATTACGAGGCAGCAAAGATTCACATGTTTGTTTGCGTGTGTGTTGTGACTGAATGGAGATTGCTTTCACAGGCTGCTAGACAATGTTCTCTTGGATCAGCGGAAGCAGACTTCTGACCAACCTTGCCGTCAAGGTAAATCTAGTGCTCTGATTGGGTTGGGCCCCAAACCACACTACACCTTGACAGCATACCGTGTGATTCACTGAAATGCGCGCACCTTTGGCTGGATGGAGCTTAATCCTGGTCGGTTGCTCTCCTCATCTGATAGCAAAAAATTGTAAATGAGGGCCAGACCTGATCCGCAAGCAACCTGGGATATACCATAAATTAATTGGCAATGTGAGACTACCTGGATAGCAATATGATATATTAGATTATAAAATAAGGAGGCAAGAGGTCAGCACTGGATAGTCCAGCGTGCCAAAGTAACGTTGCAAGCCCGTCATTAAACTAGCAAAGGTCTCATCAGCAAAGGTTCTTTTCTACAACCCAACCCTTCTTGCTGCGTACTGGCGATATTTAATTACTGAGCGCTTTGAAGCTGATTTCAAAAACACACGTGCTCTCCACAACACCTAGGATGTACCTCAGCGATTCCTGCTATCCATAATCTGTTGCTACCTGTGCA
>Ga0307947_1001019_pt1:12500-21539 | contig 21539 bp, 25 predicted proteins | sample OrgLakmetagen232_FD_201840 | JGI IMG/M metagenome (GOLD analysis project Ga0307947, IMG submission 201840) | Saline water microbial communities from Organic Lake, Antarctica - #232 | ecosystem: Environmental > Aquatic > Non-marine Saline and Alkaline > Saline | place: Antarctica...
TAGGACATCTGCGTAAAAAACACTGCAATGTTGGGTGCCACGCAACGTCACAATCGTTACTTCTCACAGTTAGCTCTCACTTATAAATCTTTTTTTTCTGCCAGTTAGTTCCCGTGCTCAGCTGCCTCCCTGACGAGATTGACTCTTTCTCTTCACCATAAAGTTGTAACGTGCTATCTTTGTCATGCCCTTTGTGTTGGATACATTGCTCAGAAGCTTGACTCTGCGTGCCGTTTAAAGGTATAGATCACCACCGCGCACCATGCACACAAATTTGATCATCCATCCAAGCAGCTGCTTGCCAAACATGCAACAGGTTCGAGCTGAGTCTGCCCTTCCCCCCGACATGTACAGCGGACTACTGCACTTTGTGTACTGCTTCTACCCCCCGTTGTACATTGCTGGGCCCACCATCACCTTCAACGACTTTGCCTCCCAGATGGTAGTGCCTGTGCAGCAGACACCTGCTCAGGTCAGAGGCAGTGCGCTTAGTTAGGTGTGGGTTACCAAAGCCTCCAGCATAGGCAGCAGCAGACACCTGCTCAGGTCAGAAGCAGTGTGCTTAGTTAGGTGTGGGTTACCAAAGCCTCCAGCATAGGCAGTGCGTTTGAGTTTGGCGAGTATGTGCAATACGTGAGGTGTGACGTCTAAGGCTTGGACAGGTTGCTTCGTTGTCGAGCAATTGGTTTGCTAAACTAGGAAGCAAGCACACTTAGCTCTTACGACGGCTCCATTTATTTATATGCCCTGCACACATTGTACAAAGCGAAATGGTTTGATAAGAGCGATGCTTACCTGAGTGTGTTATCAAGTAGGACTCGGAGCACAAAAGCAAGGCCAAGGAAGAGCACAAGAGCTATACCTAGCAACGTGTCACAAAAGTGATGCCATGCAAGAGCACGAGAGTGATGCTTACTGAAAAGGCTTACAAACAGCACTCAGCCGCTTCCAGTCGCCATAATTGGAAACAACTACAAGCACCACTTGTTGTCCACTTCATTTTTGGTGTCAAACCACATTTCCCTGTAGGTGATCACGTACGGCGTCCGCTGGGCCTGTGCGGGCTTGCTCCTTGAGTTTTTGAGCCACACGCTGTATTTCAACGCCATTGCAAAGTACGGACTGCTGTCAAAGGGCACCTTAGCCGCTGCTGGTGTGGATGTCAGACCCTACCACTTTGCGCTGACTGGTTTCTGGGTTTTTGTATACATGTGGCTGAAGGTGAGTGTTTTGATGTGTGAAAGCATAAACACCCTCCTTTGACACTTTACATCACAAGGACAGGAGTCCATTCTAGTTGGCAACAAAGGGAGCAAATTCATCTTTTTGGATTATTGTCCTATACAAAAGTGAGCCAGATGTACGCACCACGCTGCTCGCAGTTTCTGGTCATCTGGCGTTTTTTCCGAGCAGTGGCTCTGGCAGATGGCATTGTTCCGCCGGAGAACATGGGGCGCTGTGTGTGCAATAACTACGACATCGAGGTGTGTGGTATTCGCTAGATCTATGGGAGATCTTAATCGTGTTTGGTGATCTGGTCGATCCAGCCTCACTCCTCACCGTACTTGGTGATGTCTTTGCTTTGTCAAACTAACTATGCGTGACCTGTAATTTGAGCGTAGTCAATAACCCTGACCCAAAATACTTGTCCAGGGGTTTTGGCGCAGTTGGCACTCCTCCTACAACCGCTGGCTGGTTCGATACTTGTACATACCGATGGGGGGAAGCAGGTGGGAAATGTTTGAAAGGCAGTGTAATTGCGCAGACGCAAGGAGCAAAGGCAAGTTTCCGTGAGTATAATCATCTTTTGGGATGAAATAAAGGATGCACAGTGTTTGTCTAGCAGGCCCTGGCAGACCTTTGGCACAGTGTTCGTTCAACAGACACATATATAGAGGTCCCAGCCATTTGAGCCTGGAAACTTTGTCGTAATATCGATAAACAAACAGGCGCTTTTTGAATACCATTTTGGCCGGCAGGACGCGGGCAATTAACGTTTGGTTTGTGTTTCTGTTTGTGGCGGCATGGCATGATCTGGAGCCGCGCCTGCTGCACTGGGGCCTCATCATGCCAGCAGCTCTAGTGCCTGAAATGGTGAGTTTTGTCACCTGCCTGGAGGTGTGCAGTGTTGGAGGCTGCATCCTGTGAATCAGGGAGCTGGACCAGTTATGCATGATTCATCCTGTGTGTCATAGTATTGTCGTAACAGTTGTACAAAGTACAGAGCCTATTTACACATAATGTCGCCCTGCTCTATCTACGGGTTTGAGTGGGATGGCGTAAACCTGCACACCTGCATGGTACATGCAAGCATATCTGTAAAGTAGTGATTACAAGCAGCTAGCTGAACTCAGTAGTTCTCTACCTGAAGTTGTAGTATCTCCCCTCCCCTTCCAAACAAGATATTTTGCTTGAATAACTCACTTTTTTGGTGCTCCCTCCCCTTTACACTCTGCAGGCCGTGAAGGCACTAGGGCGCACACGTATGGCTTTGCGCTATGCAGATACACGCACGTATCGATACTTGGCTGCTTTAGCAGCAACCTTTAACATCATTGGCTTGATGTGCGTGAACTTGGTGGGCTTTGTAGTGGGGATTGAGGGGCTGCCACCTCTACTGTCCGAGATTATTGCCTGGAAGGTTGCAGTTCCCATACTTGCGACCATTTTTTGCGCAGTCCAGTTGATGTTTGCGCTGCGTATCAATGAAGATACACGGGCCTTAGCTAAGAAAAATAGCAAACAAACGCAATAGTTTTTCCGCTGCTCTTACAAGCCCTTCAGCAGCGGCACCTCTAGTTGTATATCTTTTTAAAGGTTGAAGTCTGAAAAGTATAATCAGACATACATTTGGACGACAAGTTTGCAAGCACGTCAAATTCTGCAACCTGGCCTAGCATTTAACAGGAAGAAAGCTTGAAGTAGTCTGTTCCTGATCAGAAATGATGTGTGGCTCCTCCGTTTATCAAGTATGCTGTTGTCGTGCACCCTCGGGCCAATGGCCGTGGCACTGAGCGAGTGAATGTTTTAGTGCCATACATTGGCAGGCTTTTCTAAGTTGCTACATGACAAAGCCTTATGCACTCTTGAGTATTGGAAGCATGCCAAGCTGACTCCTTGTACAAGAAAGAGCCCCTCCTTGATCCTAATAGTTACCGCATGCTGGCTGTCCGTGGCACAATGTACCGCATGTAAGCAAATGTGATCTGCTCTCTTGTCACAGACTGGTGCATGGCTTCAAAAAAGATTCCTGACACAGTTTGGTTTATATTCTGGCTGTAACACGCTCCAGCCAATTTTTAATTTACGGCACCTCTAGCATGCTGCACGCAAATTTAAGCCAGGTGGATCTGGCCACATGCACATTGCATTCATTGATTTCAAAAAAGCATATGACACCATCCTAGACAGGAACTCTGGCAACACCTGCAGCGCGCACGCATGCCGGCTTCATTTATGTCCATTATTCAAGACATTTATGACGCTGATGAAACATTTTTAAGGATGGAAAGAAGACTGCTCGAGCTTACCCTAATACAGGTGTGAAGCAATGCTGCCCTTTGTCCCCTTTGCTTGTCTCTCTGTATATTAATGACGTTGATGAGATTGCAGAGAGTGTTCAAGGCGATGTCACAAGCACAACTGGTTCCTCTGTGACGCACATGTTGTATGCTGATGATTTGACTCTGATGGCTAACGATCCTGATGCGCTGCGGACCATGCTCAACCGTTTATACTGTATGCTCAGAGAAAGCACCTTATTATTAAAACTGCAAAGTCTGAGGTGGTTCATTTCAATTCATCTGGTTCAAATGTGCCTGTGTTCAACGTTGGGAGAGTGCCGCTTGCACACAAAGATTCTTTTAAGTATCTGGGTATGCTGTTTAACAGGCGCATGAGCATGAGCATGATTAAGGGTAAGGGTAAGGGGGCAAAATTACATCCCTATATATGAGCATGATAATTATGCTAAGCACGCAGCTGGCCCTTTTATGGCATCTGCTTTTCGGGTTTGTCAGTTTGTACTAAAAAACTGGCTGCGAAAAGCGTAATGTTATAAGGTACCGCACTGGTACAATTTACATATCAAAAACACGTCTACCGGTACCTCTTCTCTCCCAATGCAAACTGCCCCATCTGCCCTTGCACTGATAGTGCGCTTCACATACTCTCAGGCTGCCAACACACTAAAATGAAGAACATGATTATAAAACGCCATAATACGGCAAGTGTGCTGATTGTCCAGGCCCTACAAAAGGGACCATGCGGTGCCAACCAAATTGCCTACACTGACGTAGGCAGCGCAGATAAACTAATAGAGCAAGGCCTAGATTTGAGAAATACTGCCAACAAAACACTACCCTCTTTGTTGCTATCAAAACTAACAGCACATGCTTTAAAAGCCTCAGAGGCTCTTCTCGTCCTCACGCCATCCTATTTTTACCTAGCACTGTGTGCTCCTCTCGCATAATCACCCGCAACCCAAACTTTCAACAGCTTGCTAAAGACAAGAAATTAAATCCAAACCAGTGGGAGGTTCACCTGCTGATTGAGTTTAAATTCTGTGGAGACACTAGGCCTGATCCCCAACTCCAAAAAGCAAAAGCTCAGCACAGCATGCTTATTGTCAACCTAAACAAACAAGGATATAGGGAAGTCAAGCTTCACGCGATCCTCGTTGGAGCTATGGGGACTATGTACAAAGACTATACAGACGAACCTCTGGCAGACCTTAATCTGGACTACCATGAGATTAAAAAACTGACACACATACTGAATGAACACTCCATCAGACATGCATCTGCATTCATAAAAACAAGGTATGCACTGCAATCAATATAACACAAGCAACAACAGTCAAGGATTGGGTCCGAGTGCTACGGCACACAACCCCCCTGACCCACATTAATTTCTTTTTAATCGTGGCTGCGCGGTGGGGGGCTGCCTGGTGCGGGCACATAAGTACCCCCTCCCTTGATCATGCTGGCTGTGTCATCACTACCAGCGGAGTATTTTTTGAACGCTTCTCCTACCTGTCACGACGAATCATGGTACCAGCTTTAGCATGAATTGCAAGTACTATGAGGATGTGACAACAAGAAAACATAAAGGTGTGTTTAACGTCTCCTCCCTCTCCACGCGGGAAGCGACGGCTCAAGCACCACACCGAAGAGATATTTCCTAGTGGGATGTGTGTCATTCAAACAGACGCTACCGCCCTGATGCTATTTTGGTTACCTACTAAGTCTAAACCACCTTCCACTCCCCACTTGCAACAGGTGCAGTATGCTAGATCTCATGGACAAGTGCACAGAGCTCACGAACTTAACGCTAATAAGAGGGAGATACACCTCATAGAAGTGAAGTATTGTGAAGACACTAGGCCTGGACACCAGCTGGAGGCTTCTAGCAAAAAGCCAGAGAGTATATGCACACTTATAAGCCAAAAAAGTTACACCATCCTTCTTGGTGTGGGAGGATCAATCTTTACCTCTAACACTTTGCATCTTTGCATCATCTAAAAGGGCTTGGCCTCAATTCACAGAGGGCCCACAAGACTGCCTTTAATTTGCATGCTCACTCTGTGCATTATGCGCACAAACTAGAGGCGCACTTGAAAAAATTAACTGCTCTCAAGGTCTGGGTCTGGAGCAGGGGGCTGCCAGCCACCCTCCAAATCCCACTAGTTTTCTTTTTCCTTTGGTGGGGGAGGCATATATAGCGATGTAACCTTACCTTACCATACTTTACCTTTGGTGGGGGAGACTCACGGTACTTCAGGCCAATGTGTCTGCTGCCTGCCAGCAGTGCGTAGTTCTTCTTTTTCTCTTCATTCTCTCTTTCAGACGCTACATCGAGTGCAACCCTGAAAAATGTCCGATCAATACTCCTGGTGGTGTGCAGGCCTCTGCCTCCCAACCACCTGATCCCCATCGAAAAGCCTTTCTTCTTATTATTCTCCAGACGGGACGTTGTATGGCTCTACATCCACTGGGTGGTGCAGGACACAAAGCAGCATCCTTCCCTAATCCACGCTACGTGTTCACACGCCCTGCGTTCCTTTTTGTTTCTTGTAGGCTTTACAGTCAGACAGCCACTTCGCGAGCAATCAAGGCGCGCAAGCAAGAAAAGAAAGCTTAGCAGTAAAATTGGAAGCAAACTCACATCTTTCTTTTTCGCATGATTATAATATCATGGCATCGCGCAGGTCGATGAAGTATAATATGCGAACTACATTTAAACGAATAAAATCTGTCAATATGTTTGCGCTGAAAGCTGGAAATAAGCAGCTTAACATCAAATTAATTTGTCAGATCAAATCACCTGAATCAAATATCATGATCCAATTATTATTTACCATCCCATGATATCTTGCCGCCGCCCATTTGCGTGACAAATTGTGTTCTAGGTACATACAGGTAGACCCTTCCGGCATAAAGTAGGAAAAAACAAAAACATACCAAGACTACAATGGTAAAACACAAGCAGGGGAATAAGGAGAATAGAAGCACTGAAGAAGTACCCATCAAAATACAGGTTTATAATAAGATTTACCAATTTCCACACATATTAAGAAGCACGAGTTAAAGAGGGATAGAAAAGTGGTAATTATACACTTGTAGAAAACAAATGGTTCTGTAACAATGCAGTTCTAGATGCCAACCATGGATCACCGCAAGCATTCCTAGTTTTTATAAGCATGAAATACGTTCTCTGTTTCACAAGCTAAATCGTAAGAAAACAAGAGCCTGTATGTGTAACGTCCCTTATAACTTACAACATTGCTCTTACTGCACTTTTTGAAGAAGCCCTTTATTTAATGTGTTTATAACTTACAACATTGCTCTTACTGCACTTTTTGGAGAAGCCCTTTATTTAATGTGTTTATATGGTATCCTATGAACAGTCTTCAACCGCAAGAATTTTACACCTTGAAATTCTACACAGGTTGTGCGGGAGTAACCCCGTTCGCCCTTACTTTCCCACCAACGCTTGCGTGCCTTTTAAAGAACGTCACCAACCGGGAATATACAAAGCCAAATCCCTGTACATGCTCTGACTCTAGCGACTGCTGCAACCATTTTGGCAGCTTCCGCACCGGAGTGCCTCCACCGCCACGGCCAGCGCCAGTGCCAGCGCCACTAGCCCCCAAGTACCTGGCATCCACCAACACGATCGCCGCAAAGTCGCCCGCGTGCCTGATGACACGGCCCACGCATTGGTTCACTGCGTTCATGCACATGGCCTCATACAGCTGCTGCCCTGTCAGCCCTGAGGGCTGAGCATCCCAGTATGCCATACGCTGGCACAGCTCTTGGTCTGAAGGGTTGGCATAAGGCATGCCACAGACCACGACACACCTGTGTTTGGGATGTTGGGCAGTAGTTATCATTACGGTCCCAGAGACAATGCGGGAGAACAGGCAGCTCTATCAAAGTGTTTTACTGATGACTCCCCTGGCTGACCTCAATAATGTACTGGCTACCACAATGAAAGCTTAAATTATAAGCACTCCATGAGACGTGAACTGCATTTATGAATGAAAGATATGCATTGTAATAAAACTCACTTTGCAGTCGAGGTGTGGGAGTGCTACGGCACACAACCCCCCTGAACCACACCATTTCATTATTGTTTGCTGCTTCGCGTGAACACTTACGCAGCCCCCTCCCTAAATCATACCCAGCAACACATTGCCTTTTGGTACAAATTACCAAGATACACTAGTAAGTTTTTTCTCGGTACTGACCTGACCATGGTCAAAGCTGCAGGTGTACGTAAGAATTGCATCCTGTGCTTTGAGTCACCTCATTTCTGAGTTGCACAAGGTTGATCGTTCCCTCACACATGCCCTTACCTGCCCAGCTTATCTCCAAAGTTGATGCCTTCACTTAGCTTGCCGCCCACCACTGCCAGCAGCAATGCCCCCGTTCGCTTTGAGCCCAAAGAACCACCACAACTGCCACCATCCTTTTCATCACTGCGCACAGATGGTTGCAGTGCAAGAGGCTGCTGCTGCTGCTGCTGCGCCCAAGCAACAGAAGCAGTGGTAGAGGAAGTAGTTGTGGTGGTGGTGGTGGTGGCGTTGGAGTTGCTGCTGTTGCAGTTGGCTGCTTGGATGGCTGCAGCATATTGCTGCAGCACTGCCTCCACTTCGGTTGCGGACCGTGGCTCCTTGAACACCTGCTTCCTATGAGCGCAGCAAGGTGTGACGGTTAGAGAGATTGGTACATAAGCGCGGGCTTGAAAGCAGGCGGACTTGCAGTTAAACGGGTCTACTCTCGACTTCTTAGCACTTATCACAGAGGTAGTAAAACTCAGCATTCGTAAGGGGCTCAATTTACACATCCTGATGTCAACCCAGTGCGCAAGATTGTCTGCAAAAATCACATCTTTGATGCGTCCATTCCACGCACAAAACCCGACATTCTAGTACCCTTCACCAATTTGCCAACCTAAAAGAGTAATTAAATGCTTGATCACAACATAAAATTTGAGCAACATTTTCCTATATGCTGGCTATTTGCAACCCCCATCAATGATCCTTCTTCCTAATCCCTTTCTCCTTTACAAAATCTGTGGCATAAGCATCAAGCATCAAGCTGGCTTACCTTTTTGCCATTGCTGCAAGCATTCCTGTTCCTGTCCATCGCAGCACCAGCTGCTCCATATAGGCAAACGAAGGCGTGAAAGCGACCACTCCGTCTGGGGCAGCGGTGCAGATGTTGGTGAGCAAGCGACCAACCTGTGCGCACCCATTATACATTATACCATGGATTCTTTCGTTAAAACAAAAAAACGTATACACAATCAATCCGAGTCAGTTACAAAGCGCTGGCGAGCAAGCGGTCGTCTTGTTGTAATCAATAAAATGGCAAGGATTGTGCTCAAAGGCGCACATCGTCTTGTACCTGCAGCTTGTCTCATACTTTAACATTGAAACCTTGTGCCATAAGGCACGATTTTGACGTTCGTTTTAATCACCACCTCCACCACCACCACCACCACCACCACCACCACCACCACCACCACCACCAC
>Ga0307947_1001024_pt1 | contig 21499 bp, 22 predicted proteins | sample OrgLakmetagen232_FD_201840 | JGI IMG/M metagenome (GOLD analysis project Ga0307947, IMG submission 201840) | Saline water microbial communities from Organic Lake, Antarctica - #232 | ecosystem: Environmental > Aquatic > Non-marine Saline and Alkaline > Saline | place: Antarctica: Organic Lake...
CGGTGGTCAGGGGCGGCCGGGCTGGAGGGATGGCAGGCTTCAGTGAAGGGCATGAGGAGGTGGGAGATGTGGAACCTGTCTAGGCGGGAGGCAGCGCCGTGGACGCCTCCGTGATAGAAGGTGTAGGATCAAATTAAAAGGGTGATTCGGATTCTGAATGGCCAATCAGGAGGCTACTACGCCCAATTGGTGGTTATAACGAATCGTGTGACAGAGTTAGTTGGTTTTTAGTGGTGGTTGTCTAAAACTTATCTTTGAAAGAAAAGAAGGTAGTGTAAACACTATCGGCATGGATCAGGAAAGGATGTTGTTTTGTGTTCTGCACCACCCATTGGATGCAGAGACACACAACATCCCACCTGGGGAATAAAAAGAGGAGAGGCGTTTCAGTGCGTGGGGATCAGGTGGTTGGAAAGCAGAAGCCTGCACACCACCAGGAGTACCGCTCATATGCTTGTGGGGGTTGTGTTCAATGTCTCGTCGCATCTGTATGGTTTTTGTTGCTCTGTTGGTTGCATGTAGGCAGGCTTTCATTTTTCATGAGTGCTGTGGTGTAGGCCAGTAACTCCGAGGCTGTGGAGTGGGTTCCTTGTGTGGCTGCTGTAGATGGTGCCTGTTGCTCCTAGCAGGATGGTGTGAAGGGTTCTGCGGTATCCAAGTAAGCAAAACATTTGTAGCTTATGTTGTTCTCGTGCCCTTCTGCTTGTTGGTTAGGGGAAGTGTCTACACAGTACTCAATTTTGATTAAACGTATATCGTGTATGTTTGGTTGTATGTCTCTTGGTTTCATAGCCAAGAAAGAGAAAAGAAAACTATGCAGGCAGCAAAACACTCCCTGCATCAATTAAGGAAAAGGAGACACATTGGCCCGAAGTGCCGTAAGTCTCCCCCACCAAACTTGGTCTCATAGCCAGGGCGGGGGTACGGATTGGCAGCGCCATCTGCTAGGTTATCACGGGCAACTCTTCTTATTGGCAGACCTAGCAGTTTGATACGTGTTAAATTTTGTTTGGAGCGTGATTGTTGGGTCGGAGTAACAATGATTGCAGAAGAGTTGCATGTAATATTCTAGCAGATGGCCCTGCTTATCCATACCCCCTGGCTACGAAACCAGAGACATACAACCAAGCACACAGATATACATGTAAATGAAATTAAGTGCTGTGTAGACACTTCCCTACCCAACAAGCAGAAAAAGTTCAAGAACAGCATAAGCTCCTAATGCCTTGCTTACTCAGACACCGCAAAAACCTCCGCACCATTTTGCTAGGAGCAACAACAATATTATGTATGAGATGAGACATTGAACACAACTCCCAAAAATATCTGAGCAATACTAAATATCTGAGCAATACCCATCCTGAATACCCCCAAAAATATCTGAGCAATACTGGTGTGCAGGCCTTTGCCTACCGACCACCTGATCCCCACTGAAAAGGTTTTTAAGCCAAGGTCGAGTCTCTCTCAAGCACCGGTAATTGATGTGCTGAGCCTTGCGCCTTACTATGACAATGATTTAATCTGACAAGGCGTCAAGAGCAATTCCTGACAGTCATAGAACCACCTGCTATTCCTCCCTCCTGACCCTCCACACTTATAAAAAGGGTGTCAATTTACTCCTTCTATGAAAGGAAAGAAAAATTACGTAGGCAGTGGAAACCACTCCCTACATTGAGACAGGAAAAGGAAGCGATGGTAGGCATTCATCCATCTACATGTAGTTTTAAGATAATATCCAATAGATGGAGTCTCAAGGCAAAAACTGATGCGCACGCACGCTCTTGCACTGATCACCTTTTTAGTGCTACCTAGATGAAACCTTTCTTTACTTCATTTATGTTCAGCAATGTGCAACACGATGCCTGCAAGTTTAGAGTCATTTGCTGGTGATTTGCCTGAAAACACATCTATTCAGACACGGTATGGTACGACAGGGACTGTGCAAATGCAAGAACGTGGGGGTGCAAGAACGGGGGGGCGCAGCAGATCTGCGGCCTAATTGCTGGGGGCAATCGAACAAGCTGTACGTACACCAGGCACCCAGCCCCCCATGTAGAATTCTCCTAAATAATACTTGAGCTGAGCATCCAATCAACCCTATATATACTATTAATTCCCGGCGGTGGCCCATAAATTGGAGCCCGGATCGATGATGGAGCGACGCCTCCTGGCACGCAATGCATCTTTGTACAACAAAAATGGAATTTCGGGGGGGAATTCTTTGGATGCCCCAAAAAACACGTCTGACTGGGCACAACAATTGGAGCTTCCAGCAGCGCCATCCTCCCTCGTTTAGTCGCTTATATTTGCTTTGAAACTACAAACTCCCAACTACTAAGTTCGAAACTACCAGGCAACCGGGTGTCAACCTTGTTTTAAACAAATAAATGGTGATGAACCTCTTACCTTCGCTAAGCTTTAGTGCCCCCGCTAGAGCTGGCGCTAGTTTGACAGATGACATTAGAAAGGGGGGCTCTTTGAGGATGAGGGCCCCTCAGTCCACAGGCTGCCTGGTGGAAGCAGCCGAAGCAGCTCAGCAAGCAGCAGAAGAAGAAGAGTCTGTTCAGGCAGAATCTTCTCCTCACAGGCCAGCATCCATCAGCGTCCCAAGGAACTCAGGGGCAGGCACGGGCAACGACTCATCAGAGGCAGGCCACAAGCTCCCCTCCCACAGTTCTAGCAGCTTCCACGATGACGTAGAGGGGCGCTCTTGTGCATCCAGTCATATGCACATGGAGCGCGTGCCTAACGATGCCCTCCCGGAAATGGTTGCACCGCCACTGGACAGGTGTGAAACCCTCTTTGCAAGTTCTTTCCCTGGTTCTCTCCATCCTTCCTTTGGTGTAACTAAGAAGAAAACACGCTTGACTTTCCTTGGCATTGAACCCTCCACTACAATGTGAAGGTAGCGCGCAGTGTCAAGGTGTGATTTCACCCTGTTCCTGCGTCTTCCCGGTCCCCCTCTTCTCTGAGACCCATCCCTTGCCTCTTAAATCTCTGTGTGTTCTGTCCTCCTCACCTGCGCATGCAGTGATGCGTACAGATGGGTGGGTGTCCGCCACAGAACCAAGAGCCTGTGCCGTGTGTTTGGGCTTCCAAATCCCAAAGAAGACTTGCTCTCCGAGTTCCATGGCGCCCTCCGGAAACGTGTCCTGCTGCAGGTGATCATTTAATTACCAATACGTGCTTTGTGTTACCTATCAAGACACATTTGCTAATGAAAATACATCATACACGTGCGCAAACACACATACACACACGCACAAGCACACTCACTCTTACACACACGCACACACTGGGCTGCACATACAGGGCCGCATATACGTGTTTGCCAACTACATCTGCTTCACAAGCAACCCCTTCTTTGGCTACATCAAGAAGACGGTCGTTCATTTCCAGGTTTGTGCATAAACCTTGGTGATCATTAAACAGATGGCAAGCCCTGTCAGCTTTGCTAACAATTAACACGCTACGTCACTTTGCTACCGTTGCTCATTTATTACATCCTTATTGGCTGCAAATTATGTTAACAATTTTTATGCGCGCCCAATGATTGCAGAAAATCAAGGCTGTCCGAAAAAAGACGCACTGCAGAGTGCCGAACTCTATTGAGGTGAGCTTGAGTTTCATGGACTAATTTTAAAGAGTGCAAAGTTAGTCATTTTTATTGTACATGCGACAAGTATGTCGTACTGCGTACAGTCAGTTTACTGTCCGTTTTTTACTAAGACACACGATTTCAAAGAACACATTGCACGTATAGTGAAGAAAACGGACACATATCCCCCTCTTCCTCAAACCCCGCCATTTACCTCTTCCGTTTACCTGCTTAAGAAATGACGCCGTCCTTTGCTTCTTCAGATTGAGTTGGTCAGCGGAAAGAAAGAGTTCTTCACCAACCTCCTCAACCGCCAAGATGCGTATGATGTGATCTGGAGGTGCTGGTCGCGTGTCAGGTGCGTGCATTTGAATCACAAGTGGTGGGTATGCACGCATGCTGGGTGGGTAGCCATGTTGCCCTGGGCAAACCCCAGATCATAGCAGAGGCGCAGAAGCTTATCGCCGTAGTCACGATCATCCATGGCTCACACATCGAAGGCCACTGCGCAGCTTTTGTGTTTTTGGGTCCCTTTCTGTACGCAAATGTGTGGAGCTGGGCGAGCAGAAGAATTATTGAGGTGCTGCTCGTGCTAAGGCGTTTACATCGATTGATTCTGCCGCAAGACAAAAGCTGGGTCAGCAGGAAGAGTTCCGCAGCCATTCTAAACATGACCAGCTCGATAAAGAAACGGAGCCAGGTAGTTAAGTGGACCTGGAACTTCTTGACTTCTTTCTCGATCGTGTCAGCTGTGTGTGCTTATCCGCGTAGCCTCCCTTCTCAAAACACAAGCACAGTCAAAAGTTCACCATTTCAGACTGCAAGCACAGTCAAAAGCTCACCAATTCGGACTGCAAGCACAGTCAGATATTCACCTTTTTTGGACTCCCAAGCACAGTCAAAGATCCAGGACTACAAAGGCAGGGTTGCGCTGCCCGGTGTATGATTCAGTCAATTATTTGGGATTTTTTCTGTGGCCCTCAGACCTGTGTCACTCCTGTCAAAACTTAACCTGCATGTGGGATGGTGTGGCAGGAAATAAAGGGAACTAATGGCACAAGCGCAAGCACAAGACTACAAACAGACACATAGACACACGCACTTACACGCAAGACACATGTACGTACACACAGCACACACGTCCACACACTCAAGCTTTTGCATACACTCATATAAACACACACTCACATTTGCTGCCTCCTCGATCGCAGGCCGTGTCAGAGCAACCAGCAGCAGTGCCCAGCCATTCCTGACTCCAGTGGCTCCTTAGAAGGCCACTCTGATACTGACGCAGGCTCCCCCAGGGTTGGCCTGTCTGACGAACGCTTCGGCGTTGAATGTGAGTGTGTGTACTAGCGTTTCTTTTCAGGCGATATACCATGTTCAGGCGATATACCATGTTCATCGACATGAGAACGTGGATTCTCAAAATTTGGTCGACGGAAAGCTAAAATTAAGGGGTGTCTACGAGCCCCAGTGTAAAGTAATCCTGTGGCCTTTTGAGTCCCTTCAAATGCTCTCATTCCCTCAGTTTCCAAGACAATCAAATTAATTCCAAACAACTCTAAACATATGACTTATTATGCTCACATAAGTTTGAGCGTCAAACCCCCAGCCAAAAGCTTAAACTATCAGGAGGGACAGTGATGGGAAGTACTCAGGGACCCGTAGGCCCACAAACCAAAGCTTCAGGCTCAGTGGCTTGGGCATTCACCCCCAGAGGGACAGGCTCAGCGCAAGGCCTGGAGTTGAGTGATGGGGGGTGGACGAAATCAACTTCCCTGATTCACTGCGGCATCTCCCCAGCCATTACAATGCAGTGCAAGAATCTTTAAAAGAAACACTAGTGTGTGTGTTTGTGTTAGTGCGCATGTGCGTGCATGTATGTCTCAGGTTGAGTCCTGTGTGTGTGATTGATTGGGGGTGGAGGGGTGCATGATTGTGCGGACGGGTGAATGGAATTGTGTGATGCGAATACATTTCCTGCACACACATCACACCCACAGTTTTGCTAGGGCTGTAACCCTTCTTGTTGAGAGGCTTCACCTAGGCACGCATATTACACGAGCACTCAATACATGTGCACGTTTTTGTACAAACGCGTACACACACAGCCCTGGGTCAATACATGTGCACGTGCTTTTGTACAAACGCGTACACACACATACATGCTACATACATACACACGCCCTTCATATAACGTGTGGTCCCAAGCTGCAAACTTGTGTGCACCAAGAGATGAGATTCACACTATTTTAAACACACACACACACACACTCACACTCACACACGCATACACACACACATACAGCCCTGGGCCGCAAAAAACGTGCAGATCAACAGCTTGATCAGCGCAAGGCCCATGCAGACTCTGGAACCGATGCGCATTCCCCCTTGGCACGCAACCGCATCAGCACTGTGTCCCTGGGCGCTTGGAGCAATACTTCCACGCTGCATGAGCGTGTCACGCTCGCCTCTGACCCCGGCAGCGACGATGATGTGGTGCGTGTGTATGTGTGTGCGCCAGCGTGTGTGTGCTTACACTTGTGGGTGCAAGCATTTTTGATTTATTAAAACGGGTCTCTTGTGAATGCTAGGACAAATCACACTGTGCAGATGCACACGTGCACACACGTACACACACACATGCACACACGTACACACACACATGCACACACACAATATTACACATACATACATGCATGTACACACACACAACACAACACAACACAAGTCACGTGCACATCCACAGGACGATGAAGACGGCAACACCGTGTTCAACGTGATAGAGTCAACCCCCCCCCCCCCAAAGGCCTCTGACGCGCGTCTTGTCCTGAGCACCGTTCTAACAGGAACAGCAGCCGCGCTGTTTGATGTGCTGCTGGCATCAGAGTCGCACTTTATGGAGGACTTTTTGGAGAATGACGGCAACAGGTGTGTAAATGAGAGCGTAAGGTGGGGCTTGTTCAGCGTGCGTTGCTTGTGTTATAAGTCAGTGCAAAATAGTGCTCGTTTGATGTGCTGCTAGTGTCAGGGTTGGACATTATGCAGGGTATTCTGGAGGCCCAGGGCAGCTAATAAGCAAGGCAGCTCATCAGGCCTGTGCACCGTACGATGTACGGTACGGTACGCTTTTTACTGTATGTGCCGTAATTTTGTAAATTACGGCGTAATTACGATTTAGGAGGACCGTGATTTACCGTAATTTATTGTACAGTGTACGGTATGGTATTAAGCTGGCACTGCCAGTGCAAAAATGGCCTCGAAAAGGCCTCTTCACCCCAACACCTCCCATTTTCACCTCCAGCATGCTCCTCTTACATGCTGACGCCACAGAAATGCTTCCCTGAACGATCCTGAGGCTGGGTTGGGGCTGCATTGGCTCGGGGGAAGGGCCCGGTAGTGGCTTGCACGGAAACTCAAAGTCGGACGCACCACTTGATTCCTGGTTTTTAATCTGTGTTATATTCATAAACAATTGTTGTTAAAATATAGTTTCGGGCCGAAATTGGAGCCAAACGGTCGAATTATAGCGGAAATCGTACTGTACGGTGGGCTACGTCTTGTACGGTCTGACACCGTAATTTTGGCCGATCGTAATTTGGACCGTGCTGTACGGGGTAATTACGGTCCAAAATTCAACTTTACGACGTAAGTGCACAGGCCTGCAGCTTATTTGATAAAGCATTGGAATGGATTAGAGGTGAAACCCACCACAGAAGCAATGTGCGTGTGAGTGAGTGCGCACGTACATGGTGTGCAGCAGACAGATCTTCGTTGTGTGCATAAGGCCGACCAATAAGAGGCTGTGTTAGAGTGCCCACCTCCATATGTTGCAGCAGACCAAGCGCAGTGCTGGAAACTAAAATAAAACATTGAAAGCAATTGGGGGTATGCTGTTAAGTGGTGAGTCAAGATTGGTGCTACAATTTACCATGCATGCACACACACACACACAGGCTCACAGACCCTTACCCGCACAGACATATACACACTGAGACGCACAAAAGCACACATAAACACACTCAAAACGCACACTTTTTGCGCACGTACACACACAAAACGTCAGGCGCATCAACCTCACCCCCTGGAAACGCCACCACCAGCTTGCCCACGTGCGTGACCTAGCGTTTGTGGCTCCCATTCGTGGCGCATTTGGCAACTGGGGTGTCTCACACACACAGTGCTTCCAATCACACAGGTGCGGGGTACAGACGAGCTTTGGAGCTTGTGTACTGAATTGGGTATTTCAGAGCATGTGTATTTCGATTGTTTCATGGAAGCAGTCGCCTGTAAACACGTGTCCGTCAGAGCATGTGTATTTCAATTGTTTCTTAATTGAAGCAGTCGCCTGTAAACACGTGTCCGTCAGGGCATGTGTATTTCAATTGTTTCTTAATTGAAGCAGTCACCTGCAAACATGTGTCCGTCAGAGCATGTGTATTTCAATTGATTCTTAATTGAAGCAGTCGCCTGTAAACACGTGTCCGTCAGAGCATGTGTATTTCAATTGTTTCTTAATTGAAGCAGTCGCCTGCAGACACGTGTCCGTCAGAGCATGTGTATTTCACTTGTTTCTTAATTGAAGCAGTCGCCTGCAAACACGTGTCCGCTGTTTACGTGCCTCCATATCTTCACTTGTTTTAAGAGCCCCATGCTTTCAGCTCAACAGGTGGCCCACGCAATATGCGCTCTGTTGTATGTGTGTGTGTGTGTCTGTGTCTGTGTCTGGGTGTGTGTGTGCGCACACGTGCGTGCGTGTGTGCCTGCGTGCGAGTGTACTGGTCTTCTTGCTTCGCTTTATCTTCAAGCATGTGCATTAGAGGTGCCCATGCAAGTACAAGCGCTTCTAAAATGTGTGTCAATGCAAGCAAGCTGATGGTCTTACATTGTGTGCCTTTCCCCAAAATTCCATAGTTAGAACCTGTTCTTCCAGGTATGTCCCAACATGCACCTGTTTAGTCCCGACCCTTTTGAGGCTCTTTTATCGCTGCCTTGCAAAGGCATTGTTTTACAAACGTTGCAGCACGCAGCCACGCCTTACTTTCTGAAATCACGCGACACCCAACGAAGGAAATGCATGTAAAGAAGGAATGTTCTTCTGGGGGAAGGCGTCTTGTCACAGCTGATTAGCTGAACCAGCCACTGAGCTGATGCAGAGCATTGTTCTCTCATGCCTGCGTTTCAGCAACTTGCTGTGTTTGAAACCACGAGCTGAATCACACGCTTGTGCTTGCGGGTTGCAGCACGGAAGGGGCGGCAACGCAAGTCATCGCCCTGATTTTGTTAAGTTGAGACACACGCTCGCACTTGCGCACTGTGACCTGCAAGGAACTATGACAACACAAAAAATGATGGTTGTTGTCGATGGTCAAAACACACGATGTTGTTGATGGGCGAAACACACGCTTGCGCAGAGTACTCAAGAAAGCACTGGAACTTCGTCTTGCGACTGTTTGCCAATTATAATTTGGCGAACAATCACAAGAATATGCACACGTCTGCACACGTCTGCACTGCTACACGTGTGGGGCTACGACATGAATTTTTGGTGTCATGTTGACAACAGTCAAAACACAGGCTAGCTCCCGCGCAGTGCATCCAGAAAGGGACTGCAACCCAATTCCACGATCAATTTTGTCCAGTTGACACAAGCTCACACAAGCTCACACTTGCAACGCACAAGGGGCATCAAACAAAGGCTGCCGCCATGCCTGCACTTCTTTCACCTCTGCAGGCTCTGCCACACGCACAGAGAAAAGAGAACCCCTGGTATACGTACTGCTGGAACCTAAGCCCAAACAGCAAAGCCCACCAAAAATTCAAGCCCAAAGGGCTAAGGGCTATGCACTTGCACATAACCTGCAGGTTCCGCCAGCACAATGGGGATCGTCTGGTTAAAAACCCGCAAGGGGCCACAGGATTGACATGTGCTCCCACACCTCTGCGCATCAACCTGCAGGTTTTGCCGGCACACAGGCGACCATCTGGTGTTTGAGAGCTCGCAGACCATGACAGACATTCCCTACGGCGATTGCTTTACGGTAGGAAGCCGCTCCTATTGTATCTCTGTTTTGTCCTGCTCAGCATATGGGTTATTTGTAGGGTTGGCCAAAACCGTTTATACGTACGCCATGATTGACCGTATCTTTGAAGAAATCCCTACTAAAAACACCGTATATGCACCGTATATACACATGGTTCTGGCCAACCCTAGTTGTTCGCATTTTTGAGTGTCAACCTTGGCTGCTTTGGGCGAATGTGTCCCAGCTCCTGTTTTGTTCCGTGGTTTAGGAGCGAAGCACCCGGTAGAGGGATTTCGACGCACTACCTGCGTGCCCCATGTCCAGTGCATGTGCGTCTGTTTTTGACATGCACTTTGTGGACGTGCGCATGTTTTTGCATGCTGTGCTGCCGCTTGCACCGCAGCTGAATGCTGGCCATTTGAGTTGATCTTTGCACATCCTTGCACCACACAGGTGGACGTCTGGTAAGGCATGGATGACTGCGTGCACTCATGATTTGTGCGCATTAATTCTGTGCTCGTCAGTTTTTCACGCAGCTATCTCATCCGTGCATAGTAGTGACGCACAGCTGTCCAATCCGTGTGTGTGTGTATGTGCGCCTCTGCACAGGTGGACGTCCGGTGGGACATCGTCCCCACCACCATAGCCAAAGAGGGCCTCCCTCCCTCTGTGGCCACCCCTGGGGTGAGTAGCAGATGAAGGCCACGTCTGCAATAGTGCTACGACGTGCCTGCTACGCCAGTGCGCCCTCTTGTGCAGCGTATTTGACTTACAGCATATCCTTAAGGCAAAGCTTGCCTCCCTCTGTGGGAATTCCGCGTGTGAGTGACCACTTAAGGCTGTGCCTGCTACAGCAACGATGACCCGCCCAGTCGGCTCAAGACTTTTGGTGCAACTTCCCCTACATCACCCTCTTCCTCAGCAATTGCAGTGGACACTGTGACTACTTGTCAGACCCTGTGCCCTTAAAAAAACCACCGCTCTGATCTTGTGCCTGCAAACTCTGTGATCGTTCCCTATGCTTGTTCCCTTTCACGTGTTTCTCCTTCAATTTTCTTCTTCTTCTTCTCATCAACTTAATCTTGCTGTTAGCAGTGGGCCTTGTAACCTTTCCCGACATCGTGGCTGCTTCACTCTTTCCTTCCTCATACTTCCCTCACCTCATGTCCTCTTGTTTTGCAGTTAGCAGTGGACATTGTGATGCGAGTGCCCTTCCAGCGGCGGTGCCTCTTTAAAAAGGTGGGGTGGTTAGGCCGTGCTGGTAGTGCCACCCTGTCTATTGATTGAGCATGGGGTGGTTCAGCTGTGCTGGTAGTGCCACCCTATCTATTGATTGAGCATGGGGTGGTTCAGCTGTGATGATAGTGCTACCCTGTCTATTGATTGAGCTTGGGGTGGTTCAGCTGTGATGGTATTGCCACCCTGTCTATTGATTGAGCAAGGGGTGGTTCAGCTGTGATGGTAGTGCCACCTGTGTATTGATTAAGCACAAAAAACAATATATCGAATTATATCGAATTACTGTTGCTCGCAGGTAAGCTTTTGAACAAAAAATGTGTGGCGACATGTTTGTGCAACCCAAGCTTTACTTTCTGGCAGGAAGATCTGCACCCTACGGGCTATGGGTACATTGTATGGATAAGGGTTTGCCAGCCTGTAGTCAAGGCTAGATGAGGTCAAGCCTCGTTAAGCCTCAATCTCATTGTTGGCAATTTCTAGGCGGCCAAACAGGGTGTTCATTTTCGGGGAAATTTTGGGGAAATCCCGTTTGCCAAATTTCACAACATGTTTCTAAACATTTAATAAGTAAATGGGAATAAGATACAAGTTAGATGATAACGATTCTAAATGTAAGCGATTGGGATAGGGGGAGGGCCCTGGTTGTCCGTCTGCAGACACCACCGAATGGATATGGAAGTGATGAAGATGCCTGCGAGCCTGCAAGCAGCATCCGCCAGTTCTCTACGCGGCAAGCTGCGCAAGGGATTCCCTCCAACCTGTCGTAATATGCAAGACACATGTTGGAGAGCAGCGACTCCCTGCAGCCCAGCAACCATAGGCCTGCCTAGGTCCCCACCAGCACCGCCTGAATGAGCTCAAGGCCAGCAGCAGCAGCAGCAGCAGCAGCCGGGATTGAGTGGGAGGGACAGTGATGGGCAGTGTGCATGCAAAAGGGCAAATTGACCAAAACTCCCCGGCTCCCACGCTCATTTCTTCAGCCTGGTCTTATCATTATAACACCTGAAAAAGTTTCGGCTCAATCCGCGCAAGTTTTAGGGACTAATTTTTGAAACGTGTTGCACCAACGAGGGCCTAAATCAACGAGCCCCTCCTTCAACGAGGCTCGTTAAGTCTTACTGGCTAAGTCGTTACCCCCTATTTACCCATGCTTATTTATAGATACTTTCACCCTGTTCTGTCTGAGTTTGCAGTCAATTTTGATGATGTGATTAACTGCTGCAATCTTGGACACAGGCAGGAACACAAGAGGAACGTGCAGGCCCTTACCGCTGGACAGCGGAGCAAGCAACCCCCCCCCCCCACACACACACACTATTTCATTGCTTGCGCAGGTGATTGAGAGTGGCACGCAGAAGCAGATTCTACAGACCTACAACAAACCCCCCACACACACGCACTAAGTCATTGCTTGCGCAGGTGATTGAGAGTGGCACACAAAAGCAGATTATACAGACCTACAACAAACCCCCCCCCCCCACACACACACCAATTCATTGCTTACGCAGTTGATTGAGAGCGGCACGCAGAAGCAGATTCTACAGACCTACAACAAACCCCCCCCACACACACACCAAATCATTGCTTGCGCAGGTGATTGAGAGTGGCACGCAGAAGCAGATTCTGCAGACCTACAACAACCCCCCCCCACACACGCACTAATTCATTGCTTGCGCAGGTGATTGAGAGTGGCACGCAGAAGCAGATTCTGCAGACCTACACCGCCATGGTGGATGCCCTCCAGCCCGCCCTGCTGGAGGCCTCCTTCTCCTCAGACCTGCCCTTGCATGCTGACGTGGAGGGGTTAAAGGCTCGGGGAAGCCTTGCTGGTAGTATGGGCAGTGGCGGCAACAAGGGTGTCCCGGCGCTCAAGGCCGACCACTCGGTGAGTTTGCAGTGCAATGCAACCTACAGTTAGAATACAGTTAGAATACAGTGCAATGCAGCCTACAGTTAGAATACAGTTAGAAGAACTCAGTTAGATTAAGGACAATGAAAAGCTCTAGCCGGCCTGGGCAGTGCTGGCACCTGAGTGTCCCTTAGTGCTCAAAAGCCGACCATGTGGTGAGTCTGTTTTGTGGGCATGAAGCAGCAGTGCTTTCTTATTTTCTATTGGGAAAGTCTTATTTCTTATTTGTACCGGCTGGATTTGGTCACGCGGAAGGGGTTGTGCGTGCTGCAGCCTAAAAGTGTAATCAGCCCAAGCTGCCAAAACTGTTTATAAGTTTCAGGAGTAGCAAAGGCAGTGGCCCTGTAGCAAAGGCTCAAGTCAGTGGCTCCTCCAGCATACCACAGGGCCTTACATGGTGGTTGGTCTCTCTTCGCCAAAAGCTTAGAAAAGAGCATACACTCGCGAATAGGCTCAGTCCCTTCACTGTTCTTTACATCATGAGCTGCCATCCATTGACGCATGAGTATTGAGCACACTTCGTACACAAGCACGCGCACACACACACGCTGACACACACACACTTACTGACACGCACACGCGCACACACACACACCCAGGGATCCATCTCGCTGCGCAGCCTGCCCAGCAAAGGTGTCCAGGAGGATCCCCACATAACGGTATCTCATGGCCAAACGCGCATTTCTCTATCGCCCAGCTCGTCCCTCTTTAGCCCTGCGGTAAGCGTTCAGCGTGGTAGCACTGCTGCAGGCGTCAGTAATGTTCTAATGACTAGGGTGATGACTAGGGTTTGCTCTACCCCACCTTCATCCCCACCTCTCCCTAAAAAGTCCTGCGTTAAACGCCTCAAGTGGCAGCGCTGCTGCAACATTCTAATTCCTAGGAGGTGCTGCCCAACCTCGCCTTGCCCTCACGTCCTCCCTCGTCAGCCCGATGGCAAGCCCTACTTTGGCAGCACTGCTGCGACGTTTTGATGACTAGTGTGCGCATCCCCACCCACCTTGCCTTGTCCCCACCTCCTCTCTCAACACCCCCATCACCATCTTTGAGGTGAAATTATAAAACTGACGAGGTCCTGTCTTCTCCCTTCTTGCCAATGACCCAGCAGCAAGCCCTGCAGCTTATAATGCTGTGTGTGTGTGTGTGCCCTACGGCCCGCCATGAAGCGCAAACTTCCACTTTATCAACCCAATGGCAAGCACTAGGTCGGAATCTCTGTATCGCTGAAAGCACACTTTGCTGTGCTGTGTCCTTACTTCCACACTCATGTCGTGCCCCTTGCCAACCCAGCAACAGGCACTGAGCTGCGTCAATTCATTGTGCCTCGGCGCTAGTGTTGCTGAATGCATGCTGCACAGCTACTGCACCCAATAAGCGCTGCTCAAAATCATGAATCGCTCCTCCAGTAACCAAGCGTTTAAGCGCCCTACCTGTCTTTTCTACTGGCCTGGTTAAGGACCTGGTCGCTGGGCCCCAGTCAAACCAGATATCCAACAGAGTTTGTATTTTCTAACAGCAACCCTTTGATTTCATCCACCCATAAATCATTCATCATTCACGCAGGTGCTCGATTTTATGAGGGCTGAGAACTCTGTCAAGGCACAGCACGTGGGCTGCCTCAGGTACTTGTGCGTGCTTTTGTCACACAAGTTATGTGTAGGGTTGGTCAGAACCATACATATAGGGGGTATGTACGGTATTTTCGGCAGGGAAATCACCAATTATACGGTCATACACGGTGTGTACATACAATTCTGGCCAACCCTAATTATGTGTGCTTTTGTCACATAAGTTGTGTGTGTGTGTGTGTTTGTGTGTGTGCATGTATGTGTGTCAATTACGTGCGTGTGCACCTGTATGTGTGTGCTATGTGCATGAATGCTTTTTTATGTTCTGGCATGCATGCCAGAACCACTCAAGATTGAAGATGCCTGGGGGTGGCTTTCTCCGGAGATGACCGGCCGGACAAAGCTACCTCTAGACTCTTCGTTGTTGCGTTTGGTGTACTTGTTCGTTGTTTCGTTTGGTGTACTTGTTCGTTGTTCCATTTGGTGTACTTGTTCGTTGTTTTGTTTGGTGTACTTGCTCGTTGTTCCATTTGGTGTACTTGTTCGTTGTTTCGTTTGGTGTACTTGTTCGTTGTTCCATTTGGTGTACTTGTTCGTTGTTTCGTTTGGTGTACTTGTTCGTTGTTTCGTTTGGTGTACTTGTTCGTTGTTTCGTTTGGTGTACTTGTTCGTTGTTCCATTTGGTGCACTTGTTTGTTGTTTCATTTGGTGCACTTGATTCGTGTCTCTTTCTCCCTTCACTGCTGCGTAGCATTCATGCCATGGACACACGTATACATGTACTGCAAGATTCTGAAGCTTTAGTCCATACCTTGTGTTATACATCCACATTGCGATGCTGAGTTAGGTGCTTGCAACCAAACCAACAAGGCCCTGCTTGAGCAGAGATTACCCTGCATCCGCAGCTGCCTTGCCCTACTATGCCTTGCTGCTGCTGCTGCCTACTTGCTGGCACATGGGGCAAATGGCTACACTTTGACCAGGTCTGGCACGACTAAGCAAGCACCTCGGATCAGCTTTGCCTAGAGTAGTGTTGCCTGCAACTCAGGAACGCCTACGCTTCCACAAGTTCTGGCTACGATATTCTCTATTGCCCCAACAAGTTTTGATCAAGATTGCTTTGAGCTGACACCAGCAGCCCGGCATTTTGTTGTGTGATGTAGAAAGCTTTGGCAAGCTCATGGCACGTGCGGACAGCATGGGCTGAAACGGGTCTGAGTACACACCACAAGTACACACACACATTAAGCGCATCAACGCACACACACACTCAAACACGCAGCTCCTACCTGCTGGAGAGCATCACCCGCCCGCTGCGCATTGGCCTGCGCACTTTTAACAATTTCGTGCTTGGCTTAGTGGGCTGCTCGATGAGTCCTCAGCTGTTGTGGCTCACCATTATGGTGCGTGCACCTGCCGCAACTTGAAGTGCGTGTGTGCTCTTGTGTGCTAGCACGCGCGTCAGATGAGCGGTGTGGCTCACCATTATGGTGCATGCATCTGCCGCAACTTGAATGTGCACATAACTTGTATGTGTGCTTCCCTTGGCTTGTCTCCCTCACGCAGTTGCCTCGGCAATACTCAACTTTGGGTACCATGATCAGCTATAACGCTTATCTTACCTCCCCCAGTATTGCATGCCTTCCAGTGCTCCCACTCATTTATATGTTTCCTTGTTAAAAGTGCACACACACATACACACACACGCGTGCTCATGTACACACACACATACACACACACGCACACACACATGTGCGTGCTCATGCACACACACACACACACACACACACACACACACGCGTGCTCATGTACATACGCACACGCACACACAAACACACACACACGCGTGCTCATGTCCACACACGTTCCCTCTCCCTCTCCAGGTGACTGCCATCTTTGCCTGCCAGCTGTACCTCCTTTACTCCTCAGTGAAGCCCACACACGACCAAAGCTCCGCCTTCCCATCAGCAGGAGGCATGCCCATGGGTGCTGGTGAGGGTGACATGCCCTCCTCCCCCTTCTACTCCCCCTCTGCTGCCACCACCACCCCAACCGCTTCCTCTGCATCGTTTGCCGCCACGTCTGCCACTGATGCTGGGCTGGGTATGGGCAGCCAGCAGCAGCAGTTCTGGGCGCAGCGGCTGGAGTTGTTGCAGGTGAGATCAACACAAGGAGTAGAGGCAGGTGGAGTTGTTGCAGGTGAGATCAACACAAGGAGCAGAGGCAGGTGGAGTTGTTGCAGGTGAGATTAGGACAAGGAGTAGAGGCAGGTGGAGTTGTTGCAGGTGAGATCAACACAAGGAGTAGAGGCAGGAGAGGGAGTGTGGTGTGGGGACGCAGGTGCGGGGTGTTACACACATTTGCCAGAGCGTGTGGTGCGAGGCAGCAGACATCTACTACTCACGTAGTGCGAGTCAGCAGACATCGATTCGCGTACATGAATGGCCGATGGATGGCGCCCTTGAGCCTCATGTGCACTCTGTCCTTTGATGTTATGCTCAGTTGGTTCGAACCATAAGCACCCTTTGCAGTGCTAGAAACGTGTCGATAACATCCCACATCAGGAGCTGGACGGATCGTAATCTGATGGCATTCCTTTTGGTTTTGATGAACGCGGTTTTCAGGCCCAGTATACAATTCCTCACATTCAACTCTTTTGATCTTCACACGCTCTCCCTTTCAGTTTATGTTGGAAAAATTTCATGGTTAATGGCACCTGAGCAACTAGATTTTCAATCGATGTGAGGAGTGGTTTTTACTGCCTGCGTGATTTTTTGTATTGTTTTGGGCGAGATCTGCACTTTACTATACTAGCGCACGTTCACATAGGCCACCTTGGTACAATAGGGTTACCAAGGGTAATTATTGGTAACCCTTAACCAACAATAAAAGGGTTACGCTGATGAAATCGAGTGTGTGTGCCTGTATCATTTAACAACCAAGCATCCCACGTCTTTCACACATTCAAGCGCTTCTTCCATCTACACATACGTGCATTTCAATTCATTCTAGGTACAAATATTCCGAAGTTCTGCCCTTTTCTTTCGTTGATGCTTGTGCAGAGGGAGCTGTGTACATGACAATGACACTTGAATGTGTATGCATGGTTATGAAGAATGCTGGATCGGACATGCTCCTGCATTTTCATAACCATGCATACACATCCAAGTGTTATTTTCAAGCTGCAGCATCACCTCATCACCAAATACTTATTTTCTTCTGTTATACACAGTACACATTCCAAGCGCTTTTTTTATCACATGCACGTATGCAGATTTTCAGGACTTCCACCTCATTCGCACAGGTCGATTGCTTTTGCACCAAAATCTGATTTTAATCTATTGCATCTGCAGATGGAGCTAGGCATGCTGCAGCGCCGTATGCAACTAGTTGCAGGAGAGATTGATATTACTCAGCAGCAGCAGCAGCAGCAGCAGCAGTAGTAGCAGCAGTAGCAGTAGCAGCAGCAGCAGCAGCAGCAGCAGCAGCAGCAGCAGCAGCAAGGGAGTGAGAACATCAATGATTTTAAGGTTCCAGATTGGGGCTGGGAGAAGTGTGCGTATGCAGAGCTGAATATGCCAGTGATGAGCATTGCTATGCCAGCAGTGAGCGTGGCTATGCCAGCAGTAAGCATATGATGTAAAGTAAGCATGGCCAAGCCAGCGGTGAGCATGTGTTGTAAACTAAGCGGGCACGTGGGCATGCACCGTGACATCCATGGGCTGTGCGTGGATGCTCGAATGTGTGTGTGCATGCGTGTACATTCGAGAGCATGAGGCTGGTAAAGATGTCCCAGAGGAAGAGGGGAGTTTGAATGCATGCCTGGGTTGTACGTGTGTGCGCATACGTGTGTGCGCATATGTGTGCGTGCTTAGGTGTTGAAAATTGTTTCTGGCAGCTACTAGCGCACATGTTCTTTAAATTTAGGTCATGGTGCAGGATGCTGCAGAGTGTGCACGGGAGAACAGGTGCTGTGCATGTAGAGTAACAGGGGGGGTGTATGTGTGTGATTGTGTGCTCGGCTGAATTTGTGTACATACAAGGGCGATGTGCTTCAAACTTGCTGGCAGGGGAGAAGCAGTAGGGGGATTTTTGAGGGAGGACCCTCAACTTCCCGCTCCGTCCCGTTCTGAGGAACAGCTTTTTCTTGTGGCATGGTGCACGGTTTGAATTTCTCACAAAACTTATGGTAATGGGGGGGACAGAAGAGGGTGCCTGGTTGTACTAGAAACGTGTGTGTGTGTCTGCGCGGGCGCGCGCAAGAGGGTGCACGTGTAATTATTTGTTTTATCTAGTGCAAATATAAGCTAGGCTAGCCAGCAGGAGGAGGCCTGTGAGAAGGAGCTCCAAGTAAATACTTGAATATTTGTGTCATTTTCCACTGGGAAGCATTTCTTGAGCCTGCAAAGCGTCCTTTATATTTTATACTAAATGCGAAAGGCAGTAGACAGATGGCAGGGAGAAGGATTTCATAATAATGTAGGGTCTGCGTAACTCAGTCCATTTCAGACTGTAATGTACCAACAAACATGACGCACTGTTATAGTTATAGTACACAATAAGGCACACTGTGCTCGTTTCAACGTTACTCCTGGCAATCGTCGTCTGTGTTGCTTGGTCAATTATTTTGACATTAATTCGCTGCATTCAGTGGAATCTGCTTTGTATATGAAGTCATCTATTGTGTGTCCACATGTAAGACGTAGCTGCCTCAAGAAAAGAAAAGAACGCAGATAGAGTACACACTGCCGGCATGGATTTGGAAAAGATGTTTTGCGTTCTGCGACACCCCATGGATGCAGAGACACATAACATCCCACCTAGGGAATAAAAAGAGGAGAGGCTTTTCAGTGGGGATCAGGTGGTTGGGAGGCAGAAGCCTGCACACCACCAGAAGTATTGCTCAGATACATCTTTTGGGGTATTACAACTACTGGAAGGACCTTAGACCTTTGGTCAATAAACAAGCCACAAATGCTTTCTGGAACAATAGTAATTTTAAATTCTACGAAAAGCGTAATGTTATGAGGTACCGCACCGGTACAAATATTAATCAAAAACCTGCCTACCGGTACCGATACGGCTTCTCTCCCAATGCAAACTACCCCATCTGCCCTTGCACTGGTAGTGCGCTTCACATACTACTCTCAGGCTGCCAACACACTAAAATGAGGAACATGATTATTAAACGCCATAATACGGCAAGTGTGCTGATTGTCCAAGCCCTACAAAAGGGACCATGCGGTGCCAACCACATTGCCTACACTGATGTAGGCAGCGCAGATAAACTATTAGAGCAGGACCTAGATCTGAGAAAAACTGCCAACAAAACACTGCCCTCTTAATTGCTACCAAAACTAAGAGCACATGCTTTCAAAGCTTCTTCTCGTCCTGACGCCATCCTATTTCTACCTAGCACTACTGTATGCTCCTCTCGCGTAGCCACGTAACCACCACCAACCCAAACTTTCAACAGCTAGCAAAAGACAAAAAATTAAATCCAAACCAGTGGGAGGTTCACCTGACTGAGTTCAAATTCTGTGAAGACACTAGGCCTGATCCCCGACTCCAAAAAGCAAAAGCACAGCACAGCATGCTTATTGCCAACCTAAACAGACAAGGATATAGGGAAGTCAAGCTTCACGTGATCCTCGTTGGAGCTATGGGGACTATCTACAAAGACTAAACAGACAAACCACTCGCAGACCTTAATCTGGATTACCATAAGATTAAAAAATTGACACAGACTGAATGAACACTCATGCATCTGCACTCATAAAAACAAGGTATTATGCACTGCAATATAACACGAGCAACAACAGTCAAGGATTGGGTCCGGGTGCTACGGCACACAACCCCCCTGACCCACATTAATTTCAAAGTTCTTTTTAATTGTTTGCGTGGTGGGGGATTGCCTGGTGCTGGCACCTAAGTAACCTGGCACCTAAGTAACCCCCTCCCTTAATCATGCTGGCTGTATGTGTTATTACTACCAGCGGAGTCTTGTCTTTTTTTCCTTTTTCTTTTTTATTCTTTCTATCTTGGGGGTTGTGATCAATGTCTCGTCGCATCTGTATGATTTTTGTTGCGGATACATGCATGTAGGCTTCATTTTTTCGTGAAAACTGTGGCATGTAGGCCAGTAACTCCGAGGCTATGGAGTGGGTTTCTTGTGTGGCTGCTGTAAAAGGTGCCTGTTGCTCCTAGCAGGATGGTGTGAAGGGTTCTGCGGTGTCCAAGTAAGTGAAGCATTAGCAGCTTTTAAGTTGAAGTTCTCGTGCCCTTCTCTTGCTTGTTGGGTAGGGGAAGTGTCTACACAGTATCTAATTTCGATCAGATGTATATCGCGTCTGTTTGGTTGTATGTCTGTTGGTTTCATAGCAAGGGGGGGGGGTGGATTGGCAGCGCCATCTGCTAATTTATCACGGGCAACTCATCTTGCATTATTGGCAGACCTAGTTTGATGCGTGTTTGTTGGGTTTCGCTTGGGGCGTGATTGCTGGGTCGGAGTAACTATGATTGCACCTGGCTTGCCGAATTTCCGCTGCTGTTGCTCATTGAGGTTGGAATGGAAGATCCAGGTTAAATTCATTCCTACATGTGTCTCCTCAGAAGGGCGTACAATGCCTTGTTGTACCATTGTTGACTCCCTGCATCTGCTTGTGCTTTAAGATAAGCAATACTTCTGGATGGAATACTTCTGGATGGTGGGATGACAGAAAAAGAAATCAAAAGCCTGCGTTGCCTCTCTACCTTCGCTTGGACAATCCCAGCAACCTCAGCCGAGTACTTTCTTGCCTTCGCCTTTCTGGCCACAACTTTCTAGTCCAAATAATGCGTCATGACTGGAATAGAAGGCCTTATGAGCTCAGGATCTGTGACAGATGTGACTGGCACACTATTCAGGATGAGGAACACATTTTGTTGGACTGGCACTGTCCGCATGAACATCTAGTCAGACTTCGCACACAGCAACAGCTTATCTTCCCACCTCAGTTTGAGGATGGCCCAGCTCGTTTGAGGACCTTTATGAGCAGTGGCTCTCTCAATTTTTGTCGGGTCTGGCGACCTGTGTTGGTATGCATGGTTATCAGGAGACCAGCCTCGCCGTCTCCTCTTCACGTGGCCCTCGCGAGGGGTGTCTGCGCCAGCGGGCTCT
>Ga0307947_1001026_pt1 | contig 21485 bp, 19 predicted proteins | sample OrgLakmetagen232_FD_201840 | JGI IMG/M metagenome (GOLD analysis project Ga0307947, IMG submission 201840) | Saline water microbial communities from Organic Lake, Antarctica - #232 | ecosystem: Environmental > Aquatic > Non-marine Saline and Alkaline > Saline | place: Antarctica: Organic Lake...
AGAGAGAGAGAGAGAGAGAGAGAGGGAGAGGGAGAGAGAGAGAGAGAGAGAGAGAGAGAGAGATAGAGAGAGAGGGGGGGAGAGAGAGAGAAAAGAGTGCAGAAGTCTGATGAGTCAAATGTATGGCTCCAGCTGCAGTGCGTTCTCTTAACCCTTTAACAACAGTAGTGCCATACATTAAGCTTGCATTGTAATGGTAGACTGCACAGAGCTGCTGGGAAGCAGCACAAATCGTCTGCCTGCATAGTCGTTTGGGACCTTGAGACCAGCCTGAGGTGAATTGGGGAGAGGGGCGAAAGGTGGAGATGTTGCCCTCTCCCAGATCAAGGCAGATTGATGGTGGATGTTTCCTCATACCGGCCCTTACGGACAGTGTTGGTGATACGATTTTAGTGCACCTTATGCAGTTCGTACAAGTGTCCTTAGAATTGCGGCTTCTCTCCTTAATTTGACAGCAACAACCAAAACGTTCTGCCAATTACCATTGTACGACCGTGCACAATTTATAAAAGGAGTTGCCTGGCTTGAACGTTTTTGTGTGTGCGTGCATGTGCTTGTATGTGCTGACCTGTCTGTAGATTGTTGCTGTAATATTAACGGCATAATGCCTGTACGGTGATCTGGAATGTTTGTTACCTGGAGCTGCAGCTCTGACTTAGCGTTAAGGGTGATGAGGTACTTCGAGCCCCCACTATCACCATAGCCAAAACCAGAGGCGGAGCTGCGTCTGCTCTGACGCGATGAACCTGTTTGAGGAATGAGAGAGTGTCCGTTCTGATTTAAATTGATCCTACAAAGGCGCTCCAGCTCCTGCTGAAGCTGGCACACAAACATGCACACATACACCCACATGCACACACAGGTACAGAGATACAGTGAATACACACTCACGTAATACATGCACTTGTAATTGCGCGCAAGTACTCACTAAGTCCCCTGTTGTCTGATGAGCTGTTCCTGCCTAAAGCACGGGATGCACCGGAGGGCCCAATGATTTGCAGGGGGCACGTGTCGTACTCAGCTACGCTCCATGCTTCCTTTGCAATGTTCAATCGGAGGTCAGGGCTCTGAAGCTGCGCATGTGTGTGTGTGTGTGTGTGTGTGTGTGTGTGTGCGTGTGCGTGCGTGTGTGTGTGCATGTGCGTGTGTTGTTATGAGCAAGCCTCCATGTCTGACTCCTGCACGGCCCTGGCTAACACTGGAAACAGCTGAGCCTTTAGACATGCAAAATCTAGCTCCCTTCTCAGCAGTATAGCTTATACGTGTAGACGTTCACAGCATCGGCACGTAACACACACAGCTTTCCTCATCCCAACCACGACTTGCTTGCATTCTGGTGTGCTACCCACTACTTATAAAATCCACTAGCCACTACCCCCTACTCACACTACCGATCCCACTACCCCCTACTTACACTACCGATCCCACTACCCCCTACTCACAAAATCCACTTTCAGCTTGGCAGGTACGCTTGTTGTGTTGACTAAAGTGGTGGGCAAACGGCGCAAGGTTCCAATGTACACCGCACCAAAGTTGAACTCATCCTGTGAAGCGATAACAACACAGTTAAATGAGCCGGCCAAATTGAAAGCGGCTCAAAATGGACTTATCTGCTTCTATATCAAGCGAATTAGGGCTTGCTTGGAGTCTCATGCAGGAGCAGCAGTCGTCCAGATACTAGCGCTGACACTCTGCACACCTGCAGGATCTCCACTTTAGGAACCACGGCTTCAGCTTTGATGGGCAGCTTCAATGTCTTCCCACCTTGAACCTGCAAGTTGCACACAAGAGGCCGTGGAGCAGCTTAACGCTTGAACATTTCAAGACCGCATAAATGACCGCGGTTTCAACAATTGGGGAGCAACAGCGTTAGACGAGCAGAATTGTGTAAGCTTGTTGTGCGGACCTGCTGCAGCTTGTTGCCCTGCAGCAGGCAACCTCAGAGTTTTAGCAACAGCAGCATTTGTCACAGTGCTAAGTATTAGTATGCCAGCAGACTTTCTGAAAGCTAAAACATCAAGCAGCAGTTCATATGACCTGGAGTTCAAGCATGGTCGACAGGATTCCAGCATGGAGAGGGCAGAACGTGACCTCCACGTCCACCACTTCATCGGGGGATGCCTTTGCTCGCATGGGTTGGACCTACAGGACGGTAAAGTGCACAGCAGAGAGAAAGAGAGCTGAAAGTAGAAATAAAATAATGTGTGCGGGATGCTCAAAGCAGAAAGGATGCTCACACGCACTATAAGTACGGTCAAACATTGTGCAAGGTGATGAATACAGCCCTTGTGCAAGGTGATGAATACAGCCCTTGTGCAAGGTGATAAATACAGCCCTCGATTCAGTGTGATTGTACCTTCAGTCAGGGTCGGACATTAAACAAGACTTTACGTAGAGGGGCGGACAAACGTTTATACGGCAGGTAAGTGCGTCTTACCTTGAGCAGAGGGTTGGGCATGACACAGAAGGCAGCAGCGCGCGTGCCGGAGTTGCAAAGCTGGGCTGTCAGCGTCTGCGTTACGGGAGGAGGGTGAGGGTGCTTTTAAGCTGGGAGACAATTTGCCAAGGGAGTGGTGTGGCGCACTGTGCTCCTTATGCAATGCAGAGCACTGCTAGGCAATGCTGCCCAATGATGCACCATTGTGTACATTTTGCTACGAAACATCGCAATGCTCAGCAATGCTCATCCACACTTTGCAGCCCCCCCCTTTTCTGTACCCGTTCATTTCTATCTATGGTTGCAGCCCCGATGGTCATACCTGGGTTGCTCCCAAGGGCACGGCGCCTGCATCTAGCACCTTGTCACGCAAGCGCAGTGCTGATTCAGGCAGGACACCCTGTGGAAATATTAAGGTTGCGATTAGAGCAGGTGGTATGGTATCGAGAGAGAGAGAGAGAGAGAGAGAGAGAGAGAGAGAGAGAGAGAGAGAGAGAGAGGGAGAGAGAGAGAGAGAGAGAGAGAGAGAGAGAGGGGAAGAGAGGGATGGCGATCCTGAAGCGCCAGCAAGCCTCCTATGTGTGTATTCAACACCTCATACAAAACAATACTTGCCTGTAAGAAGATGCGCCTGGGGTGGTCACCTCCCACAAGACTGAGAACTAAAGACCCTTCTTGCGCCATTCCTTGTGCACCGCTGCCATCCAAAGGAGGAGACCAGCGCACCACAACCTCTGCACTGGACTGCAAACACAAGAAACCGAGAAAAAGGCAGTGAGAGCTAGAGGCTGGGTGCGTAGAGGGAAGGATCATCAGTGCACGGAAAGGATCCTGTTTTTTTGCACAACTTTTCAGGAACTGGAAGTTGGTCACGTACATTGTTCGTATACGTTTACGTATGTACCATTTGCTGGACAATCCCGGCCTATTGATGCTTTGTTGCTTGTACACATTGTGAAGTATCATCACATGCAGTCTGAATTCGACAGAGGACTAACTAATATCACTTTTTGGGTTGCCCTAACACGTCACGAAATGATACATGCATGCAACGCAGTTCTGACAACATGGCAACCACGTCAACTCTGAATGCCTTCCACTGACAAGATGTTGCAATCCTGCAAGCGCAACAGAGGACGGAAGACTGTGACAAGAGAACGACCTACACCTACATGTAGCAGCCGTGACTTGAGAAGACAGTGCAAGACCAACCTGAGGCTTCACAGCGCCCATGATTGGTGTAGCAGTGTACACTTCGTAGGGGCTGCAGGTGAGGGAGTACTCCACCAAGAACTTGTGCGGGTTGTGCAAAAGGAGCGTCTGCAAGGTGACAGAGTACTAGCAAAGGTGACAGTGTACTAGCAAAGGTGACAGTGTATTAGCAAAGGTGACAGTGTACTAGCAAAGGTGACAATGTGCTAGCAAAGGTGACAGTGTATTTGCTGCTTGCCCAGGGATCCTGCCTTCACCAACAAGGATTTTAGGAGAGAGACTGGGCAGGAAAGGGACTTGCCCCGAGCAATACATACTAAAGGTGACAGTGTACTAGCAAAGGTGACAGTGTACTAGCAAAGGTGACAGTGTACTAGCAAAGGTGACAGTGTACTAGCAAAGGTGACAGTGTTTTAGCAAAGGTGACAGGCTGTGCTGCCCTGATAATCCATCCATCTCAGCAAGGCAAGGCAATGAACGACGCGAGCACACTCCCTTGTGTTGTGGAATAGCTGCCATACACACACAGGTGTTGTGGAATAGCAGGCATTTGCATGCTAAGAATTCTAGTATTAGCCACCATCACTAGTGCAGGCAAGCTGGCATCGTGAAGCAGGTCAAGGCAAAGCCTTGAGCTCATGCAAGAGCAGCACCTCATTCCCACCTTCTCAATGTACGTGTCCCAGTTGTCCAGAGAGAATTCAAAGTGCAGCTCATCCAAGCTGAGCTCGATTGTGACAGGCACCACGCTGGCAGATACTGTCAGGGGCAGGACGTGGGAGCCATTGATGCAGTATTCCAGCTGCGGAAGGTGGTGGTGCAAATGACACACAGAATGAACGAGTGCACTGTTGTATTGATCAGGTTGCATTGCTGAATTGATCAGATTGCAGGTGCATGTGTCAAATGCATCATGAACAATTGCTGGGGACAGCAAAGACAGAGAGGAGGTTGCTAGGAAAATTCAAGAGAATGACAGCGACGCCGGCAATCTGTTGAGGGCTGCATTTTGCTTCTTGCCAAAGGCCATCCTACTGTTACCTTTTCAGTGAAGGTGCGGATGTCGTTGGCTATGAGAGTCATGGGGAACTTTGCTCGTGCTCCGGGAGGAATGACCTGGGACATGAAGCAGTTGAGGTAACGGTACAGTTTTACTGATGAAAATACTGATGTTGCCCCTGAAATCAAGTACACAGATGCCAGGCAAAAATACGCATGCTTAACATCTGAACATGTGTACACACACACATACACACACGCACGCACACACACACACGCACACACACACACCTGAGAGGTGGCTTTGGACCCTTTGAGCTCACGCACTGCCTTGATGTCAAGGACCACGTGGATGGGTGTGTTGAGCGTGTTAATGACCATTAGGTGGCAGGTGTTGCTGGTGCCCACACTTACGGTGCCCCAGTCTATGACCTGTGGAGCAAAACAAAATGGAAGGGACGAGGAATTTAAACACTTAAACTGATGTGGTGAACCTCCCTCTGATTTGCCCATATTTTTATTCCTTGCAGGCTGCTCAAGTGGGCTCAAGTGCGGAGTGCACGACTCAAAAGGGCATGATACATGCAGGTATACGGACCCTAGAAAGCAAGCGTTGCTGAGGGAAGTTAAGAGCACAAATGAAAGAGCAGGTCCAGGTGACGGCGCCTCGTCTCTCTGTACCTGCCTCTTTACATCAGGTGATGATTTTCCAGAGGGGGTCAACGGAGGCCCCAAACAGGGGTACTTTAGAAATGTGAATTGAGTATGGGCACCCATGTTTGCAAATTGTGAGCTTAGGACCCAAAGGTAGCTGCTGATAACACCTGAGCTTTATATTTTTTAACATGGGTGCACATGTCTTATTGCCCGCGGCGTGAACCCTACTTTTCACTGCCAATCCGCCAGATCTCATTAGATACTGCACCTATCTGGATCATTTTTAAATAAATGGTGTACTTTTGATAAATAAATATCATTACAACAAAATGGAGTGAAGTTCTCCTGTCTTGTTTTGGGATGATAAGAGGTCCTGCTTGGGGCGTGGTGGCCTGTTATGTGGAAACTCAGTGCCAAAATTTTAACTGGAATTCTGTCCAGTCCACTGGGGTGGTCCTTTTGGCCCCAAACTTCATGAACCATCTAGTTACATCATTCAAACATGATTTGTCAATAATTTGTATAAAAAAGTCACATTTCAGGACATTTGCTCCATTGACCCCCTCTGATAATTTCCCTCTGTGACTGTCATATTAAACGATTGCAAGGTATGCGACGTGGTGGATTAAAAAAAGTCGAATGTCAGCTTGTGCTCTGTGCCTCGTGTCGTTATATGCACAGCCTTCGAATATTCCATCCATTATGCACACCATTACGCACAGCCTTCAAATATTCCAGTCATTATGCACGTCATTATGCACAGCCTTCAAATATTCCAGTCATTAATCACGTCGTGATGCACATCATTATGCACAGCCTTCAAATATTCAGCTGCCATCTTGCCTTGACCAACTCTCCACGACACAGTGTCTTGACCTCAATTTATCGACTGCTTTCCTGCCACACTCCTGCACGTCATGTATCGGACATCTCACCTTTGGTCCGACCACCAGTTTGTTGATCTCCTCCTTGGTCAGCTCCCGCAGGCATGCAGCCTTCTCAGCATCATTCTCTGGCCGTGCCTTATACAGGGGCACCCCCTCAACCTCGGCCTCACTGCACACAATGGCGGTTCAACCGTGTATGCTAAATTGTGTGCAGAACAAGCGGCAAACAAATAACAGATGAAGGCCTCTTTGGGTGTCCATCTGAAGAGTATCCCAACATCGCATCAGCCCCAGCATCATTGCATGCAAACAGAAGGGCCAAATAAGGTCAGCTGATTCGTATTAGCGCCAATTTTTTACAGAGGCACTCCATGAAGTTGGCATCACTGCAATGGTTATAACAGTAGCAACCCCCAATGCCAGTAAGCGCAGCCCTTAGTGCCAGGCCCTAACAAGGGTTCTTTGAACCCATCAACTCTGCAAACAACTAAAATTCTTCATTTATCAAGCCTGCTGCTCTAATGCCCTCCACCTTCAAGATATGGTACATGCAAACGAAGTCCTTACTTTTGCATGTTAAGACTGTCAAACACACACACACACCTGACAGCACGTTGCTGCCTAGGTTTGGCCTCCTCAGACGCTCCTACAGTCCACAGAGGGTCGACCCCTTTTGGTAGGTGGGGCTCAAAAGGCTTCAGCCCGCTGTGCTGTGTCATACCCAGGTTTACGTCACTGTCATCCACCTGCGCATCCAGGCGTGTTAACAGTAAGGAAGTGAGTGAGTCCTCAAATGAGTGTCTAGCCGCATCGACACATTCTTAAACCAACAAAACCACAAAGGCAGAAGATTTCACCCACTGTGTTCGATTCTAATCGGTACAGCTGGATGGAAAGTGAACTGTCAAAATTTGCCAGGAGACAATTCAAACTGCTGTTTGACTATCATACACCACTTACAGGCACACCGCTCCACACATCCTATCACATCCAACTCACAAATTGATTTACCTGGCCCTGTTGCATCAGAAAACATGGATGTAAAAGTCAAAGGTCAATTGCACCATCATCGCAAATCCCACACACACTTACAGACTTCTTGTTCAGCGAGCTCACCTGTTTACTGATCTGGGCCTTCATGTGCGTGGTGCGCCTCTCACGCATTGCTTCCACATACTTCTCTCTACAAATGCACGTACGGCATAGAATAGGTGTTCGTATGCACGATGATCGTGGTGTCTACTGGCACAGAGTAGAGCACAAGTCTGGAAGACTGGGAAAAAAATAGAATAACTTCAGGTGTAAGTGCAACCTTCCTCAAATAAAGGCACCTGGATTTGATACCGTTTGAACATGCGTTTCTGAGATATACTTAATAATAAGGGCTTCGTCATATGTACTACCATTTCAACCAAATCTTGCATCCAGCTACATCATGTAGGCACACGCATGACATTGCTTACACCATTGTACCTGTGCTTTTTTGTGGTAATGAACTCGTCACGCCCCATAGACATCGCGGCTCCATTGGCCACATTTTGCAGTGCTTCAACCACGCTCTCACGCTCCCAGAGGGGGAGAGAGTGTTTGAGTGTGCGGGCACGTGCGGCAACTTTGGAGGCTAGCACCTAAGCAGAATATGAGCAGTTGTGATTTTTATAAACGCTGACACATACTCTGATACCTGAGCAGCCTGAACAATGACAAAACAGCCAAATAAGGGAAGGGACATTGATGTCTTTTGTCGTTTTGGCTCCTCTTTGCTTATATCCTCACTTGAATGCTACTGCTTGGCTGTAAGTCCTTGAGTCTGATGTCAGTGTGGAGCATCCAGAATGGACTTAGATCGTTAGATAGAACAATCAGAGGCACACATAAGTCTAAAAAAAACGGCAGCAATCAAAGAAGCAAGCACAACACATAAAAGCATACCCTCAAGTACAAAAGTTGCAAACCCACCTGGTCATCTCCCACGTATCTCGAGGCTTTCACAAAGTCCTGGGGCAGCTTGTCCGTCCCCCCTACTGGCATGTGTTTCTGGCCTAGGTACATACTTGTTCCACACACCTGCCACACAAAATTTGACACCGTCGCAACTCAGAAAGGTGTGACAAGAGGAAAAACGCAGGGGGGGCCAGAGTTTTTCTGACGGAAGGGGCACAGAGGCAAGGCTGTTTGGGAGGCTCAACAGGCATCAGGCCTTGTGCTACCAAACATACACAGCAAACATGTCGCACTGCCTTCTTAGTCAAAGGCGTGCTTTTACTTATTGATGCAGCACCCCACAGACCTCTTGCACAGGTATCACAGCCATTAGGTTTCACAGTGAAGTAGCACAGCATTACTCTAAACTCTCAACACTTAGCCCAGACCTTGTAGTCTATCATATCAGCCACCTTGCCCATTTTCTTGCATGGCTCCTTTTTTTGTTACAGCCAAATTATCAGCATTGCAACCCTCAGGCTTTGTTCCTCTGCATCAACACATCTTAGCGCACAATACTCATGCAGGACTACCTGCTCAATTAGCTTATCATTTCATAATCAGTAACGTCACATTCCTTTGCAGGGCGACTTGCAAATTTATTTCATACTCATTTCATAATCTCAATAACCTGCCACAACCCGCGCATCTACTTCAAACCTCATAATTTATGAATCTTAGCAGGGGAGCTGCACATACATTTAACACACACACCTGCAGGGCTAACTCTTGCACGTTGAACCCAGCCTCGTTGGAAATGCTGAGACCCAAAGACGCGGAATGGTTTCCCAACGCCTTTGGCTCATAGCGCACGAGCACCTGTAAGGTGTTTGTGTTGTGCAAGCATATTTGTGTCAAGCATAAGCATTGTTTGAAGTTTTCTCACGGTCGAGAAAACGGTCCAGGTTCCTTGGTGGGGTGAGGTACGTTATGTACACACAGCGCAAAAGAAAGCGTGATTGGTTTCTTCTCTTGTATGCACAGGTTACAGCACAACTAATGTCTACAGAGCCGGTACACAGCAGCTTTTGCAATACGATGGGTCATGGACACGCAACAAGCTCTGAATTGCACGCACCTGCTGCTGTTGGCCTGCATGGATCAGCCCGCTGCTGGGTTGGATGTCAAAATATGGAGAGGTCTTTGCGGCATTGAAGACGATGGGCAAGAGGGTGTTGGCGTTGGACAGGGTGACCAACTGATCTGCCCAGGCGTACGTGGCTACATCCCCAAACTCAAGGAACTGCGCTTGTGTGATTGTGCGTGTTTGTGTGAGGGGGGGTAAGAGGGTTTGCAAGTGTGTGTGTGTGTGCATGTCCGTGCAAATACGTATTTACGTGTACAAATGAAAATTGTTTTGTGTTGCCTGTGCTTGGGTGCGCTTCTGCATCCTTTGCTACAACAAGACAAACGGACAAATTCAACAGTTTTGTCTCAATTGCTGTTCGCTGGCTTATAAGTCTTGGCAACAAAACCTGAATGCAAAGCATTGAACGTGAGCAGCAGATCACAAACGACAGTAAGATGGAGCTGTTAAAGACCGTGTTTTTGTGCAGATGAGTAAAGCATTATTTGAGCACGCTTTATAAAGTCTGAATTGATGCACCAAAAACCTTGATTGCCTTTTGAAGGTATTATGACTTTTTGTCCTTACGGACACAATTAAGGTATACACGCACACATAAACGCGCATAAGCACGTACACACACGCGCAAATATACAAACATATCCAATCACACGCACGCACATACATACACGCACACTTAAATGCCACGCACCATGGGTGAGGCAGACAAGCCGCAAGCCATCCCCTTCCCTTTGACTGGCAGCTTCATACAAGTGGAGGGGGGAAAGCCTGCAAAGAATGTCGGCCAGAAGCAAATTATCAGGTGCATGACGTGACTTGGAAATGCTTGAGGGTTGAAACTGCCCTTTCACTAAATTTGTATGGCAGATGAACAATGACTGATTACAAGCTCACCAGCATAGCATGCATGCTGGGTTTACGTTACACAAGACGCTTGGCTGGTTCAATTACCTGCAAATTCAATGAGGGTCACTCCTTCAAAGGTGCGTGAGGCAGCCTCAGGCCCGGCTAGCTGGGAGGAAAAGCCTTTAGTGCTTGGAATGCCCTATGGGGAGCGAGTGGGGCGTGCACACAGCTTTGGTACCGTCTCTTACGTATGCACGTGTAATTGTCAGCGTGCATGTGCACATAAGTGTATAGCTTCATTCAGCAAAGATGCCAGGACTTTGCCAAGAGGGCAAGTTGTGATTTTCTGGTACAGAGGTATAAGATTTGCACACGCGAAGTGACAGTTGAGGCCTGGTATATAATTTGTCCTGTATTAATGTCGAACATGCTGCATCAGAGGGGAAAGGTAAGGTAAGGAAGCGGGGGGGGTCGGTTTCAATTTTGCCAGAAAGAGGACGGACATGCAAGCGTCTAACTTTCATTTGTCAGCGCGAGTGAAGAGGATTTCCTGCTCACTCACTCTACAAGCAAGCATGTCATTGTTTTGGGGTTCTCAGTGCAAAGCACGATGCTTTGGCATCAGTGAAACGGCTGTCTCAGCTCACTCACTTTGGGAGCAAACTCAATGGTGACCTTGGTCTTGGAGTAAGCAGGGATGACACTGCTCAAGGGCACAAAGGTGTAGGGGTTGTCGTTGGTGGCCTTGGAGCGCAGCTGCACACAAATATCACAGAGGCAGGGGCCCATTTGAAGCAAGCGTGGTTCGACAGGTCAGTGCTACGAATTAGCAGGCCACCTTGGGGACCTGTCGCTGGCAGCATCAACGTTCTACCTGACTGGGTGCGAGCAGTCAAAGGCAGTATAATACGTTCCAAACATGTTTAGACCCTTATCGCCACGTGGACTGAGCGTGTTTGTTTGGATGTGAGCATGTGTGTGCTGTATATGTGTATGTCTCCGTGTGTGCTGTCTCTGTGTCTGTCTCTGTGTGTGTCTGTTTGTGCGTGTCTGTCTGTCTGTCTGTCTGTCTGCCTGTCTGTCTGTCTGTCTGTCTGTCTGTCTGCCTGTCTGTCTGTCTGTCTGTCTGTCTGTCTGTCTGCCTGTCTGTCTGTCTGTCTGTCTGTCTGTCTGTCTGTCTGTCTGTCTGTCTGTCTGTCTGTCTGTCTGTCTGTCTGTCTGTCTGTCTGTCTGTCTGTGTGCATGTGTGCAACTTTCAACAACTCGTTCAGCTCCAGCTCAACCATACCTTTTGGCGTGTGGCCAGGATGAGGTCGGCATAAGGGTCCTCAGGGTCGTTGCCACCATTTGAGCTCTTTCTGTTGTCACCCAGCTTCACCTTGATCTCCCCCATGCTGCCGTACCTGTATGGTTCGAGTATAAACTGAGTGGAGGCTTTTACGCTGTATCCACATCTCTCATGATCAACAACTGTTCATTGTGATCAGCAACGGCTGCAGATAAAGCTTCTTTGATACCTCATGCTGCATCGTCATCTTGAGCTTTCAGTCAGGGGCACTTGTCAGGACAATGGCATGAGCTGACATTTTACAGTAGAAGCTGAAGATTCTTTGCAAGCACGTGGGCACGTGGGCAGAAATCCCCCCCCCTCAGAATTCACGACACATTTCCTTTGCACATTGTGAACATTGGGCGAGGTTTGAGTCCAGGGCTCTTTCCTACGTGCTGATAAAGCTGTGCGGACTAACATAACAGTCAATACTCACGTGAGAAGGAACTTTGATTCGACAGGTCCGTTGTTGAATATTACTATGGAACGATGCAAGACTTCCCCAAAGAAGTGAGCACCAAAGTCCAGCTCCTTTATTTGAGCCCCCGTGTTGGCATCCAACACCTCGAACGTCTGGAGTGTGGGCAGCGTACATTGCAGAGTCAAAAAGACAACATTTGACATCTGCCCTTGCTGGGCTCTATTGCAGCAACACCTATAACACAAATGTGAGCTAGGTTGCAAGATTATACGAGAAGCCTACCATCAAGGTCTGACTGCTAGGCTGTAATGAAGGAATTCTACGAAAAAATCGTACAAAACCAAAACCAGGGAAAGGGAAGACAGGCCTGTTTGCTTGTCCTCCGCAAAGGATGTCATAAGTAAAGCCACGAACAAGACTTGTTTCCATCCCGCTTCTACTCTATGCTGCATTTGCCTTAAAATACCCTCGCACTGTGCAACTTTAAAATATCACGTTCAGTTAAAATAGCATGCAAAGCAGTAGCATCATGCATGCCAACGCATGCATGGCAAAAGCAGGCACAGACCCACCTGGCTCACGGCAGTGGCAGAGAATGTGATCTTGCGCACTTCCCCGCTGGCAGCATCCCCCACTGTCACTGACACATCACCAGAAGCGGTGCCGAGTTCAGCCATTGTAAGTGTGGCACTAAGGCTGACCTGTGTACATGTGTGAGTGTGTGTGTTGTGTGTGTGCGTGTGCGTGTGTGTGTTTGCATGTACATGTGTGTGTGGCTGACCTGTGTACATTTGTGTGTGTGTGTGTGTACATGCGTGCAAGTGTGTGAGAGTCAGTGGGTGGGTGTGGGGCTCAGGGGGGGTTGAACACGAACGCGTCTTGCAGGTTTATAAACGCATGCGTGCATGTGTATTTGTGGGTGTTTGGTTGTATGTGTCAATATGCATGGACGACTGACCTCAGACGGCTGGCGTAGATGTGGCTCGGCACCCAAGCTAGCTGGAGGGACCGTACCTGCATTAGGCTCCACCACAACGTTGCAAGTCCTGCGTGATGCACAGCCATCGTTATATTCACAAAACTCTGGGGTACTCATGTGCACGAGCGCATGTGTATGATTGACTTTAAGGTGTACTAGGCTGTGGCAATTTTTTCTGACCAGGCAGGAATAGAACATGAGACTTGAGAACTGTACTTGTGCCTCTGTGCCTTATTTTTCTGCTTGGCCGAAAGACACTGGCCTGCTGCTGCCACGGATGGACAAGTATGTGCAGAAGGCCTCCTTTCAGGCTCACTCTCACCCCACCTCGCCCATTAGACTGCCACAGCCTAGACACATACTTCTGTAGACCATGCAAGCATGGGAACCGTAAGTAAGGGAACACAGCTATATCTGACAAGCCTACCCCCTCTTACCCAACCACCCCCGGCACAATGAATTTGCATTTAGCAATACAGCAGGCATCCCCTGCCCACACACACTGTCCTGACAGAGACAATGAGCAAGCTCGGCACTCACTTCTCACAATCCACCCGGTATGTTACCGCCTGCATGCCATGGTTGACTAGTTTGAAGGTCTTTGAGGCTTTGCTGTCCAAAGGCAAAAGGCCAAACATGAGGTCTCCCACCAGACGTATGTCGGGCTTGGGCAGGAGGGCACGTAAGATGAGGTCATAGTTCCCGTTGTCAGACTGGAGAGATTGTGTGTGTGTGTGTGTGTGTGTGTGTGAGAGTGTGCATGTGTGTATATGTGCACCACCTAAACATTTATGGTAGTTGGCGTGGGTACATGTATGTTTTGAGTGTGTGTGAATGTACACGCATGTGTGTGCGTGTGTGTGTAAGTAAGGCCTCAGCTCTGCAACATTTTGTATATTTTGTATATCAGGATGTGCTGCACTTGTGCAGTTTAGGTCCGCTCACTTGGATCACGAGCTTATCTTGGACCTCTTCTTTTTGGTCTGGGCCCACTAGCAGCTCGCCATGGAATGTGACCTGCGATCATTGTGCACGGTTAGCGGTTAGTCATAAAAAACACCAAATGGTCACGAAGGGGTGAAGTGTGATAGAGACAGTTGGATCAACTGCATGACGTGCTCGACATAAATTAACAGACAGAAAGAAGTGGAGGCATGCAAAACAGCTTTGGTGGCATGCAATTGCATCTCACACTCTCGCTGCAATGAGGCGAAACATGTTGACATCACTATGTAAAAGCGCGCGAGGACGTGATTCGCATGTGTCTGCCCATGTCACCTCTACCTTATATGCTGCATGAGTCGGCACACCACATGACTGTGCAGCAGCACAGTAAGATTGAGGACAGAGAGCTCACAAATACCTCGATTGCCAGCTCCAGTCCAGGTGAGAGTTTTTGGGACTGAGGGAGGTTCAACACGGAGAAGTACTTGGTTTTAGGGGGTCGGAACCGCACTGTCCGCGTCCGCGATTCAACATTCTGCAGGGGTTGACACAACAAGGTGACAGGTGGTGGGAGCTACTCAGAGGAGCTACTCAGCTGGGAAGTGCGGAGGGAAAGCTTGCTTAACGGCTTACTGCCTTGCCTTGACTAAAACCAGAGTCTTGGTGTTTCCCAGGCAATGAGCATCACGTATCTCCAAGATCTCTGGAGTCACTTGGAGGCTTGCCATGGCTCAAACTGCAGCCCTTAGGGGGCTGCCCTCTAAGTCATATCTAGTGTTCTTGCTGTGAACGCATTTCCGACCACTTTTACCAGGAATAGACAGTGTAAACACAATATAGTTAAATTTCAGGCCGAGTCTGCTGTTTGATTTTCCTCCTGACTTAGATTCTGACGTAAAGCTATTTTCGGACAACTGTTTCATAACATTCAACGCTAATCAAACTAGCAAAAACTGAGCGCCAAGCATTCTAAGTTCTGTAAATGTCCTCCATTTCGCTGTCCTGTGTCATCAGGTCCTGCACGCAGCTTCTCCGTGCTGTGTAAGAAACACACACCTCAAACACAGGTTCTGCTGTGCAAAAAACAAACACAGGATGTACCGCAAGCAACTGTGCGTGACAGACCTGTCATCAGGTTCTCCACGTGAAGCGGCACGTGTTGATTGATGAAGGCACACACACACACACACACACACACACACACACACACACACACACTTACACAAGTGCAATCACATTCACAAACGGAACACGTAAGCAGTTTGGTGTATGCATCAGCCTTTCTCATCTAGGTAGGGTTACATCGCTATATATGCCTCAGGGGTCACCTGAGCAAAAGCTTGATTGGAAAAAGCCTGAAGCCACAACTAGCTAAATAAAAGGGGAAACATCCATGAAAAACATGAGAAAGAGGACTAAGAAAGAGACGTGAAATAGCTGTTGCTGGTGCGCAAGGGGCTGTTCACTGACTTGACCTCAGGGGCCTAAGGGGAGCTGCCTGCTAACATTTCTTGGGGGTTGTTATACAACTCAAATCATCCACCAACTTGTCCATTGAACTAGCATAAAGTAGAAGTAAAAGTCTACGCTATAAAACACTAGCGTGCAAGAAGAAAAGGCTCTCGTCTGTTGCTTTCACTAGCCAGAGCCCCACCAAGAACTAGCATAATAAAACAAGTACAGGTAATTCTGGCTAGCTACTCTAATCTAATACTGCTTTGCCGCCAAAGGCCTAGGGCATGAATGGCTGCAAGCCTTCCTTCTTGTTTAACATCAGCTGTAACGGGACGGTCGAGTTGCCTCGTGATGTGTACTCGCTTATGCACTCCTTCGCATACTGCCTGAACACATCCTCCTGCACAGCCAGCAACATGGGGGTGGAACAAACAATGAGGACATTGCTGTATAAGCATGTTACGCCTTGGTTGTATGCACGCATCTTTCTATGAGCGTCGTTGTACTACCAAAACTAAGAAACCCGCACTTTCCTTTTCCTCCATCACAACACAGTGAGGCGCACCTGGTCTTGTAAGCTGAGCTGTATTTGTGCTACTTCGTGAAGCTCCTCCATCTTTGCAGCAGCCTTTTTCCGTGCCTTCGTCATTGCCTGGTGTTTCTGGAAATCCATCAACTTCTTCGCCTGCAATCAGCCACCCAAATGACGTGTTAGAGAAGCAATAAGCTTTGCAAATTTTCATCGGACATGCTTCAGCAGGTTGTGCTTGTTTAGGGTGGCCAAAACCAACAAGGCAAAAATAGGCGTTTAAAAAAAAAAGGTAAAAGTATGTCTATACTGGAAGTCACCAGCGTGCATTAAGGAAAGGCTCTCAACTAGTGCTCGCACTAGCCAGAGCCCCACCAAAAGACAAACAAAAGAAACAACAGAGACTAATGAGGATCCGGCGGGTTGTCAGCCATGCGATCTGGCCTGCGCCTAGCCCTCCTGAAGCCAGCCACTCTACCAGTAACCCCTTCCAGATCCCCCATTATCACTGTTGTTAAAGTGTATTTTGTGTCTTGTTTTTGTGATCTTGTTTAAGCTTTTTATTGCATGGCAGTGTAGTTTAGTAGCTAGTTGGTGCACTTTGTGCGTGGGGATGCCCAAGTTTAGTAGAGGTGTTATGGTGTACTGATTATAGATTGTGCCCCCGACTCCAAGAAGTATAACATGAAGTGTGACTTTGTTGATTTGAGAGATGCCTCGGAGGCTCCTTGTTCGTAGACGCTGGATAAGAGGTTGATGTTGGTTGTGCGCTTTTTCTAATGTCTGTTGCGGGTTTATGTCTGAGCAGAATTTGAATTCTACAAGATGTATGCCTCTGTCCCTAGTGGGAATCTGTTTGGGATCGAAGTGCCTGCCTCTTCCCTCAATGGGCATAACTAACACGCCATCTGGATGGCTTTGATGTCGAGTTGGAAGGTTTTGTTGTGTTGAGAAAACCCAGTCAGGAATGTTTCTTTCAATGTCATCGGGTGGTTCAATGTTTAGGTCAGATAACTTCGAGTTTTAATATACAATATCCATCATTGTGCTTTAAATTTTCTGCCTGTTTGATTAACTTGGGGCTTATGCTGGTCGTACAAGGACCACTATTGCGCCATTACTTGCCAAACCCCAAATCTGGGTTCGATTTCAGCAAAAAGAGCACTTTTGCTATTGCACCATTCCTTTCTTCCTTGTGCCTGATCTGAGCACTTCCTTTGCTTCCCACTGATTCAGGTACTTGCGTTATACACATTGTTTATCGGTGGTTATCGCAGTCAAGCTCCTTTGTACAAAAAAAGGCCACTTTTTGGTCTTTTTCGATTTTACCAGTCCCAGCTCCCCAATCTTTCAATTCTAGAGGCTTCAAAGCCTGGGTCATGCGTGGTCTGCTCATAAAAAGCTCAGAATAACTCAATTTCATTTCAAAAGCAGGAGCTGTAGTTGCCAGGAGCTGTGTATGCCAGGAGCAACATATGGCAGGGGCTGTGTGTGAGTCCTATGTGTGGTATGCCCTTAATACATTCGTTTAATAAAATCACGCACCTCCGCTAATCGAGCTGCTGCTTCTGCCCCCTCTTCTTGCTTCAGCTCCTTTACCCGCTCTTGCCATGCTGCCGCAAATACTGCATCCTCTGCTAGCGATCTAGCCTTCTGCTCTGCCTGCGTGCACAAGGGGGAAAGCTGATTATGTCCAACCACAATGAAAAGAGGTTGTCAAAACTTAGAACATGTAAATTGCGCCCTTGTCCATTTGACCTTAAGGTTAGACAGAAAGAGCTTTGGTTCTTTAAACGCTGACGTTTAAATAAACTTTTGTTCTATTCCCCTCAGAAATGGTCCAAAAGGCGCGAGCATAAAGCCAAGCACGCCTGTTTCCCACTAAAAGCTGGAATATTTTGCAGTCCCAAGGTTCTGTCTCAAACTCAGGTTTCAAGCGCAAGAATGGTTACTTGTGTCCAAGGAACCAGCCTGACCATACTCAATTGCTATTTGAGAGTAGAAGCCCACCTTTCTCTGAAGCTGCAGTCTGTTGCAGTCTGCAGCTGCCTTTGTTTGCTGAGCCCGTTTCTGACGCTGTGCCTCACGTGCTGCATCAACCCGTGCCTCCTCTGCTGCTACATCACGCTCCAGCAGCTGCGTGCATGTCAAAACAAAAGTTAGCATTCACCACCCCATGTATGAAAAATAACCCGTGCCTCCTCTGCTGCTACATCACGCTCCAGCAGCTGCGTGCATGTCAAAACAAAAGTTAGCATTCACCACCCCATGTATGAATAATAACCCGTGCCTCCTCTGCTGCTACATCACGCTGCAGTAGCTGCGTGCATGTCAAAACAAAAGTTCCACCCCATTTATGAGAAATATCTTGCACTGGTTCACCAAACCGCAGCGTTCAGCCATAGTCATCAACCCACCCTGTTTACACTCATCCATTCACACCCACATACGCAAACACAATTAAACACATAAGCATATACACCACACATACACACACAAGCTCACTCATACTCACACACGCATACGTACACACCAGACACGCACAGCGCAGCAGGAACTCGCAATGTGAGAGGATCTTGGAAATTGGCTTTCAAGTTTAACTTGTGCTAATGACCACCGTTGCAGGTTTAAGCAAGGTCACTAGCACCTCATGCTAGCATGCTAGGTGGTAACGCCTATTACCTGCTCCTCCTTTGTGTGCCAGTTTATGTAGTTTTGCTGCATTGCGTCGGCAATGCGCTTCCGCTCTGCCTCTTTCTGTGCACGCTTCTTGGCCTCGTGCTCTGCTCGCTCACGCTGCAGTAGGTGAAAAGCCATGCATTTGAAGCAGCCTTACGTGTCTAAACTACGATACTTGCCTACAATGCACAGCAAGACTTGTGCATGTGTTCAATTACTTGACTGATTCAGTGTGTGAGCCCACCTCTTACACGCACGCAAATTGGTGTACAAGCAACGATAGATCTTGAGTGGAGCAGAACAGGATAACACAAGCATGGGGCACAGACTGCTGTGTAGGCAGCCCGATACAACTAACACTCACCACTTGTGAAGCTTTCTTTTCTGAATACGCTTCGATAGCCCTCTCTTGCTCTTTTTGCCGCTCTATTTCCTTCAATTTGAACGTCTGCAGAGCTTGGTTGGCACCCTTAGTGGCTTCATTGTGCTCCTTGCCTTTTGCAATGCGGGCCAGCTCTTTCGCTCGCATTTCAGCCGTCTCCTGTGCAAAGACAAGCGAGCACATACAAGCTGTTGGGGGCTCGGCTTGTGACACAGCTCTTCATGATCCAGGTGATCCGCTCAGGACAGAGTTCTACATGTATTTAGAATACAGTATTTTCCATTCCTCCATGAACAACAAAAATGGTATTGTTAGCAAATTTATGACCGTTTTAAGGTTGCCTGCAAACGTCAACAATAAGCAGTAAGCACGTATGCGTCTGGAGTTGTCTTCATGGAAATTATCACACTCATTATCATCCAAGCTGTTCACAAAAACATGGACTCATTCCTTTTTCAAACTGCTGAACCATCAGACGCAGAAAACACGCGTCGCACAAACCTACCATTTCTGCTCGTTGCTTTAGGAGTAAGCCCTCTTTTTTTTCGCCTGCTCGCTCTGCTAGGATGCGTTCCTTCAATTCATCCAGCTGCTTGTTCTGTGCGTCTCGCTGGTCTAGGGCACGTTGCCGGCTTTCCTCATACTTCTTCAGCTCCACAGTATCTGCCGCCTGTGGACAGAGAGTTCAAGATAACTTTGGTTGTGCAATAGGGCTGATGCTTTGTCTCTTTTCACAGCCTTAAATTATCAATTGCTGGTTGCCCTCAAAGGACACTATCAGGAACAATTCAGTTGAAGAAACAATTCAGATGAAGACAACTGCAAAGAGCAAAACCTCATGGGCACGCCCTGGCTCCAACGCTGTACGTTCTCAGTTTTCACAAGATTACATTAAGATTACATCATATGCTCGCTAACCTTTTACAAGCATGCTGCGCTTGGTCTCCAGATAATAGAACAAAGATCTCAGGACCTGCACCAGACTAAAACCCTGCGTCTTACCTCTAGTGCTTGCCGCTGCTGATCCACAAAGGCAGCATCCTGCGCCTTACGCAGCACTGCGATCTGCCTTTTGTAATCCACCAGGGCCTTGTTCTCCTTGATGGAGTCACTCTCCAGCATCTTGCCGTGCAGCGTCTTAACCTTGTCTGTCTCGTCAAACAGGACTTTGTTGGCGCGCTCAATCTGGATGCGCCTGTGCTCTGCCTGGATTGCAGCCTCCATGGCATCGACCTGCATGGTGGTGGAAAATGGAATTACTAGCATGCCCGTGCGCGGTAGCGTGCTATTACCACCGTTGTAAAAAACTCACGCATACAGACACATACAAACACACACAGAAAACAACACACAGTCATGTCGTGATTCCTGCATCTCCTGGAGGAGTGTCAACTCTGCTGGCTTTTGCTCTGCACATTGGGATGCATCATATCATGTTTGACACCAACCTCAACGCGCTCATTTTCCTCTGCTGCATCTCGTTCTAAACGTGCCCGCTCCTTGCGGGCTCTTCCAGCCTACATCATAGATGTGGAAAAGATGCAGGCTGGTTATTTTCATAGGAGTACACTCAAATTGTGGTTTAGCTATGACACGTCGTCACGTTGAATTGTAGGGAGACAACTACATGCATGTGCGTATGTAGGCTACAACTATTGACTGTAAACATTGTACAAATGTGTGCAAAGTTACAGTGTCAGGTCGATGAGAACATGTGCACGTGAGTGTGTGGGCTGCGTGGGCCAATATGCACGGGTGCTTTCGTGTGTGTCTGTATGCTTGCATATGCGTGTGTGTGAGTGTGTGTGTGTATGTATGTGTTCCGTATGTGTGTTACGCACACGGGTGCATGCAAAATTAGGCACGTATGTCGTATGTGCGTGTGTGTGCGCGTGCACGTGCCCGCGTGTGTATGCGCAATTATGCACATGTGTGTATGTGTGTATATGTGTGTGTTTGTGTGTGTGTGTGTGTGTGTGTGTTCTCTCTAAGGTCTAGAGTTCACATTCCAGGCCCGAACCTGGAGTGTATTGGGCCATTTTTGGGCACGTTCATCAGATAAAGCCTTTAGCCGTAGCCGCTCTGTGTTGTACTCGTCACCCTGGTCCACCACCTGTGCACGGAAATGTTACCGCTTTGTTTGCCGAGTTGGTCAAATCTGATGCACACATAAAACGAGCAGAGTCTAAGCCAGCTGACCTTGCTGCGAATCGAGTCCAGCTGGTCTCTAGAGATGATGTTGGCGCCTTTGATCCCCATTGACATGTTGGAATTAAACGTAAATTTTGATAAATTAACCTGCTGGACCTCAATCTGTAATTTGCAAGGCAATCATAATATAATACTTACTTACTTACTCAGAATCAAAGCGCCTTCCCTCTTTCCTGCCTAACCCAAGTGACATGCTCCACAAATCCTCATTGCTCCGGCACGGAAGCAAGTCTGGGTTCTCTCCTTCTGTTTCCCATAATCCCACAGCCCATTGCAGGCCAGTTGCTGCCAAAGCTGTTCCTGCCAGGTGATTTTTGGGCCACGCGTTTTATGTGGTAATGCCATTCTGTCTTTTCCCGCTACGTGCTACGAGGACAGTCACACACACACACACACATTCACACACACACACACACACACACACAGCACACACACACACACACACA
>Ga0307947_1001030_pt1:0-15000 | contig 21463 bp, 27 predicted proteins | sample OrgLakmetagen232_FD_201840 | JGI IMG/M metagenome (GOLD analysis project Ga0307947, IMG submission 201840) | Saline water microbial communities from Organic Lake, Antarctica - #232 | ecosystem: Environmental > Aquatic > Non-marine Saline and Alkaline > Saline | place: Antarctica: Organic...
TACCCCCCCACCCCCCCCCCACCCGCACCTCTATCTCCCATTACACTCTTCACCAGCTTCCCAGGCTTAGGCTTTGCCTGCTGTTCCTTGTACGCTGCCTTGGCTTTAGCCTGCTGGCGTTCTAGGATTGCTCTGGCCTCTGCTATCTCCTGTGTGTGGGCGCACGTGTGTATGTGGATAGCGTGTGTGAACATTGTGTGTGCGTGTGTTTGTGTGTGTGAACATTGTGTGTGCAAACGAGGGGACGCGCGTGTCCCACATTCTGCTGTGACAATAACCCATCGCACACAAACGCACTCACATATACACACGCACACACGCACATACACACAAACGCCCACCTCTTGCCGTGGCGACCACGCTTTGCTGCCATACCCCTTCTGTGTGCGGTCCGATGGTGAAAATGGGACCCTTGGTGCCCTGTTGTTCTCTTCCTCTTGTTGCCTCTGTTTCTTTTTCTCCAGCTCGGCTTCTGCCTGAACGCGTAGCTCCTCGGATGTCTCTGCACCTGATAGCGTGGGTGGATCATGAAATGTGTGTGTGTGTGTGCGTGTGTAGTGGTGTTTGTATGTGTGCGTGCGTGCGTGCGTGTGTGCGTGTGTGTAGTGGTGTTTGTACGTGTGCGTGTGTGCGTGTGTGTGCGTGTTTGTACGTGTGGTGTGTAGTGGTGTTTGTACGTGTGCGTGTGTGCTTGCGTGTGCGTGCGTGCGTGTGTGTGTGTGCATGTTTTTACGTGTGGTGTGTAGTGGTGTTTGTACGTGTGCGTGCGTGTGTGTGTGCGTGTTTGTACGTGTGGTGTGTAGTGGTGTTTGTACGTGTGCGTGCGTGTGTGCGTGCGTGCGTGTGTGTGTGCGTGCGTGCGTGTTTGTACGTGTGGTTTGTAGTGGTGTTTGTACGTGTGCATGCTTCTCCTACAACAAGCAGTTTGTGCATGTTTAGGGCTGGCCAGAACTGTGTAAATACACCGCATATGACCGTATATTTGGTGATTTCCCTGCCAAAACTACCGTATGTACACCGTATATATATACACATGGTGCTGGCTAACCCTACGCATGTAGTGTGCGTAGCTTTCGTTTGACCCTCTGCACGTGGCGTGGTTGTGCAAACAATGTGTATGTGTGTGTGTGTGTTTGTGTTTGTGTATATGTGTTTCTGTGTGTGTATGTTAGTGTGTATGCATATGTGTGTGTGCGTGTGTTTGTGTGTGCGTGTGTGTATGTGTGTGTGCATATGTGTGTGCGTGTGTACGCGTGTGTGTGTGTGTGTGCTGTGTGTAAAAATTGTATGAAATAATGGAAGTATTTTTGCACGTGTTGTTTTCCAGCTCTGCTCTGTGTTTCAAACCTGACACAGTCTCTCTCTGCAAAAGGCAACCCAGACACCGGAAGGCTGCAGCCACGGCAACTACACGCTCAACCCTTTTTAAAGATCCCAGCACACCCTCTTGATGGCGAGATCCTTGTCATACAGACACTTTCAAACAATCCAGCGAAATTCCAGTCTGGCCTTAAAAAAGTCCCTGCACAGTGCTGACCCTGTGCTGAGTAAGTAGATCCTTCTTCTCTGAATGAACAAGTCATTGTGTCACACGAGCACCTTGGTTTGCTCTTATAAAAGTCCCAGCACATGTAGTGAGTGAGTAGGTCCTTCTTCTCTGAATGAACAAGTCATCGTGTCAAATACACACACAAGCACCTTGGTTTGCTGCCTTTAGCAGTGCAGCCACAGCAGCCTCTCGGTCAGCCCTTGCCTTTTCTTCAAGCTCCCGCTCAGCCTCAACGTCTTCCACAGCCAAGGCAGGAAGCTGTGGCCACAGGGGTGTGTATGCGTGTGTATATTTGCCTTGATGCATGTATGCGTGTGTGTGTGTGCGTGTGTGTGTGTGCACCCATACATGTGGATGTATCATGCGTGTTCATGTGTGTGTGCGTGAGTGTAATTGCTTTGCTATGTGTGTGTGTGTCTGTGCACCCGTACATGTGGGTGTATCATGTGTGCGCATGCCTGCGTTGTGTGTGTGCATTTAAGTGTGCATGCTTCTGTGCACTCATGTGTTGTGGGTGTGCGCGTGTGTGGCTGCAAGCTTCCATACGGATAGGGGTGTGCAGGCTTTTTTGCAGGTGTGTGTCATATACACACAAAGCCCACCTGCTGTAGCTCATTCCCATTCAAACTCTTGTACACATCCTTCACATCCTCAACTTTGAGTTCGGAGGGTGGGCAGAGCAGCACCGCCATGACCTGGTAATTTGTGTGTTTGTGTGCATGTATGTGTGTGTTTGTGTTTGTGGATGTCATCCTAGACTCGGAGTTCAAAGTGTGGACTGAGCAGCACTGTCATGACTTGGCAATCAGGATTTTTGTTGGTGGTGTGTGTGTGTCTGCATGTGGGTGTGTGGGAAAGAGAGAGAGAGAGAGAGAGAGAGAGAGAGAGAGCGAGAGAGAGAGAGAGAGAACTGGAACAAGTCTCGTGCATCTTTTTGGGGCATGATGTTCTTGTAACCACCAGCACAGGTGCAAACAAGCGCACACACATACAGTACCCTGCCGGCCCAGGCGCGCGCGCGCGCGCGCGAGAGAGAGAGAGAACTGGAACGAGTCTCGTGCATCTTTTTGGGGCATGATGTTCTTGTAACCACCAGCACAGGTGCAAACAAGCGCATACACATACAGTACCCTGCCGGCCCACACACCAACATACAAACCCTCTAAATGATGTTTAAAATCCTACATACACAACTTACAAACACGAAATACAAAGAACTCACTTTGCCAGCTCTTTCTGCAAGGGCTGCCTCATGAATGTGCCGAGCACGTGCGTTCCAAGGGTTGCTTGTAGAGTCGCTGCCGTTTTCACTGCGCAAGTTATGAAGAATGAAGTCATGAGGAATGAAGTAATGAGGAGTGAAGTAATGAGGAATGAAGTAATGAGGAATGAAGTGACGAGGAATGAAGTAATGAAGCAATGAGGAATGAAGTAATGAGGAATGAAGTAATGAGGAATGAAGTAATGAGGAATGAAGTAATGAGGAGTGAAGTGATGAGGAATGAAGTGATGAGGAATGAAGTAATGAGGAATGAAGTAACGAGGAATGAAGTAATGAGGAATGAAGTAACGAGGAATGAAGTAACGAGGAATGAAGTAATGAGGAGTGAAGTAATGAGGAATGAAGTGATGAGGAATGAAGTAACGAGGAATGAAGTAATGAGGAATGAAGTAATGAGGAATGAAGTAGCGAGGAATGAAGTAATGAGGAATGAAGGAATAAAGAATGAGGAAATGAGGAATGAGGAAATGTGAGGACGATCAAAGATCAAGCAATGCATGTTTGTTTGTCCTTCAACTGCACAAGAAAAAAGAAAGGAAGGATGATGAACTCCACACGTTTGTCCTTTCTACGACTTCGTAAGAATGAAAAGAAATTAGTTACAGAGTAAAGGGTCAGCAAGCGGTTGAGTTTCCAGTTCTGTTGTTGCCAAACATACCGTTTATACACCACAATATGCGGTTCTGGCCAAACCTACCTATAATATACCATGTACTCACAGTACCTATGAAATACCAATGTACTCACAGTACTTATACACATTACTTACGTGTTCATGTATGGTTTCGGGCAGCCCTTCACATAAATGCAAGCACACATGCACACACACGCACGCACGCACACAGACATACATACACACACATACCTGCTGGAGAAGCTCCTGCTGCTGCTCTGCTGAGTGGTAGAGGGCTGTGTTCCTGACCTTCCCTTCCAAGCTGCACTGCCAAACAGGTCATGGTCATCGATGCTGAAGCCCCTGCAACAAATGCACAAGCGTGGAGGAAATGATTCCATGTCCCTCTGATTAATTTGCTCCATTCTCTGCGTGGCACTGCACAAACTAATGAGGAGTCAAACTCACACCCGATACCTTACACTCCCCCCCCCCTTTGACCCCCACTGACGCCCTTTCCACTTTTTAGAGCTGCACAGCTCAAGAGGGCATCTCTGTGCACAGTTGCTATTCAGACCCATGGCACACAGATAATGACATATTGGAATTAAGTGTGTGTGTGTTGTGCTTGTGCTTGTGTATGTGTATGTATGTATGTGTGTATGTGTGTGCCGCGTGCATGCGTGCATGTATGAGCGCTTGTGTGTGTGTGCCGTGTGTGCATGTATGTATGTGTGTGCCGCGTGCATGCGTGCATGTATGAGCGCTTGTGTGTGAGTGCCGTGTGTGTGTGTCTGTACGCATCTTCCTCCTGGAACACTTTGTTGCGCAACAATCATTTCCAATACAAGTTTCCACAAAGAGAGGCTTCCGAGTATTTTAGCCAAATATCGCAGACATACCACACAGCCTCTTGGATCCCGACCTCCTGTTGACTCGACGCATTTGCAATCGCACAGTGGTTCATTAAAGCAGTACCATTTGGTCAGGCAGGAAAAACTACGTATGACCAAGTAGGCTGCCACAGTGACACAGGAACAACTACGTATGACCAAGTAGGAACAACTACGTATGACCACGTAGGAACAAAACTACGTATGACCAAGTAGGAATAAAACTACGTATGACCAAGCGGGAACAACTACGTATGACCAAGTAGGCTGCCACAGTAACTCCTGAACAAAAGGATAAAAGCAAAGGAGCTCAGGTGCCGTTAAGGCTGGGCTTACAGTGCTAGATCTCTTGACACTTGTATAGGGTTGGCCAGAACCCTATACATACGGTGTGCGCATGGTATATCTTGCAGGGACCTCACCAACTATACGGTCATACAGGCGTATATGTACAGTTCTGGCCAGCCCTACGCATCTGAGCCTGCTGCTTCTGCAGCCATTGCTTCTACGGCCACTATCTTAGAATAAGAACGGCTTGCCAATGAGAAGGTAGGTACACGAACATATTCACGTACTCAAACACACACAAAATTGAGTCTACTGCTATGCCTCCTGCTAGGTTTGAGGTCAAAGCTTCTGTACGAAAACAACTGTCGAGAAATTAAACACCCAAACACACCTGGGCCTGCTGCTGCCGCTCCCATTGCTCCTCAAATCATCATCTTTGCTGTGGCGGAGGCCAAACACCATGTCCAAACTGCACGTGCACACGGATGACTAAAGAATCACACTCACGCAGTGCGAATGCTGCAAAATAGATGCAGCATTGTCTTAGAGAGTGGGTATACCGAAGAGGGGCAACACAGCACCACGGGTATGCATGTATGTATGCCAAAGCAGCAATAGTTTCTAGCAGACTAGGGTGCAGCAGACGTAGGAACAACGCGCTATTGCTCTGACAGGCTCCATAAACAGCAACAAGGAAGCAGAGGCAGAGGCAGCAGATCCTCAAGGCAGCGACAAGCCAGCGTTGGCCACAGACTGCAAAACAAAGGAGCAGAAGCAGAGGCAGCAGATCTCTCAAGGCAGTGACGAGTCAGCGTTGGCCACAGACTGCAAAGCAAAGAAGCAGAAGCAGAGGCAGCAGATCTCTCAAGGCAGTGACGAGTCAGCGTTGGCCACAGACTGCAAAACTAAGGTGAGGTAGAGGCAGCAGATCTCTCAAGGCAGTGACGAGTCAGCGTTGGCCACAAACTGCAAAACTAAGGAGAGGCAGAGGCAGCAGATCCTCAAGGCAGTGACGAGCAAGCGTTGGCCACATACTGCAAAACAAAGGAGCAGAAGCAGAGGCAGCAGAGCTCTCAAGGCAGGGACGAGCCAGCGTTGGCCACAGACTACAATGCAAACATATTTGTTTGTGACCATGAAGATTTCCCAGCCAAGAAGGCCCACAAATGCACCATGTCAGGACGTCCAATTACCCAAACCACAGACGCCCTTGCCATTGGTTGTCGATCAAGCGTTAGTGCAAGTCGACAAAGACCAGGAAAACTTTGTAAAGTTTTGACACCTAAAATTTGCACACTTGAAACGTTAACGTTTGCGCTCACACTCGGGGCCTCTAATTCATCAGGAGAGATATCAGGATCAGAAGAAGTGTGTCTACATTCTCATGTTAACACTACCATATTATTTCCTGCATGTTCGTATCAAACCTTGACAACAGGGCATGCAATCAGCACTTTGCAGGATGACCTTGAGGCCTTCACCATTTGCACAAGGATTGCCCATATGCCAAACGTTTATTGATGTGTCGCTCCCTTCACACACACTCACACACACACACACATATACACACACACACATATACACACACATGCTCCCTTCATTTGATGCGCCTCTCACTCCTCTTAACAAAATCATTGATTTCTGGACAGTAGGTCAGGCACCGCAATCGTGTTATCTGGACAACAATTTAACAACAACACTACAAAATACAGCACCCAGGAGTAGAGACACTTATCATTCATGAGATTCAAAATCTAGGACAAATGCCTGTAAATGCAATCATACACACAAATAGACGCACTGCGAGTGGCACTCTCATACGCACAACCTGTGTGTGATTCACACCTTCCTCCTCACTTGTGATAGCAAATAGACGCACTGCAAGCGGCACTTTCACACGCACAACCTGCGTGTGATTCACACCTCCTACCTCACTTGTGATAGCAAATAGACGCACTGCGAGCGGCACTTTCATACGCACAATCTGAGTATGATTCACACCTTCTACCTCACTTGTGATAGCAAATAGACGCACTGCGAGCGGCACTTTCGTACGCACAATCTGAGTATGATTCACACCTCCTACCTCACTTGTGATAGCAAATAGACGCACTGCCAGTGGCGCTCTCATACGCACAAAAGGGCAGGAAGGAACAGGTAGCAAGAACTGAAACTACTCCCTTTCCAAATCACCTCATACCTTCGACCTGACCAGTAATCACAATCACACGCACACGCACACACTCATAAGCACAAAACAGCATGGAAATACAGGACCCCTATGCGCTCAGATCTCTCCACGGTTGTGTACACGCACACACACACACACACACACACACACACTCCCCTACACCCTGTGCACAAAAACGAAACACCATTACATAGGCATGAAAATCAGTATTCTTTTGCACCTAAGGGTGACCTACGACACCAGAACCGACCTCCACACCATAATTTCGCAATTTTGATTCGACCATTAATTTCGAATCAGACTCGAACCCTTAACTACTCCTTAAAGCAAGTTTCTAACCCCTGTCCAAAACCCAAGCAGAAGGGAGTCTGAGTCCTTCAAACGGGAGTTCCAAAGCAGTGCCACAAACAAATACCCACCTCCGTCGCAGGCCTCTCAGGGGCCCCTTTTTCAATCGATCGTGCGTTGCCTGCGAGGAGCTTTGGTTGTCGGTCAGCTGTGAAGAGCTTTCTGACTGATGCTGCCGATCACGTTGCAAGCTTTCACTGCTTCCTTGAAAGGAATTGCTGTGCAGATTCTGCTGCAGCTGCTGCTGCTGCTGCTGCTGCTCTCGTCGAGGCTGAGACGGCTGACTGCCAGAATCTTGCTGCTGTTGTCGTTGCTGCTGATGCTGCACCTGTAGGTCCTGACGTTGCTGGTGTTGCTGCACCTGAGAGGCAATAGAGGGCAGACACATGGATTTGTGTAGGGCATTTTATGCGTGTGCTGGTGTTGCTGCAGCTGAGAGGCATCAGAGGGCAGACACATGGATTTGTGTAGGGCATTTTATGCGTGTGCTGGTGTTGCTGCAGCTGAGAGGCATCAGAGGGCAGACACATGGATTTGTGTAGGGCATTTTAAGTGCGTGTGCTGGTGTTGCTGCACCTGAGAGGCTTAGAGGGCAGACACGAGGATTTGTGTAGGGCATTTTATGCGTGTGCTGGTGTTGCTGCACCTGAGAGGCTTAGAGGGCAGACACATGGATTTGTGTAGGGCATTTTAAGTGCGAATGCTGGTGTTGCTGCACCTGAGAGGCTTAGAGGGCAGACACGTGGATTTGTGTAGGGCATTTTATGTGTGTGCTGGTGTTGCTGCACCTGAGAGGCTTAGAGGGCAGACACATAGAGTTGTGTAGGGCATTTTAAGTGCGAGTGCTGGTGTTGCTGCACCTGAGAGGCTTAGAGGGCAGACACGTGGATTTGTGTAGGGTATTTTATGCGTGTGCTGGTGTTGCTGCACCTGAGAGGCTTAGAGGGCAGACACATGGATTTGTGTAGGGCATTTTAAGTGCGTGTGCTGGTGTTGCTGCACCTGAGAGGCTTAGAGGGCAGACACATGGATTTGGGTAGGGCATTTTAAGTGCGTGATGTGACAAAAGAGTAGTCCAAGCATGTGAGGCGTCACAAGGGTGTTTTTAGCATGTATTGTGTCTGCAAATGATGGTGAATTAGCTCCTGGTAGGAAGCAATCATGCACACGCTAACGCGCACGCGCACACACACACATGCACAGAAATACACACATACTCACACATTTGCCCAGCCCTATGCGCTCGCATCCATATCCACAACCATCCACACAAACACACACACGCATACTCACGCACTCACGCACACACACACGCATACACACACTCAAGTACTCAAATAATCAAACACAAACACCCTCACACACACAAATACTCCCACACCTAGTCTTACACAGATACACACACATCTGCTGCTCCGCCTCTGCCTTGTCAGGGTGATTGGGCCTATGGCTCTCCATACCACCCCTCAGCGCTCATACCCATATCCACAGCTATCCACAGCTATCCACACACACACACACACACACACACACACAAACACACACATACACACACATACACATGCATACTCACGCGCACTCACGTACACACACGCACCTCCTGCTCCACCTCTGCTTCCTCAGGTATACTGGCCCCGTGGCTCTCCATGCTAGCCCTCAAGCCACTGTGGCCACCCATCGCATCCAAACTACTGCGTGGGTCATACTTGTTCTGCAGGAGTGCATGTGTGTATGCGTGTGTTATGCAAGAAATCGCCCCCTGTTCATCGCATCCAAGATTTTGCATGGACCATACTTGTTCTGCATGTGTGTGCATGTGTATGCGTGTATGCGTGTGTTTTACAAGGAATGGCCCCCAGCATCAGACTTAGACTACTGCAGGGAATTACACTGTGTTGCTTGCTTATGTATGGTTGTGCACGTGTGTCTGTGTGCGCATGTGCATGTGCATGTGTGTGTGTGTGTGTGTGTCTGTGTGTGTGTCTGTGTGTGTGTGTGTGTGTGTGTGTGAGTTTGTGCATATGTGTCCCACCCACAAAAATGCATTCTCTAAGGCACCCAAGGGGCTAGAATTGTTAAAAGTTAGCTCTGCATTACAAATTAGGATCTGAAGTAATGTGTAAGAACACACAGTGGCTTGAATCTGCAGTAAGGTTCAAGAGCAGCGCTTGACAAAGCATGCTTGCAAAACGAAAAAAGTGCTTCATAGTACACATTGTGAGCTGACAAAATGTGAATTGTGCAGTAGGTTGGACTGAGTTGTGCACACACAAGCAACACACAAAGAAGAAGCACCTCACGAGAAACACGATCTGAGCTTGCAACAAGAAGCCAGACATACTTTGTAAAATGTTGCAATGCAAACAATCCAAAAAATAAGTCACACGACTTGATGACTTACAAACAAAAGGCATCATACTTTCTTCTTAACTCCCTAACCACTAAGTTCTAATAATACATGCAAACAGTCCCCCCCTTTCAAATTGCTTGCGTCTTATATGCCATCCGATCCCAGCTTTAATCTGAAGTCCAGCTTCACCCTATGATCATATAAAGCACCGCTGTTTATGGGTACAGTGTGTGTCACACACACCCTACGCCCAACAAACCAGCGCTTTTCAAGCTGCACAGTGTGTGTCATGCTGCACATGCACATAACACAGAAAGGTCCCTCCACACGCACACACACATTCACACACACATTCACACACACAAACACATTCACACACACATTCACACACACATACGCACGCACGCACGCGCACACACACTATGATGGAGAGGAATAGAACAGAAGTCGCACGGGCAGAGAAAAGCACACAGGCGTTGGGAAAGGAATGAGACTTGCCACTTAGGATACAAGGCACTTTTTCTAAACTCGTCGTACGTGTCTAGGGTTGGCCAGAACCGTATATACACACCGTATATGACCGTATGTATGGTGATTTCCCTGCCAAAAATACCGTATATACACCGTATATACCTATAAATGTATGGTTCTGGCCAACCCTATACATGTCACTGATCGCAAAACAGCACAATCGAAGACAGGGCCTGAGATGCGAATTCCGAAGAAAAACCACGGGGGAGGAAGAGGCGCACTTGATACGTTAAAACAGACTTTGGAACCCAAGCGTCTAAAAGAGAAAAAGGGTAATGTTGTACACAATACTGCACGCACTAGCGGCTTTTTCCCCTTGTGTAATGTCGGAATTGGGATAGTCACCACTGGCCGGGCATTGTTCTGAAGCCTTCTTATTTAAGGAAGCGAGACAGACAAAGTTTATGAAAAAATACACTGCTGTTTGTTATTACAACATACCTTGTTATTTCGACATACCTTGTTATTTTGACGTACCTGCTTGTGGTACAAACTAAAAAACGAAACAATTTAATAAGACAGGCAGTGGAAGACTCGGGTCACTCCGGGTCTTCCCCCCTGCGCGTCATTCATATTATTCCATTTCTGCAAAACTGGGACTGGGTTTTAGGGTTATGTTTGAATTTAGATTACGGTTTGGGTTTTAGGGTTAGGGTCAGGGTAGGGTTAGGCCCCCTAACCTAAACCCTGACAAGGAATGAGATGAGAACCAATATACTCTAGAACTTCTTCGCCCGGGCGTCATTCATGCTACTCCCCTTTCGTCCACACTAAATAAGGGACGAGGAACAGAGCAAAGGGATGAGACGAGCACAGAGAGACTGGTACTCCAGCTTTTCCCACCTGCGTCTCATTCATGCTGTTCCACTTTTTGTTTAGGAGCGCTCTGGACCCATCCCCACTGAGCCTTGGATGATACCTGCGAGCAAAGCATGCCAACCAACTCACAAAAATGCAATAACAGCAGATGCAGTAGCCACAAACAAGAGTTGCACATGCACAATTGCACTGTTATGGCTGGCCCGGACCGTGTATGAGCACTGCTTGCAACCGCAGCTGCTTCAGTTTGACAAAGTACATAAAATACACGTGGAAAGGGACATAAAATGCACGTGGAAAGAAACATAAAGATAAAGGGACACAAAATACACGTGGAGCACTTTCAATTAGTCACCAGAGCACATCAAGGGCTTGTAATAGATGTTGAGTTTAGGGGGTAAACTTGCAGGCATGCTCTCATCCAACCCCACCTATATGCATCAAATGCACTGGTCCTAACAGGCAGGTTGAGATGAGTCTTCGCACCCTGGTCTCAAGGACCATTGCCTCCTCTGTTTATTAAAATGAGTCATTGCACCCTGGTCTCAAGGACCATTGCCTCCTCTGTTTATAAAAATGAGTCTTTCCACCCTGGTCTCAAGGACCATTGCCTCCTCTGTTTATAAAAATAAGTCCTTGCACCCTGGTCTCAAGGACCATTGCCTCCTCTGTTTATTGTTCCCGATTTCTTGCCAGATTGTTGCTAGCATGCACTCAATAACAAGGACCGTAAAGGCCGCCCCCATTGTATGCTGATATCTTACACTCAACATCATGGACCATTGATATCCCAATGTTGCTAGCATGCACCCAATAACAAGGACCATTAAGGCCGGCCCCATTGTATGCTGATATCATACTATATACAATCATACACTTAACATCAAGGACCGTTGATCTCCCCATTGTTGTTATCCTACACTAGATGTAAAGGACCATTGAGAACCCCATCGTTTGTTGCTATCATACACTCAATGCTATGGACGATTGAGATCTCCTTGCTGCCATATGCTATGGATAAAGCACTCACAAAATCACACACACCTGCCCTGGGCGTCCAAGCTGCCCCTTAAAGACACACACACACACAATCTACACACACGCACACACACGCACATAAACAAACATATACACACACGCAAACACACACACACACACACCTGCCCTGGGCGTCTAAGCTGCCCCTTGCAGTAAAGTCACGTTGCTGCTGGCGGTGTTGCTGGTGCTGATGCTCCTGCTGTTGCTGGCGGTGCATGTCAATGAGCTCGCACCTGAGTGTGTGTGTGCATACGTGCATATATGTGTATTTAAATATATACATGTGTGTACGCATGCACATGTAGTGTGTGCGCGTGTGTACGTGCGTGTGTATGTATGTGCAGTTAAACCCTTGAATGCAAGTGCATGGATGTGTGCGTGGTGTGTACATGTGTGAATGTATGCGTATGTGAACAAATGTGCGCATGCAAATGCAGGACTGATACATGAATGTGTGAATGAGTGCATTGTGTGCGTGTACGGGAGTCGTAGGTGTGTGCATGCGTGACAAAGAGCTCTTACCGCTCAAGGGGCTGCGAAGAGGAAGGTAAAGGCCCACCAGAAGCTGAGTGTGCAGGTCCTTCCTTAACGGTATGTGGGAGCTCGCTGCTGTTAGTTGTCAGATGCTGCTGCTGCTGCTGCTGCTGCTTCCTGTCAATAGCAATAAAAATAGGTAGCGTGTCAGATGCTTCTTCACTTGAGAAATCAGTGCATTGCATTATTGCATCATAAACGTCTTGATAGTCCAGTCAGAGAAAACTTCATGGGTCACATGCGCTTTGGGCATCATACACAATATTGAACACAAGATCTCATTACCGCATGACAAGATCCAAGCATATGATCTTTTGATGAGTAACTGGGCAGAAATCATTGCATTTTACACTGTCTTGCTTCTGTGAGGTACGCTCCAGTGCAGCTTCTTACACACACACATTGTTACAAGCACATGGACCAATGCACATCTTGGAGCTGCGTCCAAAGCATGAATAATGCAGCACAAATACACACACACACACACACACACACACACACACACACACACACAGAAACAGACAGATGTTGCCCTTAAGCCAAAATTCAAACAATACCTTTGGTTGTGCCTGTCCACAATCAAGCTGCTCACAAGGGCCCCCCGGCCCCGCACGCCTGCGAACGCAAATATGTTTGATTTGTATTGCTCATAACTACAATTGCAAATGGCCACGTGAAAACAGTTGCTCCAGCTACCTCTCCTTTGGCGCACCCAATGAACACCATGGCGCACCCAACGACGGCTTGATTAGTTGTATAAGATTGCGTGTGCTAGTAAATGCTTACACTGAAGGTTGTCCTCCCCTTGCTATCCCTTTATTTGCACCCACACTCACATTCACAACCACTCGCCCAACCACCGACACACCCATCCCCCCCCCCCCACACACACACACTCACATTTACAAGCACATTCACACTTACCCACTCACCCACACACCCAAAGCCACACTGCCACAAACCGCACCCAAAGGCCATCGCACACTCACTGCTAGCAGGGCTATTGGGCCTGCTGCTTCCGCCGCTGCTGGCTTCACTACGGCCTCCCAAAATGGGCGTGGAAACCAGGCTGGGCGAGGGGGAGTGCGCCTCTTCTTTTGCGTCCAGGGCCAACACGACCAAGATTCCAATGAAGGGGCCCAGCCCCAAGGCGGGCAACAGGACTGCAGTGTGTGTGTGTGTTTGTGTGTGTATGTGTGTGCATATTTTGTGTTTATGAGTGTGCGCTTCATGGTGCTACACTGCCTTTAATAATTTCACATGTATACGAGCAAACAACAATAACATGTTTTATTCTGGGCGCAGCGCACCTATGTATGGGGTAATCCTTGTGACCATGGCAATCACTGCAGCACTCGCAGACAGCACCAGCATCAAGAGGGTGAGCAGCATTGCGAGTAGGTAATGGCCAGGGCCAGGAGGGGGGACGACAGCTTGATGTAGGGACAGCCACACAGCGTCCTGCGTGTGCACAGCAGGCAATGTGAATTGTGCAGGATCAGCCACACGGCAGCATGTGTGTGAAGCAAAGTGTTGTCGGCATTTTAAAGCGGCACACTAAATACTAAGCACCAAACACCATCAGCAGAATAAGCAACAAGTCTTCTTTTGCCTGTGTACTGAGTACTGAGGCAGACCAAAGAAAGTGTCTGTATGCGCATGGAATCCACACCCCCCTTCTGAAGTGAGTGAAGCAAATTCACGCGTTATTCTAGGCCTTATTCCGTGCGCAATTCTATGACTTTTTGGATGAAAGCATCTCAGCCTGTCAGTCGCAGTACGAGTTAGACCAGAATGAGTAGGTGGTTTCAAGGCTCAATTTTTGTTGCACATTAAAGTCTTGTGCTGCCAAAAAATCCTGTTTACATCAACCAACCTTGAAGCTCGCCAGGCTGACAAGCTGCTCCTCAGGCTTGTCTCTTGTTGACTGTGTGTGAAAAGGGGGCAACAGACGTGTAACACACAATGTCTGAGCACAGTGTGTGTAGACCTCAGAGGTTTGCACCATTTGTGCACAAGCATGGCTAAAAGAGCTTTTATCTGTATTACTCTACAAAGGTGCGGTATAAAATGTTGCATCAACATAGTGCGTGTTTCTCGAGCACGCTGCGTGCTATGCGTGTTTGCGGACCTGGCAGAAAACCTAAAAAGCTAGCTCTCCAACATACTCACATGTATTAGCGTTACAGCAAGGGCAAAAACCCACCGTGAGTAGGGTTAGCAGAAAGCTGAAGGCAGGTTTAACGAAGTTTGGATTGCTGGCCTTTTTTTGCCTGCCTCTCCTTTCTCCTGCAAGTGTCAATGTGCGTGTCAAAAAGCTCACTTAGCAGGCATAAAAAAGAAAGAGCTGCCACCCTGTACAGCACGAAGCAATTTGATTGGTCGTAGGTACAGCCTGGCACCTCGGTGGCGCCATGCCGCAGTAGTGTCCTCTCCGTGCTCCCTCTCATACTCCGTGGCCAGCTCATACAGGGCTCCAGGAATGCATATGAGGGCTTTCAGGAGTGGAACAGGCTCCTGGAGGTCGGTTGAAAGATGTGTCTTCCAAACAAACCCGCAGACGT
>Ga0307947_1001030_pt1:20000-21463 | contig 21463 bp, 27 predicted proteins | sample OrgLakmetagen232_FD_201840 | JGI IMG/M metagenome (GOLD analysis project Ga0307947, IMG submission 201840) | Saline water microbial communities from Organic Lake, Antarctica - #232 | ecosystem: Environmental > Aquatic > Non-marine Saline and Alkaline > Saline | place: Antarctica...
ACAAACTCCCAACCCTGCACTGTCCCCACTGCTGCTGCTGCTGCTGCTGCTGCTGCTGCTGTTGGTACTGCTGCCACTGCTAGCGTAGCTCGTGCTGGATCCTCCATTACTGTTCACCCTGAGCCCAGCACTCCCCCCATTCAGCCCCACCCCTTCACACCCACCCCCACCCGCACTGATACTGACATTGTCGGCACGGCTGCCACCTCCGCTGCTTCCATCGCTAGCAATGCCGCTGCTGGCATGACTGGGGCTGATGCTACCGCTGCTTCTATTGCTGCCAGTCGCACCGCTGCTGCTCTGACTGGGGCCACTTTCGTTACTGTCAGCACCGCTCAGGTCACGCTCGTAAGGGGGCAGGCACAGCCACCCGCCCACTGCCCACAATGCACCGGCCAAGCCCGCGGCCATGAAAGTGGAGGAGAAGCCGCAGACTTGCGCGATGAAGGGCGTGGCCACGAGCCCAAGCACGCCACCTGTGTCATGTGTCATGTGAGAGCAGTAAAAAGGAAGTGGTGTAGAAAGGACTTGCGCAATGAAGGGCGTGGCCACGAGCCCCAGCACGCCACCTGTGTCATGTGTCATGTGTCATGTGTCATGTGAGAGCAGTAAAAAGGAAGTGGTGTAGAAAGGACTTGCGCGATGAAGGGCGTGGCCACGAGCCCAAGCACGCCACCTGTATCATGTGTCATCGTAGTGAAAAGGAAGATGAGCGAAATGATGGGGATGAGAGAGAGAGAGAGAGAGAGAGAGAGAGAGAGAGAGAGAGAGGGAAAATATATTACAAGTATATGGTAAGTATGTAGGGTTAACCCAAACCGTATGACCGTATATACGCCGTATCCTCGGTACGCCGTATATCCGGTACCGTATATGACACTGAGCCACCGGTTCCATAACCGTATGACCGTATATGGGTTTCAACAGGCCGTATATATATGGCCATATACAGCGTATATACGGTGAAAACCGTATATGGACCGTGTATGAACCGTATATGTTCGAAGGTGTGATAAGGTTACAGGCCTTCGAAGGCCTCAAAAATTCCGACTTCCGGCACAACCTTTTAATACATCAATTTTAATGTTTTAATTGTTAATGAAACCTCAGGGGGGCCTGGTGGTGGTGGTGCAAGTGAGGTTACAGCGGTTACAGCCTCAGCAACTTCACCAGCAGCAGGAGCAGTGGGTATGGAGAACTTTCTGGATAAATCACATGCAGCCCTTCAGCCCACTCGTTGCAATCGCAGCAGGTAGGTTCCTGTCAGCCCACATGACCAGCTGCGCTACAGAGCGCAACTGGTCACTCTTTGGCAACATCTTTTCCAAGACGAGGAACCGCTTACACCTGGAGAAAGCCCAGAAGTTGGCATTCATCCGCGCTAACAGCAGCTTGGGGCAGGCAGGGGGGTTAAATGAGAAGATAAGGCTCTCCCTGATTGATTTAGTTGAGGGGGGGGAGGA
>Ga0307947_1001031_pt1 | contig 21457 bp, 25 predicted proteins | sample OrgLakmetagen232_FD_201840 | JGI IMG/M metagenome (GOLD analysis project Ga0307947, IMG submission 201840) | Saline water microbial communities from Organic Lake, Antarctica - #232 | ecosystem: Environmental > Aquatic > Non-marine Saline and Alkaline > Saline | place: Antarctica: Organic Lake...
CCTGTCCCTGTCCCTGTCCCTGTCCCTGTCCCTGTCCCTGTCCCTGTCCCTGTCCCTGTCCCTGTCCCTGTCCCTGTCCCTGTCCCTGTCCCTGTCCCTGTCCCTGTCCCTGTCCCTGTCCCTGTCCTTGTCCTTGTCCTTGTCCTTGTCCTTGTCCTTGTCCTTGTCCTTTACAGTCCTTAGTTACTTGTCCTATATTAATGTGGGGAGTCTTTTTTTCTGCCTGCATAGTCTTTTTTCTTTTTTGCAATGCTGGTTCCCCCTGATTTCCTCCGCAGGTCATGCTCGCAGTCGTGCAGAGCTTCCTTGAGTTTGGGCTTCAGGTGCGATGTCATCATGTTCGTTTTAGGCATTTCCTAGCCGAGTGCTTAGCACAGATCACCTCGTTTTGCACAACTTTTAGTGAGCAACAATGCACGTGCTTTGTGCCAACTTGATTTTGCAAACAGTTGCAGATCTTTCAGTCTAAAGCTCGTAGAGAAGCACAACCAGTTCAACAAGGGAAACACTTTCAATGCATCGTGGGTTACAACATAACATCGACAGGATAGCTCGTGCACGATTTCTCTCAGGGGACTCATCCAAAGCTTGGAGGCTGGAGCTGGGAGGAGCTGCATGCCATCAATGCAACTCTGCCCATGCACACATGGTGTGTGGTTGAGTGCGCGTTGTCATGCTAAATCAATGGCATGGACGAATCGTGTGATATGGCTCATACTTGCAATCCATGCTTAAGCTGGTACCATGACTCGTCGTGACAGCGTACCTCTGCTTGTTTACTTTGCACATCAAAAATTACCTTCGTAATTATATTCCATGTAATGCGAGCATGTGCTCATTCGCTCATGGACACATGCGTACGCACATGCACACACATATTTACGCACACACACGCACACGACGCAAACGCACAAACACATACAGGGTTGACACAGCTCTCACGCAAGCACACACACACACTTATACGATACAAACACACACACAAACACACACACACACACACATGTACGTGCAGGGTGCACACAGCTCTCACGCAAGCCGTGTCCGGCCAGTTCAACCTTCCCCCCACTTTCACGACTGCTGTTACTGGAATGGGGACCTCCAGCACTTTCTTAAGCCCCCCCCTCTCCCCTCGCTCCCCCTCTACCATTCATGCCATAGCTTTGGAGGTCCCGAGGCCCATCCCTGCAGGCTTGGTGTGAGTGGCCGTGTGAATTTGAGCAGTTACGACAGAATAATAGGGATCGGTGTGAGTGGCTGCGTACATTTCAGCGGTCCAGACAAGAAAGAAAGGAGCAGTGTGTGTCTGGCTGTGTGAATTCGAGCGGTTCAGACAGAAATAGGGAATCAATGTATGCGGCTGCGTGCATTTGGGTGGTTCAGTCAGAAAACGAGGGGTTGGTGTGTGTGGCTGCTTGCATTTAAGCGGTTCAGTCAGAAAACGAGGGGTTGGTGTGTGCGGCTGTGTACATTTAAGCGGTTTAGACAGAAAATAAGGGGTTGTAGTGTGTGGCCGCGTGCATTTTAGCGGTTCAGACAGAAATTAAGGGGTCGGTATGAGTAGCAGTTGTTTTGATGACAGGTCCCTTCCCGAATAAAGAACTGATGCGTGCTTCTGAGCAGTTAAACCGCAGTCACACGGGAACATTTCAGGAAATTTTTATCATTTTTTATCAAAGCAATTTATTTATCTTATCTTAACACAGCGGTCACGTGTCAAGGGGAGATTTAGGGGCGTTGATGGTGTTTATAAGTTTGGGAGGGAGGGGACAAGGCGGGGACCGACCGCATTGAGTGCTTGCATACCTGTTTGGTAAAATATGTATGTGGCACACCCAACATTATGTTGTTGAGATGGAGCCCGGTTGCCCATATATTGAATTGTGTTTCATCACACTTTGGCCCACTGCACCCTCACACAACAGCCTTTGCTTGATTGCTTGATAAGGAGCAACTCTGGTGCACTAGGTGCAATATAGACGCATCTGGAATGACAAGCCAGATTCAAGTTTATTTCGCATAGTCCATTGTAGGAGCTATGCGAAAACGTATGACCCACGTTGACGAAAATAGAATGCTCACAACTCGTATACCCGGTCTGACCTGTGCGCAATGAAGCTAGGATTCAGAATCAATGCAGGCTCTTTTTTCTGCAAAAAATGCTCGCGAGCCCAAAACACTCACGTCTCTTGCGGCGGGGTCCTGAGCTGTGTGAGATCATAGCTGGAGTAAAGGCTGTCCTCCCCTCTTGCATAAAATCCTCTCTCCTCTGCAAAAATGCTCGCGAGCCCGAACCACTAACGTCTCTTGCGGCGGAGGCTTGAGCTGTGTGAAATCACAGCTGGAGTAAAGGCTGTCCTCCCCTCTTGCACAAAATCCTCTCTGTTCTGCAAAAAATGCTCGCGAGCCCAAAACACTCACGTCTCTTGCGGCGGGGGTCTGAGCTGTGTGAGATCCCAGCTGGAGTAAAGGCTGTCCTCCCCTCTTGCACAAAATCCTCTCTGTTCTGCAAAAAATGCTCGCGAGCCCAAAACACTCACGTCTCTTGCGGCGGGGGTCTGAGCTGTGTGAGATCCCAGCTGGAGTAAAGGCTGTCCTCCCCTCTTGCACAAAATCCTCTCTCTTCTGCAACAAATGCTCGCGAGCCCGAACCACTCACGTCTCTTGCGGCGGAGGATTGAGCTGTGTGAAATCACAGCTGGAGTAAAGGCTGTCCTCCCCTCTTGCACAAAATCCTCACGAGCGCAAAATTTTCGTTTTTTATGACAGGCCTGAGCTGAATGGAGATCGACGCTGGCAGAAATAATGCTTACAACTCGTGTGCCCGGTCGTGCTTGTGTGTAGGGTTGGCCATAACCGTATATATATACATTCCGTAGATGGCCGTCTATTTGGTAATTCCCTGCCAAAAGTAACGTACACACACCGTATATGTATGGTCCTGGCCAGCCCTACCTGTGTGCAGTCAAGCTAGAACTAAAAATCAGTACATGACATTTGCAACAGGCCTGAGCTGAGTGGAGGCCCCAGCAGCATAATCTCAAATGAAGACGTTGCAGGTAAGGCAGCAGTACGGGTGATCACAGGTCAGTGTGTTAAGCACAAGCTGCGTGCGTGTGTACACATGTGCGTGTGTGTATTTGTTTGTGCGCGCGCTCGTGCGTGTGTATGTTTGTTTGTTTGTGCGCGTGCGTGCGCGTGCTCGTGTGTGTATGTGTGTGTGTTTGTGCGCGTGCGCGCGTGTGCATGTGCGTGTGTGTGTGTTTGTGCGCGTGCGTGCGTGTGCGTGTGTGTATGTGTGTGCGTGTGTGTATGTTTGTGTGTGTGTGTATGTGTGCGTGTGCGTGTGTGTGTGCAAGCAGGTGTGCGGCTTTGATCGGCCCTGTTGCAGATAATCAAAAAACAAATGCACAAAGCCGCCCCCTGCCATATCAAAATAAGAAAGGGAGGAGAACAGGAGTATAGTGCAATATTACCCAAGTCGTTTTCGTTATGTGTCATGATTCACCGCATCAAATTCAAATGTAGGAATCAGGCGCACTGGTACAGACTTCATTTCGATTTATGCATTCCTATTAGGTACGCATGACACTTGCAAGAACCCTGACTGTGCTGCTTGACGACCTATGGCGCCTCTCTCTCTCCCCTTTTGGTTATCTGTCCCCCTTACTTCTCCTGTCCACCTTTTGCTTCAGCACGCACACCCTTTCATGGTTATGCTTTGTCCACCAGAGCCCTGCTGCCCCACTCACACATTCACACACACACTCATACACACACACGCACACACACACACTCATACACACACATACACACACACATACACACACACTCATAGACACACGCACACACACACACTCACACACACAACCCATGCTGGAAATGCCATCATATTAGCTGGATTCTGGTAAAACCCACGCCGGACAGTTAAAGCACACACACTCTATTACACCTGATGTGTACAGACACACTTATACCTGACGCGTACAGACGCACTTATGGAACTTTTCAGTACTTGCTCATGCTAGAAAAATCTGGCACATCCTTGTTTCATCTTGTGAATCTTTATCCTGAACCCTTACTGCTATTCAATTTGCAGCTTGGCAGTGAGGGGCTTGTAGGTGCTGGGACCCAAGTGCTCCTTCAACTACACAGGGAATCCTTTCTGCGCTCTCACAAACCACGTGTTTGCCTTACTGCGCTCTCACAGACCACGTTTTCGTAGGGATACACACTATGTTAAAGGTTTTGTAGGGAATGGGACCCAAGTGCAAGCTGGATGTGTTGACACCACCAGCGCAACCTTTTCATTTCCAATTTGCTCATCTGCAGCTCTCCTCTACAGTGGCGCCCTTCCTGCCCGCATTGCCGGCACTTCTCGACCTTGGAAACTGGCTTACTGTACACGGTAGGTGGGTGTTTATGTGTTATGTGTGTTATGTGTGTTTGTGCAACAGTGCCTGCAATAGTGTGTGAGACTCATGGAGACATGCATGCTACGTGCACACACATATACACACACACGCACACACACGTGCACACACACATGCACATGCGTACACACACACACACACACACACACACACACACACACACACACACACACACACGCGCGCGCGCAAACAAATAAGCACGCACACCCACACCCACGCACACAGCTTGTGCTTGACACATTGACCTGTGATCACCTGCAATAGTGTGTGAGGCTCATTGAGGCATGCATGCCACGCGCACGGCCAATAAGTAAAGACGTAGGGTTGGCCAGAACCATACGTGTGCAGTGTATACACGGTACGGTAGGCAGGGAGATCACCAAATATACGGTCATATACGGTGTATATATACGGTGTTTTTGGCATGGAAATCACTAAATATGCGGTCATGAACGGTGTTTATATACGGTGTTTTTGGCAGGGAAATCACTGAATGTACGGTCATATACGGTGTATGTATGGTGTTTCTGGCAGGGAAATCACTGAATGTACGGTCATATATGGTGTATATACGGTGTTTTTGGCAGGGAAATCACTGAATGTACGGTCATATACGGTGTATGTATGGTGTGTTTGGCAGGGAATTCACTAAATGTACGGTCATATACGGTGTGTGTATCGTGTTTTTGGCAGGGAGATCACCAAATATACGGTCATGTACGGTGTATATATACGGTTCTGGCCAACCCTAGTGATATGTGATATGTAGGGTCGGCCATGACACACACGCATTCCCACATACGGTATGTACAAATATATGTGTTGTTGGCAGGGAAACTGCAGTAGGTAGATACAGTTATAAACGGTGTATATACGCGGTTCTGGTTAACCCTAGTAATACACTTCCACCAAAAAAGACATTAGATTCAGTTCTGGCCTGGAACCAAACACATCCAAGTGTGCACCAACACACACACATAAGCACACACGCACATATACACGTGCACACACATACACATATACACATGCGTACCACATACACACACACGCTCGTACGTACACACACATACACACATGAATGCACATGTATAAAGACAAATACAAACACATACTTTAATTCGACCACTGTTGGTGCACACATACATCAAAAGTCTTACGCTTAAGACAGACAGGTTGAGCAGCCATGCCAGGCTGGAGGCCTTTGTAATCCAAACTAAACTAAACTAAACTTAAGCTTAAAAACAGACACATACGACGCACAAACACACACACACACACACACACACACACACACGAGTCCATGCAGCGCACTATGCAGCCTGCAATACCGTAGCTCTCTGTGCCTAATGACTTATGATTTCATTTCCCTGTGTCAAACTCCCCCTTTGCTTGCTTTATATCCAATGCTTAAAAACACACACACACACATACACACACATACACACACACATACACACACATATACACACACCACTTGTACAACGTGCAGCCTCCTGGCTGTTGTATTTTATAGCACACCTTTTCTATCGTGTTTTTTCCTGGTGCTGCTGTGTGTAACTTGGGTGTACGTGTTCTGTGTGTGCTACTCAAGTGTACGTGCTGCTGTGTGCTACTCAGGTGTACGTGTTCTGTGTGTGCTACTCAAATGTACTTTTTCTTTGTGTGTTACTCGGGTGTAAGTACTCTATGTGTGCTACTCAGGTGTTCGTGCTGCTGTGTGTTACTCGGGTGTTCGTGCTGCTGTGTGCTACTCAGGTGTACGTGTTCTGTGTGTGCTACTTGGGTGTACGTGTTTTGTGTGTGTTACTCGGGTGTAAGTATTATGTGTGTGTTACTCGGGTGTTCGTGCTGCTGTGTGCTACTCGGGTGTACGTGTTCTGTGTGTGCTACTCGGGTGTAAGTACTCTATGTGTGTTACTTGGTTGTATGTATTCTGTGTGTGTTACTCGGGTGTATGTATTCTGTTCGAAACAGCTCATGATGTTTCTGCATGACCCTTTCAGCAATGCACCACTCTGTCTGCAGTCGTGCTTTTGCTCAGGTGCTGTGTGTTTCGTGGATGTTCGTATCCTGCACAGGACAGTGTTTCCATCCATCCTTCCAGCAACGCGCCACTCTGTTTTCAGTCATGCTGCTCATTGTTCACCTTTCAAGAATTTCCAATCGTGCCTTTTTCCAGGTCCTGTGTGTCACGTAAATGCACGCATCCTGTACAGGACAGATTGTCATTTTCTCCCAATCACCCTTCCAGCAATGCACCACTCTGTTTTCAGTCATGCTGCTCATTGTACACCTTTTGTGTTTTTGTTCAGGTGCTGTGTCACGTAAATGCACGCATCCTGTACAGGACAGATTGTCGTTTTTCCCAATCAACCTTCCAGCAATGCGCCACTCTGTTTTCAGTCATGCTGCTCATTGTACATTGTACACCTTACAAGAAATTTCCAATCGTGCTTTTGTTCAGGTGCTGTGTGGCACGTAAATGCACGCATCCTGTACAGGACAGATTGTCATTTTCTCCCAATCACCCTTCCAGCAATGCACCACTCTGTTTTCAGTCATGCTGCTCATTGTACACCTTTCAAGAAATGTCCAATCGTGCTTTTTTTCAATTCCTGTGTGTCACGTAAATGCACGCATCCTGTACAGGACAGATTGTCATTTTCTCCCAATCACCCTTCCAGCAATGCACCACTCTGTTTTCAGTCATGCTGCTCATTGTACACCTTTCAAGAAATGTCCAATCGTGCTTTATTTCAATTCCTGTGTGGCACGTAAATGCACGCATCCTGTACAGGACAGATTGTCATTTTTACCAATTACCCTTCCAGCAATGCACCACTCTGTCTTTGGCCATCGTTTCTGTCACAAGCAGCACGCGCAATCTTACTGATCATCCTGGCCGGCCGTAAACGTAGGGTGGGCCAAAACCATACATACACATGTATATACGGTGTACATAAGGCATTTCAAGCAGGAGAATCACCATACATGCAGTCATTTACAGTGTGCATACACGGTTCTGGCCAACCCTATAATAAACAGCAAACGGTACACACTGCTCGCCTGTATACCCTTAATTGATGTGGGGAGTGGTTTTCACTGCTTGCATACTTTTTTTTTTTTTCTTTTTTTTTCCACTGCCTGCATACTTTTTTCTTTTTCTTTTTCTTCTTCTTTTTCCTTTTCACTGCCTGCATACTTTTTTCTTTTCCTTTTTCTTTTTCCTTTTCACTGCCTGCATACTTTTTTCTTTTTCTTTTCCTTTTTCCTATATGCAATGCAGGCGCGACGGCACGTCTCTGTCCACCTTTTTCAGAAGGGCAGCGCATGTGGCCCCCACGCTGCTCTGCATCCGCGACACAGGTGCGCAGATGGCTTATGTTGTGTGTGTGCGTGCGTGTGTGTGTGTGTGTGTTTGTGTGTGCGCGTGTGCACATGTGTGTGCATGTGCACATGTGTGTGCGCATATGCGTGCGCACATGTGTGTGTGTGCGTGTTTGTGTGTGTGTGTGTATGTGTGTGTGTGTGCGTGTGTGTGCGTGTGTTTGTGTGTGTGCTCTTTGAATGTTTAATGAACCTGAATTATCTTTTTTGATTTGGTAACCGAGAGTGGCATACAGCTTAGTGATAACTAGTAACTTTAAATATGACTCATATTGCTGATTAACAGTAACACTAAATATGACTCATGCAGCTTGCTGACAAATAGTGACGTGTCTATAGAATCGCTGAAAGGACCAATGAATTGTTGATGTTATGGATTGTTGACTTGCAAGGACCAATAACAGGCCGAACAGCCAAACGGTCTGGCTGAAGGTCCCCCCATGTAAATCTTACAGTATGTAGGCTACAACATATGCGTGTCTGTTGCCTCGCGGAGTTTTATACCCACCCAACAGGACACGCTTCTGGACGTCTGTGTTGCTCACGCCCCCATGCTGAGGTGTTGCTTGGCATCCATGATTTGTAAGACCTAATGAAGTGCGTTGCCTCTCTTTGGTAATAATGAAGACCGTGACGATTGTGCTGATGCAGTTGCTCCTTCACATCTTCTCTAATGCTAGGGCACATCATCATGTGTTCAGCGGAAGGGAAATTGTGCAGTATTTTCTCTCTCTTTCTCTCTCTCTCTCTCTCTCTCTCTCTCTCTCTCTCTCTCTCTGTCTCTCACACACACACCCATACACACACACACTTACACACACGCGGACGCGCACGCACATGCGCACACACATGTGCACATGCACGTACACATACACGCCTGCACACACACATTTGCACACAGGGGGTGGTGTGTTTGGAGCATATGGAACGGAGGCTTGGCGTGTAGGTCCCAGGTTTTACGGCAGTGGTGAAACATTTGTGTTTCAATTGCATCCAAAGTAAGTCAGTTCAGCTAGAAGTGTGTTTGTATAGGTGCGCGCACACACACACACACACACACACACACACACACACATACTACCCACACACATGTGCGCACACACAAACATCCGAAAAGCTGATGCATATCTTTCTTGGAACGTTGATGCAGGAAAGACTGCCTCGCTTTCTTTATTTCTCTCCCCTGTAGAATTGGCTCCTTTATTTACACATTAATAGGGTTGGCCAAAACCGTATATATATACACCGTATACGACCGTATGTTTGGTGATTTACCTGCCAAAAAATCCACATATGCACCGTATAAATATATGGTTCTGGCCAACCCCACACACTACACATGCGCGTACATCCTGCTCAGGCGTGTGCTGTACCCGTGGCGTGGACCTACAGCGGCAGAGGGCGGATTCAAGGCGAAAGACAACAACAGCTACTTTCAGTTTGGCACACACAGGTGAGTGATGAGGTGTTGTTTGCAGTGTGCTTTGGTGGTGGCTTGCGCTGGACAAAAGTTGAGTGAGGTTGATTTTCTGCGCTGAGCCTGCTCACTTGCAAAGCCACGTTGCTTGAACACATTGATGGCATCGCTCCACGGACTTTGCTCGTGGGTATGGATGGCACCGTCTACAACACTCGCAACTCATAACAATCTGAAGCCACTCAGGAAAGGAAATAGATCATGATTCTCAAAACGACAAGCTCTGTGGTTGGTTTATCTCTCTTCATTTTGCGATTGATTCCTTTGATATTCATTACCAAGTGCAAACCATCTTCCTGATTGAAGGGAGGACTGTTTTTTGCAATGTACGTAGCTTTGTTCCTTCGACACAGCCCCGCACAAATAGCAAAAACTGCTTTGTACTCTGCAGCAAGCCAACTATCCAGGTTGCACACACTTATGCTCACCCTCTCCTGCTCAAATACAACAGCGGGCTGGGAGTGGGTGGTGCTGGCCATTTTGGAATATGGCTGGACAACGATTTGTTAGAGGTAAGGGTTGCTCTGACAAGTGAGTATTAAATCGGCGAAGCCCATCACGCGCGCAACGCGTGCGTGCATATGCATTTGTGCGTGTGTGTGTGTGTACGTATGTGTGCGTGCACGTGTGTGTACCTGTACGTTTGGGCGTTTGTATATGTGCGCGTGCGTGTGTATGTGTGTTTGTACGTATGCATGTGTACGTGCGTGTGCGCGCCTGTGAGTATTCGCTCGCATTTGTGTTTGTACGTGTGTGCGTTGTGTGTGCCTGTATGTGTGCCTTGCTGCCCCATGGATGCTGCAGTAGCATGACGCTGTGCTGGAGCAGTCTTTACTGAAGTAAGCGTGAGGATGTGCTGCTGCTGCTGTTCCCTGTCTGTTGAGAGGGCAGGTGCAAGCATGGTGCCCGGGCTGGCCACGATGTCTGAACTCTGCTTCAACAAGCAGTGCGTGGCAAGCACCTGCACCGTGCGCTCCATCATCCGTGAACAGTCCAAGCCAACACAGACCGCGTTCTTGAAGGTTCCCGTCCAAGCAAACCTCCGTGCGTCATCACATCTGACTAAAACAGAACTCGAAACACAACCAAGGGCCCCTGACGCAACATCCGCAGCCGGGAATGTGTGCTGATGGATACTGCACCATCAGGAGGTGGTCTGGGGGCCTGGCTGAGGAATCCTGGGCAGCTTCCTGGGGCTTCCAAACATAAAATGTTGCTCTAAAACTTTACACACGGCGCCCCAGAGTCCCAGAACTCATCTGGTGCGGTACGAGTTTTTGTTAGGAGCCTATGTCAAGTCTCAGCCCGGGAAGTGCCGTGGATGGGCCTGAGGAGGAGGGCTGGACTCCCTTAAAACAAAACTTGTCTCTAACACTCCACACACCGCACCCCAGGGTCCCAGAATTCATCTGGTGCGGTACGAGTTTTGGTTAGGAGTCTTTGTCGAGTTTCAGCCCGTGGGGTGGCCTTGGTGAGCCTGGGGAGGCCTGTGTGAAGTGTGGTGGGAAGGAAACAACGCTAGGGGCTCACGCCCCCACGAGGGGGGCTTCGCCAAAAAAACAAAGTAGACTTGGATGCAAAAACTGTCGATGGGTCGTCAAAAGATGTTCTGGCTCCACACTGCGCACCATACATTGCATCTTGCTCTTTGTGTAGAAATGTAGAGAAGAATCATATAATAAATCATGCACCGGAACAAGGTCAGAATTAGAGACATGTTTACGTTGCTTGCGATATTATTCAGTGTAGCCTCATATTTGTGTACATACGTTGTGGAATGAAGTAGCGATGTTTTTCAGTGTAGCCTCATATTTGTGTACATACGTTGTGAAGTGAAGTAGCGCTCACAGCAGCCAGGGCCCTACCCCAAGCGCAAAATAATAAGGTGCACGGTCGCTTAAAAACCTCAGAGCTCGTTGCTAAAGAAGGAAAGCAACAAGGGGGGGACTCAGGCGGAAGGGCAGACAGGTAAAGGAATATGCAGGCATCAGGCACCACTTGGTCTCCCCCCTTGTTGATACGTTGCTGGCCGTGATGTACTACCGTGGCAGAATCCATCCTGTTGTTCACACCTTGCCAAGTGTGTAACTTAAGCTGTGCGTTTGTACGTGCAGGGCAGCAGTGCGGATTGTGCAACTTTCGGCTCCCCCCAGCTGTCGTCAAGCTCTGATTTCCATGTGAAAAGCCTGGAGCTGTGGGCATTGTGATGATCTAGGACTTGCTTCTTCTCGTACTCATCTCCGTAGGTGTGTTTGATCAGGAGTGAGAGTTGATTAAGATGTTGGTTGAGTCCAACAGTTTGCAAGCAATCAAGCACTCGGTAGTAAACACTTTGCTCTCCACAGCTGTCGTCAAACCCTGTTTACTACGTGGAGAGCCTTGTATTGTGAGCATAATGAATATCTGTAATCCAGGAGCTTCTTGAAGTGTGTGGAGAGGAAGTCCTAGAGCTTCTTGTTTTGAGTTGAAGTGTTCAATCTTAAACACGCTCGTTTCTAGTAAAAGTCTACGCAGAAAATCACCAGCATGCACTAAGGAATGGTTCTCAACTATTACTTACACTAGCCAGAGCTCCACCGAAGATTTTTTCTCACCAACACAGGAAATTTCTGGTTGCAGATTTATAAGTTTCCGCTCAGATGCCCTAGAGGCATATATAGCGATGTGACCTTACCTTAAGTGTTCGCATCAAATGCACTCTCTTTCTTTTATTCTTCTAGCTTGTTGGAGTGCCTTTGACTGTGGAGGTAAGAAGCAACCTTAAGGAGCTTTTCACACCATGGTTGGATAGTTGATACTCATATAGAACGGCAGCTTTAAATTTTAATTCGACCTGAGCCATGACACCTGGCTGGTTGCTTCAATTAAATTGCCACCTCCAGACGGACTGGCGAAGAAGAAGATCAAAGTGCTTGGCTCTGAGGACAACCTAAACCTACAGCCAAAATGGCAGTTCATTTTAGCTTAATAATCTCGCTTCATAGCTTCATAGCTTCATCCAGGTGAAGGATAGCTTTAGCCATACATCCCCTACTGTAACCAGGAACCAATCGATTATTGCAGCCATGCAAAAGCAGCAGAAAACATTGTAAAAAAGTGGAACGTTTATCAGGTTCATTTCCTTGCAGCACTTGCTGCCAACACTCTCTAGTGTCAAAAAATCTAGCAATAACCATCTTACCAGCTCAATCTCTTTAATCTTCTTTTATGTACAACCTGCTGACTAAAAGCTAAGAGAAAACACAATATCAAAGTACAGCTGTCCCTTTTTATCCCTTTTAAAGTAACTATCATCCCTACCTATAATCTCATCAAAAACGCCCTCGTCACGATCCATTGCAAGCCAACCCTACCTCTTAGTACGGAGTGTTTGTATGCCCATAAGAAAGGGGGCTTGTTGGACTACACTGGCTGTGCCGCATATGTATAACCTCTACAGGCTCCGGTTTGTGTCAGCCTACACTGGCTGTGCCGCATATGTTTACACCTCTACAGGCTCTAATTAGTGTGAACAAAGCTTGGTCTCCTGCCTAAGAACGGCACTGCTCCAGTCCACACTGATACAAATATACTTGCTGCTATCTCACCCATATCAAGTCACCAAAGCACCCTTTTTCTCATGCATATTCTCTGAGTCTCTCCTAAAGGCACAATGATCATCAGCCCACACTTCCCCTCACCCCTACTGTGCTGTGTGTTCCGGCTCCAGGAACAACCAGACAGCCCAAAAACGAATTACTTGCAAGCACAGCTAAGCAGCTTGAGCATTGATTACAGAAACCAAGATAGTCGCTGCCAAGCAGCAGCACAGTAAGCACGCATCACAGAGCAGGGTCAAGACCCTGTAGGAGCCCGGCCTGACTGCCAAACACCAGGCTTTCAAGGCAGCTGCCCTCACTTGCACCTATCCATGATGCGCCTCGCGTCGCTCAGCAGGCTGCCATCAACTGCTGAGTCGCTGCTTTTGCTCTTCCGCTTGTCCCAACCACCATGCTGCCGTCACTTGTACTTATCCATAATGCGCCTCGCGTCGCTCAGCGGACTGCCATCATCTGCTGAGTCGCTGCTTTTGTTCCTCCGCTTGTCCCCATCATCCTCGTCATCGTCGCCGCCGCTCCGGGTGAGGTAGAGGTAGCCGAGGCCGCCTAGCAACGCCACCGTTATTAGTCCGGAGAGGACCTGAGGTCACGGACAAAAAGAGCAGGACAAGAAAGATGAACAAAGGGTAGCCGAGGCCGCCCAGCAACGCCACCGTTATTAGTCTGGAGAGCACCTGAGAGGTCACGGACAAAAAGAGCAGGACAAGAAAGATGAACAAAGGGTAGCCGAGGCCGCCTAGCAATGCCACCGTTATTAGTCGGGAGAGCACCTGAAGTCACGGACAAAAAGAGCAGGACAAGAAAGATGAACAAAGGGTAGCCGAGGCCGCCTAGCAATGCCACCGTTATTAGTCGGGAGAGCACCTGAGGTCACGGGCAAAAAGAGCAGGACAAGAAAGGTGAACAAAAACAAGAAGAGAAGGCTGTTGGGGCAGGCTCCGGTCAGAGTCGGAGCACTCTGCTTGCTCAAGCCTGATTCCTGTCACAGATGGCAGAGGGCACAAAGAGGAGAATCATGACAGGTGAGGTGTAAAGCTGCTTATGTATATTGCCTGTGTCCCCAGTCTGGAGACCACCTGAGGTAAACAAATAGGAAAGAGGAGAAGCATGACAGGTGAGGTGTAAAGCTGCTTATGTATATTCAGTGTTGTGCACCTGACGCTTGACGGCGTCAATGGTAAATGACGCTGACGGCGTAATATACGTCAAAATGACGGTGAAAATAGTAAATTACGCCGTCAATCGTCAGAGTATAGTGACGGTAACGCCGTTATTTACAATCGTTATTTGTTATTTACGGTGCCATTCTTGAATGACGCCGTATGTGCACAACACTGTGTACATTGCCTGTGTCCCGAGTCTGGAGACCACCTGAGGTAAACAAATAGGAAAATAAGGAAGACGAACAAAAAGAAAGAAATAGAACTGTTGGAGGCAGGCTCCACCACTCAGTGTCGGAGCACTCTGTTTGATCAAGCAACCCTTTTCAGCTGCAAGCGTTTGGGGTGTGAGTAGTGCAGCAGCACAGTAGGTTGCGGTTGAGTTATTAAAGATCATTCATTTGTCATTTTGGCGTAGGATCACTCAGTGCAGTGAGGTGGTGTCAAAGATTCGACCTATTCAAACAGAAGAGCAAGCATGCACAAGCTCATGCACAAGCACTCACACACACACACACACACACACACACACACACACACACACACACACACACACACACAAACACACACACACCAAGATCAGAGGTTTAAGGACATGTCGGTGATTCTACCATACACAAACTTGGCAAAAAGAATAGTGGCGCTGCGCTTGGGGTCTCTAGGAACTAGTCAGAGGCCTTCTCTTTTTCTCCCTCTCTACTCAGAAACATTGCAGCCCCGAACAGACAAGAGCAACTGCAAACAACCTTTTGCACCGGGTCAAAGATAACAAAGCCCCTCACAATTGTGCATGCCTCCCTTTGCTACTCCATACGGGACAAAGCAGAGACTCGTCACACCTTTTGTATCAGGCCAAAAATGACCAGGCCCCCAACAACGAACACGCCTCCCTTTGCTACTCCACGCGGGACAGAGCTGGGCACGTAATCCACCACAGCGTCCACAGCATTTGTCAGCATTTTTTGGGGCTTCATTTCTGATGATGTGCAGATGTGAGCGGGCAAAGTTGTTGAAAGGTTGCTGATGACTGCCGCAGAGCTAAAAGGCCGTGTGTGTGTTGTGTGTGTGTGTGTGTGTGTGTGTGCGCGCTTGCGTGCGTGCATGCGTGTGTGTGTGGGTGTGTGTGTATGTGTTTGTGTGTATGTGTTTGTGTGTATGTGTTTGTGTGTGTGTTTGTGTGTTTGTGTGTGTGTGTGTGTGTGTGTGTGTGTGTGTGTATGTTTTGTGTGTGTGTATGTATGCTTATGTGTGTATGCGTGCGTTTGTGTGTGTATGTGTGTGTGTGTGCGTGTGTGTATGTATGTGTGTGTATGGGTGAATGCACTTAGTGAGGTACAGCAATGAATTTGCTGACAATTGAAGACAAGACGCAAGCAAAGTGTGTACATGTGCATGAGCACGTTCAATCACACATGCCTACATGCACGCACATACACACACATATACGCATGCTCACACACGTACGCCCACGCACATGCACGTGCACCCATACGCAAGAACATGCACAAGCACGCGCACACACATACACACACACACACACACACACACACACACACACACACACACACACACACACACACACACAAGCACGCACACACACAGGCGCACGGGCGCACACACATACACACACACGCACAAGCACGCGCACACGCACACACTCACATACACACACACACGCACACACACACACACTTTTACTGTGCACGCATGCACATACAGACACACACGCACGCGTACACTAACTCTTGCGCACCATCGTCATCATCATCATCTCTTCTCTTAGCTTTTACTATGCTCTTCAATCTCGAGGGGCGCGAGAGCCTTCGTTGATTGTGGGTCAAGGAAGTGCTGAATGCTCCTTGGGCATCTATCCTCCTGCAGCTGCAGCAAACGCTGCTTGCCCTGCAGCAGAGTAGCATAAGCATGTTGACTGTTTGCTGAAAAGGGTGTTTGAGGGCAGGAAGGAAAACCTACTTTGGTGACAGCATCGGCGCGGAACAGGAGACGAGTAAAAAATGCTGAAATTATATTACACAAACGTTAGCAGAAAGAAAAAGCCATTTCTCTTCCCTTCGTTTGCGGACCTGCGTGTGATACGCTCATTTTCAAAATCAAACTTAAAACAATTTCATTAAATCAGAGTATCGCATGGCGCGTCTGATATCGGCTTGCTACATTTTTGGAATTCGGAAATTTGCCTAACAAATCAATTGCTACCTTGCGGTCGGAATTTGAATATTCATTTACGGCGCGAGGGGAGAATTGCTAGCTGAATCGACATACAGCACATCTTGATGGTGCCAACCCTGCAAAACAACGGCTCGCCAACGAAGGAATAGCATGTGGTAGTGTGTAGAATGCGACATGTCAAGCAGGGAAAAGGGTGATGGGGCGTCAGGGTTTACGTAATACACAGAGGCTATTAAATAGATTTTTTCTCGACGTAAATTTCCCACCCTGCCAAGGCATGTAGGTTGACTTCTCACTTCTCACGAGTGGTATACCTATACCTATGTGGATATGTGGCAATGTGGGGTAATTTGTTACTCCATTCCACTTTCACCCTTCAAATCCTAGCAGGGTTTTATGACCGCTGTTCTAACTGGTTCCGGGGAAAACTGTCTAACAGCTGCCGTGATAAAAGCAAGTGTCATCACCATATCACCATCTCTGGAACCTCATGGAGCTTGTGAAAACTGCCTTTTCCCCTTCACACGCAATCAAACACACCTCTGTTCTCCAAGCGTCTTTTGTTCTGATGCTCCACGTCAATCTTCTCAACAGGCCTTGCTGTTCAAGAGGAATATCTCCTCCAGCTCCCTCGTCTTTGGCCCGCCGATGCGCTCAGCGTGGGAGATGCTAAGGGACTTTTTCGCTCGGTCCAGGATCTGCCATTGCAACAAACAAGTAGCTTGGTGTTTTGCTGCTGAAAAATAAACGTTGCAACACAGGTGAAACACAGGCGTATCAAAGGCACAAATGCAACACAGGCGTATCAAAGGCACAAATGCAACACAGGCGTATCAAAGGCACAAATGCAGCACAGGTGTATCAAAGGCACAAATGCAACACAGGCGTATCAAAGGCACAAATGTAACACAGGTGTACCAACGGCACAAATGCAACACAGGTGTATCAAAGGCACAAATGCAACACAGGTGTATCAAAGGCACAAATGCAACACAGGTGTATCAAAGGCACAAATGCAACACAGGTGTATCAAAGGCACAAATGCAGCACAGGTGTATCAAAGGCACAAATGCAGCACAGGTGTATTAAAGGCACAAATGTAACACAGGTGTATCAAAGACACAAATGCAACACAGGTGTATCAAAGGCACAAATGCAACACAGGTGAAACACGATGAAGACTGCAAACACAGTTTCCACCGTCACACACCTTGCGCATGTTATCAAGGACCTCGAACTTCTTCTCGTCGTGGCGGTAGAGCTGCATCAAGTCTCCAAGGCACAGCCCATCCACCAAGGTGTGCGCAGAAACGGGGCTCTGGAAGGGACCGCTGTGGAGTGGCAGAGAGTAGTACTTGAGATCAATGCGATGGGAGCTGGTTGGAGTGGCAGAGAGTAATACTTAAGGTCAATGCATTGGGAGCTGTGGAGTGGAAAAGAGTAATATTTAAGGTCAATGCAATGGCAGAGAGTAATACTGAAGGTCAATGCATTGGGAGCTGTGGAGTGGAAGAGAGTAATATTTAGGGTCAATGCAATGGCAGAGAGTAATACTGAAGGTCAATGCAATGGGAGCTGGTTGGGGTGGGCATGTGAAATATCAAGTAGCAGGACCGGACAGCTGTGTTCTCACTACTTATGCCCGTGCCTTTGCATACATGGGATCCCTAAGAGAGGAAGTAGGGGGACCTCCATTTATACAGTCTTATACGGTGTATGTGTACTGTTCATATGGTGCACGCATACGGTGTATGCATACTGTTTATATGGTGTACGCATATGGTGTATGTATACTGTTTATATGGTGTACGCATACAGTGTATGCATACTGTTTACATGGTGTACGCATACGGTGTATGCATACTGTTTATTTGGTGTACGCATACGGTGTATGCATACTGTTTATATGGTGTACGCATACGGTGTATGCATACAGTACACGGTGTACGTGTATGTATACGGTGTATGTAAGCTGTTACACATTGTACGTGTGCGGTGTATGCAGACTGTCTCTCTCCAGCCCAATAACTGCAAGACGCGGCGTGGAGACTAAGCACATGTGGTGGTCGGGCAGGGATGCGCTACGGGAGAGACTAGTTATTTTGACGGCAAGAAGCGCATCCATGACCTTGGTGAAGGTGTGCATGCTTGTGTGTTTATGGTATCTCATTTTGGTCTTGTAGTGTGCGTGCTGACGTTTTATGGCATCCATTTTTAGTCTTATAGCGTGCGTGCTTGTGTGTTTATGGTGTGCATGCTTGTGTGTGTATACCTAGTGTCCATGCTTGAAAACAGGCAGGCAGACAGAAAGGCACGTACTGTTTGGATAACGCAGCCGTACACAGGGCAGAGTTAAAAAAGGTACGCAGCCAGGCAGACTGAAATGCAAATACTTTTGAATACGCAGTAGTACACAGGGCAGAGTAAGAAAAGGTACTGGACATGACTTGGCACAGAAACATGGATCTCTAATGTGGTGCGAGCCCTGCATGCTTGCTACTTTTATGGTGTGAGCCTTACATGCTTGCTACTTTTATGGTGTGAGCCCTACATGCTACTTGCCCATGATGTGAGCCTTACATGCTTGCTACTTTTATGGTGTGAGCCTATACATGCTACTTGCCCATGGTGCGAGCCCTGCATACTTGCTACTTTTATGGTTTGAGCCCTATACATGCTACTTGCCCATGATGTGAGCCCTGCATGCTTGCTACTTTTATGGTGTGAGCCCTATACATGCTACTTGCCCATGATGTGAGCCCTACATGCTTGCTACTTTTGAGCGCAGTGTGTGTCACCCATACACAGCATCAAGATATAATAATCGTGTCACCCTTACACAGCATCAAGATATAATAATCGTGTCACCCATACACAGCATCAAGATATAATAATCGTGTCACCCATGCACAGCACGCGTGTCACCCATACACAGCATCAAGATATAATAATCGTGTCACCCATACACAGCACGCGTGTCACCCATACACAGCATCAAGATATAATATGAGTGTGTGTCACCCATACACAGCATCAAGATATAATATGAGTGTGTGTCACCCATACACAGGATTGAAGCTGTGCACACAATCATGCACGTGGATGCAAGCGCGCGGTGCGATATCCATACACAGCATTAGAGCTGTGCAAACAATTAGGCACGTGGACACAAACAAGCAAATACACTCACACCCGCACACCCACCCACACCCACACCCACACTCACACCCACACTCACACCCAGACCCACACCCACACCCACACCCACACCCACACCCACACCCACACCCACACCCACATCCACACTCACACCCACACCCACACCCACTCACACACACACACATACACACATACACACTCACACACACACACACCAGCATACGAGGACATGTGCACACACCTGAACTGGATCTCATTTTGTTTGGTCATTGCTTTTTCGGGGTAAAATTTGGAGGTGCTGCCACTGAATGTGTAGGGCTTTCTGATGGCCATGGCTGCTGAGCGTGCTGATGCCTGGGGAGCAAAAACACGGTTTGTGTGTGCGATGCTGTTGTAATGACGTGAACTGTGTACAGGTTAAGAGAGAATAAAATCACGGTTTGTGTGTGCGATGCTATGTTAATGACGTGAACTGTGTACAGGTTAAGAGAGAATAAAATCACGGTTTGTGAGTGCGATGCTATTGTTATGACTTGAACTGTGTACAGGTTAAGAGAGAATAAATCACGGTTTGTGTGTGCGATGCTATTGTTATGACTTGAACTGTGTACAGGTTAAGAGAGAATAAAATCACGGTTTGTGTGTGCGATGCTATTGTTATGACGTGGACTGTGTACAGGTTGAAGCTGTGTACGGGTTGGAGGACAACAGCACGATTTGTGTGTGCAATGCTCTGTTAATGACGAGAACTGTGTACAGGTTAGAGAGCAAAGCACTGTTTGTGTGTGAGATGCTATGTTAGTGACGTGAACTCCTATTCCTGACGTGAACACCGTATACACATGGTTCTGGCCAACCCTATACACACAGCCATATACGGTGTGTACATACGGTTCTGGCCAACCCTAATCATACTCATCATCGCCATTGCACCTTGGGTCGAGGGTCGGTCCCTTGCTGCCGGTACTGCACACATGCCAGACTTGCCACTGTCTCCAGGATGCGCACGATCTGGTGAGCCTCCCATTGTTGCCGGCCTTTAAATGTGTGACAGGAAACAAAAGTGCATGTGGTGTGTGTGTGTGTGTGTGTGTGTGTGTGTGATCTTATGTGTGTGTATATACCTGTGTGGGCACAAACATGTGAGTATGCTGAGTTAGTCACTGTGAGTGCATATTATGTTGTAGTCTAGTTGTGTGTGTAGATTTATGTGTGTGTGTGCATGAGTTTATATGGTGTGCCTCCCAGTCAAGCAGTGATGACTTTCTGTCCCTAGCCTGTGACCGCTGCTGTTAAAAATAGGGGCAGCAGCCTGCATGATTTAATCACCTTCTATTATTATGCGTCGATAGATTGCTACACATGTGGTTACTACCATTGCTAACTTGTTATGTTTTATTGCTACTTGTATGCACAGGTGTCATTGCCAAGCTGCAGCCTATTTCTGTCATGCTGCAGCCCCCAGCTGAAGCCCTACCCACCACCCACCCACCCAGCAACAGCGCAGCAGTCCCTTCTTACCCACCACATTCCAGCAGTGTGCGCAACAGTCCTTCCTTACCCACCCACCCAGCAGCAGCGCAGCAGTCCCTTCTTACCCACCACATTTCAGCAGTGTGCGCAACAGTCCTTCCTTACCCACCACATTTCAGCAGTGTGCGCAACAGTCCCTCCTTACCCACCACATTTCAGCAGTGTGCGCAACAGTCCCTCCTTACCCACCACATTTCAGCAGTGTGCGCAACAGTCCTTCCTTATTCACCACATTTCAGCAGTGTGCGCAACAGTCCCTCCTTACCCACCACATTTCAGCAGTGTGTGCAACAGTCCTTCCTTATTCACCACATTTCAGCAGTGTGCGCAACAGTCCCTCCTTACCCACCACATTTCAGCAATGTGCGCAACAGTCCCTCCTTACCCACCACATTTCAGCAATGTGCGCAACAGTCCCTCCTTACCCACCACATTTCAGCAGTGTGCGCAACAGTCCCTCCTTACCCACCACATTTCAGCAGTGTGCGCAACAGTCCCTCCTTACCCACCACATTTCAG
>Ga0307947_1001032_pt1 | contig 21448 bp, 22 predicted proteins | sample OrgLakmetagen232_FD_201840 | JGI IMG/M metagenome (GOLD analysis project Ga0307947, IMG submission 201840) | Saline water microbial communities from Organic Lake, Antarctica - #232 | ecosystem: Environmental > Aquatic > Non-marine Saline and Alkaline > Saline | place: Antarctica: Organic Lake...
GCACTCATCGCTCACAAAATATATATTTTCACACCCTCCCGCACGTCACGCACCCCAAAATTAAATAATTATTTTAGCTTCCCGCAGTCACCCCGCAGGGTCAAAAAAGATATTTATGCGGGGTGATTTAAGGGTTGTACGGTAATGTGGGGAGTGGTTTTCACTGCCGGCGTAGTTTTTTTATTTTCTTGCCTGTTCTGTATTTCATAATGATGCATTTGGTCTTAAAGGGGACATAGGATGATGTTAGGTAAGCATTGCTAGTGGCTCCATTGGCAGTGCCGTCCTTTATGAGGGTCTGGTAGTACGCATGGTAGTTCGCTTCAGTTTTGGTATTTCCCAGTTTATGGAAAAGATGCATGTGGGCTGAAGTAGTTATTTTATTTTCTTGCCTGTTCTGTATTTCATAATGATGCATTTGGTCTTAAAGGGGACATAGGATGATGTTAGGTAAGCATTGCTAGTGGCTCCATTGGCAGTGCCGTCCTTTATGAGGGTTTGGTAGTACGCATGGTAGTTCGCTTCAGTTTTGGCATTTCCCAGTTTATGGAGAAGATGCATGTGGGCTTGAAGGGTGTCACGGTGGTTTGGTAGGTACCAAAGCCTTGGAAGAGGAGGATGGGCCATGTTTGTTGTATGAGTATGATTATGCTTTTGTTTGGTGTCCTGCGTCTTCTTTTGTAAGCCAGTGGATGTAGAAGGGATTTCCCTCAGGGCCTGCTGTTCTGATGGAGGTGTCAGCGATGTCGGAGTAGGTGGTGGCTGACTTTTTAGCAAGGGCGTCAGCATGTTCATTACCAATAATACCGGCATGGTACTTTACTTTGAAGAAGTGGATGGACATAGTGATACCCTGTCATGCCTTAAGTCATAGAGGCTATCAGTCAGAGCATTTGTAGACCGGCTATAGTATTCGACAGCCACAGATGGGGAGCCCAAGCCAAAGTTATGTAAGTCTTCCTTGAGCATGGCTCTAGGGAAAAACTTAGGTAGCTTATGTTTTTCAACAAGCACACTTCTACGGTCACGCAGTTACTAGCAGCCGTACTCCCTTTGTAGTACTCCCTCTTGTCACTGCTTATTTTTAGTTTTTGCCAGTTAAATATGGGTGTGAGAGGCTTATACGTGGTCATGATGTAGGCTAGAAGGCCTTTCTTCACCTCGCTGACGTGTCTTTCTCTACTTCGTCATTCTATAGTCTTGTCCACTACTAAAGAAGAGGGTTCAAGGGTTCAAGGACCACGCCTTCAAATCCTATCCGCTTAGAGGCATAACCTTACAGTTTCGCTCTATATACACATTTTTACGGTCTTACTAGCCAGGCAAGTACTGGCTAGAGTTCATCTAGCAGCAGGGCCTGCAGCAAAAGAGTTGTAAACCAGACCATGTTTGATGTCCCAGACTCTCTCGTCATGCATTGCTGCTCCTCACACATGAGTGTTTAGTATGATAAGCAGTATTTGCCTCCCTCATTCTTGTTATCCTCGGTTTGACAATCCATGTTTTTCTTGTGCCCAAAACACACAGATGATGGTTCTCCCTCTTTAATTTAATGCGGTCGGTTGTCTTGGGAGATGCTTAAATAATTTTCCGTGCTGCAATGTCACAAACAGCGTTGTGCCTTTTTTCCCTTTCCAAGGGTTTTTTTGTAGGTGCTACGAGTTTGGTGCTACAACAAACGCTTCTTACAATTGTAACAATGTTTACCATACGCAGCCTAGCAGTCGCACGTTTGACTGATGGCTAACTCTGTAAACTCTGAAGGTCACCCCATTGTAACCATTAAGATCATACATGCTGGTGCACTATTGTAAGTCTGTCATGCTAAATCAATGGCATGGACGAATCGTGTGATTTCCCCTGGATTTATAATGTGAGCAACGGTTTTATGGATATTTGGTTGTTTGGCCAGTTTAGATGAGCTTCCTGTAACAAACTTGCTCTTTTCTCAGACTTGTCTGAGCCATCTCCTCTTGGGCGTTGCTTGAGCCGTCGATTCCTTCTCGCGTGGAGAGGGAGGAGACGTTAAACACACCTTTATGGGGGGGCTTGGCTCATACTTGCAATCCATGCTTAAGCTGGTACCATGATTCGTCGTGACAAGTCAAATGTCAAATTTGAACCCAGCTTCCAATTTGCTTGCATGAACAGTCATGGGTCTCTAAATGTGGCGCTTCCTTCTTTCCCTTCTTCAAAACAAACGGTCTCTTTCTCTATACACTTTTCTCTTCTGCATACATCAGTTACATGTGTCCTCTAGCTTCTGTTTCTTTTGTTTAGCCAGGTGTAGTTTCAGGCTTTTTCCAAACTTCCGCTGAGATGCCCTTTGAGGCATATATAGTGATGTAACCTTACCTTACCTTCTTTCCCTTGCTTGGGTTATACGTTATACATTCTGGTGTTCAGTTAGCGCACCTGAACTGCTTGTTGTGGCTCTCCATCAGGCTCTTTTTATCGTCTCAGGTTTTTGCCTTTCATCACTCATTCATCACCTCTTACTTATAATTTACCTAAGAAAATAATACGGCACGGAATAATAATTTCCCTTCCTGTTTACACCTTTTTTTGAGGACTTCTCAGCAGCCCAACCCTTTTTGCTGCAACAGGTCAACAACCAACTTGTTCATGATTTCCTTTCTCACTGAGCTTATGGATTTATTTGTGGCTGGCCGAGACCAGTCAGCAACCGATCAGCCAAACAACCTGGCTGAAGGTCACCCCCCATTGTAACCATTGAATAATACGGCACTGGCTGAGACCAGTTCTTTTTTACAACCTTATGTTTACTTTACGCTGGCTGATCCAGCAATGCCTATCAGCCCAACATATGTGGCTGCCGGTTACCCCCTTTGTAAACCCTTTGTGACCATTAAGATCCTCAACCACACTTTTAAAGCTTAAATTAGTTTCTCCAATTGAACTCTTACGAGCGTCACAGAAATAATGCTCTCATTGTAATCATTTCTCCTGGTAGCGAGAAGGAGCAGTTGCCACCTCAGCACGGTTTATGAGCTTTGTTTGTTAAGCAGTTCAGCTAATCCGATCGCAGGCCACGCATTGCATCAAATCCAATCAAATACCTAATCGCTCTCATCTTCATCCTCATCTTCATCATCTTCCCCCATCAAATCATCCTCCCCCTCACTTGCCTCACTATCATCTCTGTCTGAGTCACCTTCCTCACTTCCTTCCAAGGCAAAGGGGTCTTCAACTTCAAGCTCTTCATCATCATCCCCACTGTCATCCTCAAACACAACCTCAGGCTCAGGCCCCCCCGCACCACTGGCTTCTCCATCCTCCCCAACAGCCCCCAATTTTTTGCTGTGAGCAGTGATTAAACCCAGTCGACCGTACAAGCGCAGCAGCTGCTGGTACAGTGCTACCTGTGGGTAAGGGCGTGTGTGTGTATATGTGTGTTTGCGCGTGTGTGCGTAAGGGGGGGGGTAAGGGCGTGTGCACGTTTTGGTGCTGTTTCTGATGTACTTCACATGATACAAATACCAGCATATTAAAAAGCAGTACAAGAAAAAAGAGAATCACGGCCCATACACATGAATCCACATCATCACACGGAAGCAAACACGCACCCTTCCATCAATGGCTTGGTACAATGCTGCCAGGGGTGCTTGAGCCCCAGGGGCAGCCATGAGGTATCCCGTGTGGTGGTGTAACAGCGCTCTCAACCAAGGGGCTAACTGGCCTGCTCGTGCTGGCCGTGATAACAGCCTGAAGTGTGTGCATACGTGTGTGTACTTGTTTGTGTGGATATGCGTCATACACTCTGGTTATGGACATGGGTTAGAAGGTTAATTTGTGTACGCCTATGCTGGGCTTAATTTGTGTACGCCTATGCTGGGCAGAGGGTCAAGCTAGCGCTTTGTTCAATTGACACAGCAGGTGTCGCCACATCTAGTCACACCTCACGTCTTTGCGTTTGCGCTAAGAAACAGCATTCTCTACAGGCGTTGCATGGACCAAGCGGGCTATGCAGCCACTAGTTAAAATACACGATTAATCCCAGCAACCAGGGTTGGCCACAGCCATCATCCACTGTATTTCTACGGTACATCTCAGAAAGAAACCTGCGTCTTCTACGGTGAAGTGTGCACAGTTACAGACACATGGCCCTAGGAAAACCCTCCCAACCAAAATGTAACCCCAGCACTAGTGGGAGCCCAGGGTGCTTACTGCCCACAAGGACCCCCGTGGGTTTTACCAGGGAACGGTTGTCAGCCGCGCACACAGAACATGCAAAAGCATGCCCTGAGTACGATTTGCTGTGGGCAGCCGAAGTGAGGAGGCCTGCTGCATGGGGGGGGCAGCGGTTCCAGGCAAGGCGGCCCGTGCTTTTTGTTCACTTGTCACAGGATTTGCAGTTTTTTGCTTTTCTCAGGTACGTGAACCATTCTGCCCTTTGCCAGTTCCAGAGATTGATTAGCACAATTTGGATGAGCTTAACGGCATCTGCCTAGCAAAGCCAGTCAGCAGTTGAATGCTGTCTTTGCGAGGTTGATGCTGTCAAGCTCCTCCTTGAGTGTTAGTCAAGCTCTACAGAAAATCCCCACAATGAGCAATAGGTGTGGTATGGCAAGTATGTAGGGTTGGCCAAAACCGTAAATATACACCGTATATGACCATATATTTGGTGATTTCCATGCTTAAAATACCGTATGTAAACCGTATATATATGGTTCCGGCCAAACCTACCAGTATGCTGCAGTTCTATGCCATGCAACTCGCATGGCAAGACGTGTGTAGAGTATTAGGGAGAAACATACCGCGACCAGTGCACGCTAGTAGCGTGGCTATTCACTCGCTTGCGAGAATGCCGAAGCCTAAATACGGCACTTGCTCATAGCTCGGCCAAAAACAAGAGTGTCGCCCGCTCAACCAGCCCCGACTACCATGGTAATCGGCGTGCCGGGGCAACTAGACGGGCATAGATGATGCGTGTGTGTTCCTGTCGCGTGCGAGAAATCCCCGCCTCATGTGGGCTGCGGCGTACCGTACCCTCAGCGGCAGAAAGTAAACACGCGTTTCCAGAATAATAAAAAAATGACTCGTGTAATGAAGTTCTGCTGGTGAAGGGCCTGCGCGCACAAAAGAGCAAGATACCCAGACCAGTGCTTCAAGTAGCCAGAGCACCACCGATGATGCCTGCTGTAACACAAATGGAACCTTGTTGATGCGACTCTCATAATTGGCTTAAGCAAAATCAAACCTGAGATCATAGAGGTTCCTTTGCAACGCAATAAGTTGCTTGTACCAGGCAGGTGTTCACATGCAATTTCATCCTGCGCACTGCTGCCTCAGTCGGCATCACTAATGCTTCTAATGCCTCTGAAAAGCTATGAAAGTGTTATATTCCACTGCTTTGTTAGAGCAAACAAAGTCCTTCAAATAAATGTATGCTGGCAACTACATGAAATCGAGGATAATACGCAATATACACACATACAAATACAAATACAAATACATGTACACAGACACGCACACACATAGACGTCTTCAGCAGCACACCAACAAGGCCCAAACTATGGCTGCTTGGCGTAACAAAGCAATTGCTCTCTTATCATGCTCCATGACCAATGCTGCTGTGCCTTGCCAGAAATGCCGTCCCCATGAGCAGGGGATAGGAGCAGGGGACATGTAGGACATATCTGACCAAGGACAGTGAAGGGTACAGAATGCTTGTACTCATTCTGTTGCACAATATGGTTCTCTTATGACAAGATGCTCTACAAATCAAGGCTTAGGCGGCCTTACTATGTATGCCTCGGACCCTCCATACCTGCTCGCACACTAACTTGCCCTCATCACAACTCCATGCTGCTCGTAGCACACAAATAAGCTAAGCGTCCTCACCTACCAGCAGCAGCACATAGGGGCAGCCAGCTCACCATACTGAGCACAGCGCCTCGTGGTACGACCCCACAGTGGCATAAATGCCCCTGCTATTGCTCGTAGCTAAGCTACCACACTGAGCATACTTTGAAAGCCAAGCGCCCTCACCTATCCACAGCAGCGCGCAAAAACAGAGCAGCATCTCGAGGTACGATCCTAGCCACGGTGTTGTGAATGACCCTGCTATTACTCGTAGCTAAACAGCGCTCCAAGAGCACGCGGTCGTTGCTGCACGCACACAAACAGTACGATGAACAACAAGTTGAGACGGTGCCGTACCAAACGGTGGTGCAGCAGAGCAAAATTGCACAATGCACGTTAGGACGCAGGCAATAATACAGCAAGCTGAGAACGCAATGCATGCATGCAACGCACACATGTGAGCCAAAGGGTGTTACCCACCTGCGCAGCGCTTGTGTGAGTAAAACAGCCACGGAGTCAGTTTTACTAGACCCACTAGGCCCTGCAGGCTCCTCCTCTCCATCTGCTGCCTCCCCTGTGCACGTGCACATGTGAATTGTGTGTATGAATGTAGTGTGTGTATGTGTGTCTGTTGTGCAGAAGTGCGTGTGTTGTGTATGTGCGTGTATGAGAGAGTGCGTGCAATTTGAGTCGTCTGCATGCTACATCAAGTACGCACTGCTAGGCTTACAACACAGCTTGAAATGCACACAAACCCACACCTGTTCTCCCTTCAGCTTGTGCCTCCATCGCTGCTACACGCTCCCCCAAAGGGACACCCTCGTCCTGCGGTGTTTGTGTTTGTGTGTACATCTAAATACAAAGAGAAAGAATACCAAACGGGCATTGTTCTTGTGCAAGGGTGAACATAATGCTTCTATGGAATTTAGCCTAACCTGAATTATGCTCACAAGCTATGTGAGGCTTCATTTTAAGGCAGGCTACACATTAATGCAACTGCACCTCAAGAGATCTGACAAGACTTACCGAGGGCAGCTTTCTAGCATGCACATGCACACTTGTACGCACGCACACACACATAACATGCACATCACAACTAGGCCCTCTTCCTTACAATATCCCCTTCTTACTCTCAACCTTAGCTAGCGCAATCCCCTGAAGGCACACATGCCTTTTCTCTTTCGACACACCAAACACGAACATGCACACCTCTCCACACACACACCTCAAGGCCTTCCTCGTCCACGATGTTCTCTTCCTGCTCCGCCCCGCTTGCACGCTCGCTCAAAGGTACAGGCGCCTCTTCCTCCCCGTCCCCTGCTCTTCGTTTATGTCCTGCAGCAGATGCCCCCACTTGGCCCATAACCACCATGGGTGCCCCCTGTGTGTGCGCACAACGTCGGGTGGGCGTAATGAAGAATTGTGTACGAACTACTGCACACAACTACAGGTGCGCATGATCTCTCATATTTTGTGTATAAGCGAGAGCGAGAGCAAATGCGCAGCGGGTGCACAACGTTAAATACAAGGGGGAAAGAAGATATTGCATACAGGCAGAGTGCTAACGAGAGGAACGTGATTATATAGATACGTATGTATAAGATATTGCTGAATGCGCTGCGCATGTACAGTCAACATACAATACAAATACAGAGGAGCCAATACGAGGAAGTGTGCACAGCCCTGATGCCAAACAGTGCTTGCATGCATGCGTACACGGTACGACGTCACAGCAAGTACAGGGGTCGTGCCCAATGAGTGTGAAAAGGCATGTAAAAGCACAGCAGTGGAAGCAGAGGGTGAAACTGACGGTCAAATCAAGGCTGACATAATTTTTGTCAATTCTCAATGCGGAATCTATTTGAGACTTAGGTTCAATTTGGGGCAAATTTTTATACAACAGACAGGAGGGTGTAGGACGCATAACTTTTGGACGGCATGTCTACTTCCTCATACAAATTATATATTCGGAATCCTGAGATTGAGAGCTATCAATTAATATATATATATGGGTCCGATCCGAGGGGGTGGGGGGTGGTCGAGGGGGGTTTGGAGTTTTTGGGACCCCCCCTCGAGGAATTTTACTGGGGCATTTTCCTATTTGGAATCCTCAGCTCAAGCCCAGTCGATTGGCACCCTTTCTGAGTAAATTGGGTATAAGGGGGGGTCTGTTGGACATGTCCAAAAGTCAGAGGAACACGCGCTCGGGTGCAGGCCACGGGGTGAGTCAAGCCGATGAAGCAGCAATTTACCCCAAACTTACAGGATTGTACCAGCATGAGATAGTCTGTGAATTTCTTAAGAAATGGAAGCAATGTGGGACTGTGCAAGCCAGTTATGGGTGCCTGATGGGTTATGTGTGCATGAGCGTCCGTATCTCAGTTTTTGCCCCATAACTATGCAACACTTCAGTTTCAGGTATTGATGAGTATGCAGATGGACGCAGAATTCCAAAAGGAGCAGAATGGTACCCTTTTTGTCTGGGTGGGGGCACTGGAAGGGGGTCTGGGGGGTGGGTGGTCCCTCAGGGTGGTCCACCCTAGAAATTGGACATACCTTCCAAAAATTAAAATTAAACACCCTCCTGCAACAGGGAAAATGTTTCATGTTCTTGGAGCCTATGTCAGCTACGGCAAAATGAGCTGGGAGGCAACGAGAACCATGAAGGCGTTGTTGGTTGACTAAACTAGCAGCGCACCCACTGGAAGGTTTTAGCAGCACCGCACTCTCGCAACCAAAAGGAAGCCTATTTGATATTAAATTAGATGCAGTTGTCTCATGTTCTTGGAGCCTATGTCAGCTACGGCAAAATGAGCTGGGAGGTAACGAGAACCATGAAGGCGTTGTTGGTTGACTAAACTAGCAGCGCACCCACTGGAAGGTTTTAGTAGCACCGCACTCTCGCAACCAAAAGGAAGCCTATTTGATATTAAATTAGATGCAGTTGTCTCATGTTCTTGGAGCCTATGTCAGCTATGGCAAAATGAGCTGGGAGGTAACGAGAACCATGAAGGCGTTGTTGGTTGACTAAACTAGCAGCGCACCCACTGGAAGGTTTTAGCAGCACCGCACTCTCGCAACCTTTTTAAACTGGACAGAGCAAGAGCCAAAAAGGGCATTCTCCTGCCGTTCAGCGCGCAGTCACCCCGCAGGGCAAAAAACAATATTTTTGCGCGGTGATATAAAGTCTGTACGGTAGTTACAAAATAAGAAGGGTGCGAAAAGACAGGGGCACTGCAAAGCTTCCGCGTTAAAAACGACAGATCCGCAACGCACACACCTGATTCTCCGGCCCTAACACAGTCACATCCTGCCGGCTATGCTGTGCCTTCCCTGCTTTTGAGCCTTTCAACTCTGCTAACCCCATTCCATTCACTCCCCCCCCCGCAGCAGCAGCCGTGCTCTCCAACAATACCCCCCCTGTGGTCGCCTGCAACAAGAACACTGCTGTGGCCCCACCATTGCTGCTGTCACTCTTTCCTGCCCCTTGTTGCTGCTGCTGTAGGTGCTGCTGAGACAGGGGTATGGACTGGAAAGTAGGCCGTGCGGTGGTCCCTCTGGCCACGAGCAAAACAGGACCTGAAAAGTGCAGGCCAAGAAGGGAATAAACAGGTGAGAAAAGTAGTTGGTGTTGCACACAGCATGAAATTTGAAAGCACGTGTGTGTTTGTATGTATGTGTGTGTGAGTGTGTGCTTCAGCATGCACATGTTAATAGTCTAGAAAAAGCTATGTTTTTCCTAAATTGACAACACTGAGCAGCACAAGCTGATATTATTGTAATGCGAGGGTAAAGTTGTGGCAGAAGCTAAACATTCCTGACAGAAAGCAGAACAGATATCGTGTGTACAGCTGCACGCATGGTTTGGCACCAGGTTACATCCTCCCATAGTTTGAGCACGCAGGAGAGGGATAAGAGTTCAGTGCATGCAGTTTTTAAACGGGAATGCATGCAAGAAGCTTACTTGTAGCAGCTGCTGCACCGTTGCTCATGGCAAGCACAGGCACCAGCGTTGCAGCACAGCAGCACGCGTTTGTTTGGCACCGGGTTACATCCTCCCATAGTTTGAGCACGCAGGAAGGGAAAAGAGTTCAGTGCATGCAGTTTTTAAACGGGAATCCATGCAATAATTTTTATCTGTAGCAGCTACTGCACCGTTGCTCATGGCAAGCACAGGCACCAGCGTTGCAGCACAGCAGCACGCGTTTGTATGGCATCGGGTTACATCCTCCCATAGTTTAAGCACGCAGGAAGGGAAAAGAGTTCAGTGCATGCAGTTTTTAAACGGGAATCCATGCAATAATTTTTATCTGTAGCAACTGCTGCACCGTTGCTCATGGCAAGCACAGGCACCAGCATTGCAGCACAGCAGCATGCGTTTGTATAGCACCGGGTTACATCCTCCCGTAGTTTGAGTACGCAGGAAGGGAAAAGAGTTCAGTGCATGCATGACTAAATCAGTACAGGAAGGCACATAGGAGACATATATGTTGCAGCTGCTGCACTGTAGCTGATGGCAAGCACAGGCACCAGCGTTGCAGCACAGCAGCACGCGTTTGTATGGCACCGGGTTACATCCTCCCGTAGTCTGAGCAAACGCAGGAAGGGAATTAGACGATGCATGATTGAGTGACTAAAACAAGCCATACACGATTTTGATGCCTTTTGAAGAGCAGTACTACTGTAAAACTTCATGGTTGAAGCGCCTCACAATCTGACCACGGAACTAGAACTGTTGACGGCTGCGGGTTGCTGGTGCTTGGATAATGCGGAGTACCACTTAGACTGAGCATCAGCGCAACTATACACGTACAATTAAGCTTGCACTAGTCTGAAGCTATGGTTCATCCTCCCACATTTTTTTGCACACGCATCAAGATACCACTGTTGAGCGCGGGCAAAAGCAAAGTTGTCAGTGTTGTACTTCTACGCCGTATTTCCATTTTCGGACTGTATATACGATACGGTTACGGTCCGGTCCGGTCCAAAACCTTATTAAACAGTTGAAGGAAAAATAAGGTCCAAACCGTACTAATACGGTTGACCGTTTTGCCTATTTGCAGGGAAAAAAGGGTACAGGGTTCAATTCCAGGTCAGAACTGCGTTTAATGCTTTTTCACCCTAATTTTTTGGTGTACATTTCCTCTTTTAACATTTCAGTTTTAACATTAAATATATGTAGGTATGAGCCAAAATGTCCCTATGGTGCAAAAAAAGCCAAATTTTGGCCTAGCACCGTACCATACATCGTTCCGAATTCTACCCCGTATATATGGTCCGGAATTGTATAAATACTGTTTTACATCGTATAACGATACACCGTGCTGTACACCATACAGGCACAACACTGAAAGCCGTACTTGCTAATTTGAGCGATGCTTAAGAAAGACGCCAAAGTGCTAGCATTGTTTGTAGCGCACGCAGGTAGTGTTGCTCAGAGCGGACGATGTAACTTATCAAGCCAACAAATGCTGGATGCAAGCAGGCTACTTACGTAGATCCGGCATAACCATGTTTAATTCAGTGCACATACGGATACTAGCAGGGGGATTTCAGTGTAAGGTCGTGTACAAATGCATCTCAGGCCAACTTTACACGTATGTTGGATACATACATTAAGACGATAAAGTTTCTATACTCGAAGTGACACAAGCATCATTCCAACACATGTAAGAGACAAGAAAAGACACAAGAGGAGCGTGCATGCTGCTACTGACCTTCAGTGCCGGGAAGCAGCTTGACTGCCATGATGGTTTCGCTACAAGAGCCTTGGGTTTGTGAGGACGCGGCTAACCTGTCAAAATGCAATGTGTGCAAGTATGTTATATTCAGGGGGAAGAGAGGGGACGTGTCGCAGGGCCTAAGTTGACAGAGACAAAGCCGCATTCATATTACTCTTTGGAGGCTTTGTATCGTACTCTTATTTTTGAAGATGACCCAGCCAAACCCACTGTCGACTCACCCCTTGCTGGAGTCCACACGCACGTGGGCTATCAATTGCCCCTCCACACCATTGCTGCCTTCTGACGTCCTCCCGCTGGTGCTGGGAGGTGACGAGCAATGCCACACATACACGTCCCCTGCCTCAGAGACACCCGCTAAATGAAAGTCCGAGTGGCTTTCCCCACTAGTGCAACTAGGGCCTGCAAGGTGCATCAAAGAAAAAGACAAAATCAGCTCGTATCTTATTTCCTGTCATATTAAAAAGCACCCAGAGATTCCTTTTGGCAGAAGAAGCCTTGACATAGCCATGAAACTGTATCACACATTTACGCTCAAATTGTGCGCCCTTCACCCACCTGAAGTGCAAGCATCCAGTGCCACGACAGGATCCGGACAGGGTAGGCTGCCCACTGCTCCTCTTAGTCCTCCCCGTTTGCTCTTCTTGCCGCTGCTTGTAGCAGTGGCAGAGGGAGAGGAGGGCATAGACACAGCAGTTGGCCACAAAGCCAGGCTACGTTCCCCTGATCCGGCGGAGGCAGCATGGCCGCCATCCGGAGCAAAAGCAATTGCACGCGTGGGGTTCTACAGTGGAGGAGGTTGAAACAAAGACGCAAGAGGGTGAGCAAGTGCTTGTGGTGGTGGCATCATGGGGCTACCATTCAAGTGCTGGTGCAGAGTGGAGGCATTACAACCAGCTTAAGCTCTCACAGGCCCTGCTGAGTCGGGGGGCATACCAATACTTGCGGTAAGGTTTTCATGCTCACCGGGTGTCCGGTGAACTTGCTTTCTCGTTCCTGGAGAGCGGTGTTCCAAAGTGCTAAACTAGAGCTGCCTCCAAAGATGTGCGCCATGTCTGCAATCAAGGAACGGGTGAACCGTTTAAATATAGGTGAATGGCAGGCAGGGGTGTGAGTGTGCGGTACGTGCTCAACACAGGTGATTATTGCATGCCGTTTGCCTTGAGTGTGCATGTGTGTGCGCTGTGTGCGCTGTGTGCGCTGTGTGTGTGTGTGTGTGTGTGTGGTGTGTGTGTGTGTGTGTGTGTGTGTGTGTGTGTGTGTGTGTGTGTGTGTGTGTGTGTGTGTGTGTGTGTGTGTGTGTGTGTGTGTGTGAGCATGCATGGGAGGGTCCGCGTGAAATTAAATTTTTGGAGCAGCCATCTTACTGACCCGGCGCGAGGGCGATGCAGGAGATAGGATGCTTGCTGGCTTTAAACGAGGACTGTACGGCCCCCGTTTTGACGTCCAGCGCGCAGATGCGACAGTCGGCGCCGGCCGCGTAAACGAGGCCATCTTGGGCCGAAACAGCTATGGAGGTGACACCCCTGCAGTTAGATTTACATTTAGCGGTTGCTGCAGTGGCAGACAGATTCCTGGCAGACAGACACTGGTACACACATGCACTTCCAGGATACATGTGGGGATGCACTCATGGCAATTGCGGTGTTGTGTCGGTGTTGATGCGTACCCTTCAATGCAGTTAGAGCTGCGCCAGGTTTGCTCGCCCAGCTGTGTGTTGTACGCCTTCACATCCCCAGCAGCTGTGCCAGCAAACAGCAACATGCCAGAGCTCTTCTTCTTCTTTTCCTGGCCAAAGGAAAAGAGTGTGGCATGGAAAAGAGTGTGGCTTGGTCAGAGGAGGAGGCTGCTGCAAGCGCACATGTAAACAAAGTGCTAAATCATCTCCCCCTCTCCTCTTTCTTCTCCTACTGAGCAACACAACACACACACACACACCTTACGTCCTCCTTGATGCCCCCATGCTAAGCAGGTGTGTCGCTCAGTGAGGTGCCCGTTTGCATGCCCATCACCCTGGATGTTGGCAGTGCCTCCTGCAGCAGAGTCCTTGCCTTCACCTAGTGTGGCACGCAGACGGCCCGTCCCTAGAAGCAGATGAAAGGAAGGAGTGCGACGCAGGGTGGTTTGCGCCCTCCCGTCATCGTTCGAGTGCCGGCGCGCAAGCAGGAAATCTGTGCACAATATAAGGTACACCTAGCTAGCTCTGAGGTTCAGCGTGCGAGCTCACCGGAGTCGTAGGTCCGGAGCTTGCCATCTGCGGTAGCAAGGCAAAGCAACTCCCCAGACCCTGGCGAAAACGACGCCAGAAATGACATCCCCAAAACAACTACCTAATATGTTTATTTACACTATTTCTGTCTCTTGAATACCGGAAATTACATAGACACAGTTTGTAGTATATTAGATAGAGGTGGAACATACCTATTTGATACCATGAGGTTATAGATTAGGTCGGCCAAAACCCTGTTTCTGTGTACCATGCTTGGACCTTACTTGTCTGAGCGAGCATTGCAGGGATTGCGGGAGTACCAATACAAGCCTGGTGGTAAGCCTTCTTGTAAAACTCCATGCGCGCAAAGAGCTTGCAAGGCTGCCCCTGCTGCGACTGGCAAAAAAACACCGCAGACACTAGCATGAATCATTTGTTTATCTCACAAGTGGGGCACAGTCAATTCTACCTCCTTTTCATGAAGCATAGGCACATGAACTTAACGGCAATTCAGGACACACGGCAAATCAGGACACAAAGTCCTTCGGCAAGCTGTGCTCTTTACTCATGTTGCATACATTGATATTCACAATCCCAACTCACAATTTACTCGTGCTGAAACCCTCCTGCCTAAAAGGCACCTAACCACGCAGTCAGTAGCCGCCTTGCCTGCCTGACACACATGCCGCAGGCTACACCATCCTGGACGTCATCCACAATCCTTTCTGGGAATGGCTAACCAATCAGATGCCAATGTGGCTGGCTCCGAACCTCATCACCATGATGGGCCTCGTTGGCATCATGCTGTCCTACCTGGCCTCTGCCCTGTACCTCCCTGACTTTGTCGGTGCGTGTTGCTCAAAATCATACTCCTGCATATGCTAGTATTGGTGGGTTGGATTAAGTTGGCTAAACCCCTATGTCGGGAGTAGGTTTGGGAGTATGGAATCTACCAAGCATAAAATAGTCATGTACTCATGTACTGTTATGTATATGTATATGTTCTGTGACCGACCCTCTTTGTATGGTTCCTTGTAGGTGTGTTAACAAACCGCGATTCCTGCCCACTCTGCCAGGACTGCTACGTGTAGCGGATATGTGTGAAAAACCTCTTCATACAGATAAGGACAACGTTGACACATTTCATCATTGCAGATGATAAGGAGGCTCCGCGCTGGCTACATTTAGCCAATGCTGTGGCGGTGGTGGTGTACGTCAACCTAGACTGCATAGATGGAAAACAGGTCAGTGTGCCTGATGGCGCGCACTGACGCACTGGAGTATCAGCTTGAGAACTGCGTAGGTGATTTACTACATCAAAGGTGCAGCGTAATTGCCCATGCACTTCTGCATGCATGTGCAATGAACATTTGCAGCGCACAGAACAAATGCATAATGTCATGCTACTTGCTGCACAGGCAAGACGGACACGCAGCTCCTCCCCCCTTGGGCAGCTGTTTGACCACGGGTGTGACGCGCTCAGCGTGCACCTCCTAGTAGGCAATGCACAGGTGCGGGGTGGAAAGTCACCTGCGCCCAACCAGTGGCCAACATTTGTGCTCAGGAGGAAAGTCCTGTAAGCCTTCTGTTTCCTATGTGTGAGCTACGAGGTCAAAATAACCACAGCCAGAGGTGTAAAGAGAAAGAGATCGGAGGGAGGAGGAAGCTTATATGCTTGTATGCAACTCATAGGCTGCTAGGAAATCCCCAATTTGAGCTTTAAAAAAGGATACCGCATATCCTTGCCTTGATCACTTCGGATATTAAATAACTATTTGGCCAAAACAGGAAATTCATTGGAGCCCTCTCCAAACTGGATTCCAAGTCAAAATTTAATTATTTCAGTGCTTTTGAGGGCGCTTTTAAAAATGGCCTCCCAGTGTGCCAGTTTGAACCCCCTGGCCCTGTCCTTGAAGCCCTTGTCCCCAGATGCGAGGCTGGCCGCTCAGCAGAGACCATGAGAAGCTGCAGAGGGAGAGGCAGCTCAGGGAGATGACAGAGAAAGAGGGGGACAGGCGCTGTTGTAGAGTGCACTTGTGAGGTTGTGTGCACGTGAGACTGAGTGGGGCGCCCGCGCGGCTCCAATAACAAGCCTCCTCCTCTCACAGCCCCTCCAGGCTCTTCTTCTGGGGCATTTTCACAGAGTGAGTGAAGATGGCGAGTGGGTAAGAGAGGTTGCTCCTCTGATTGAGGGAAGCACACGTGTACCACTCACCCTCCGTTCCCCCCCTGCAGCCTATGGTCAGTCTGCCCAGCAGCCTGCACAGCAACAGCAGCATCAGCAGGGGCAGCAGCAGCAGACAACACTGGGTGCTCTCGAATTTACAAATTAGTTCCCGTCAGGACCCTCACGAAGTCCCTTAGAACTCAAAAATTATTCCCCAGACCCCCTTACGAACTAAAAACAGAAATCTATTTAATTTTTAGTTTTGGTGTCACGAAGAGATCAAGGATTTACAGGATAAAGCAACACAGGAGCGGTAAACACTTTTCACATGACTTAAGAGTACAAAGCCATCGAAATTTTGATTATTTCCTGAGCGGGTGGTCCCTAGCTTCGTTAAACTAAAAAACAAAATATAAATACACAGGGATGGGTCATACGGACCTCAGAGACGTTTAATACGGTAAAATACGCATTAATATGCAATACGCGTATAATACGGTACCGATTTTTATGAGATTTGAGAGTGCCGATTTTTGACCCAAAATGGACCCGATTCGTCCCTAAATTACCCAAATCGTTCCCAATTCTTTTCCAATATAGTATATGTTTTTAATATTTTATGTAACAGCATTTAAAGCTCACTGAAAGGCCGTTGTTGGGGCGGAAGTTGACTAAAAAGGCCCAATAATGGCAAAAAACGGCAAATTTTGCAATCGTATAATACGGCCCAATTTGTTCAATACGGTAAAATACGCGTTAAATACCATACGGCGTATTATACAAATACGCCGTACAACCCATCCCTGTAAATACATGTAATTGAGCCTGGAGATTTGATCCCTTCAGGACTTCTCCCCTGATCTTTACCGAACTCGAGATTTTCTCCTCGTGCCCTATGTCTGCTCTGGTGGTGTCTGCTCAGTGGACTATGAATTGTCAAGCTTGAACTGCAATTCTTCCTATAACTTCTTGAAGGAAAGATACGGGGTTGTTGTATTTCTGTGCACTCCTGGTTTGGTTCGACACATCTTTTATGCTGCTACAATAAAATTCAGTGCAGTGCAGGAATTCAGGCTGAAAATTTTAAAACAAATTAATCCTCAATCTAGCCAGGAATAGGGTATCAACCTCAAAATAACAATTTTTGTTGTAGCCACATCAACAATTGGAATATTTCAAACGTCAATCTGAGGTCCACCTTTGTATCTGCGCAGGTGGCCCTTGCAAGCCCTTGTGGGGCGGCATCAGCAGTCCTGTCTGCTTCGGTAAGGACTTGCCTAGGATGTGAGGCCTCTGTATGTATTTGTGTTTTTGTGTGCACATGCATGCTTAGGATGAGTGCGCCTACTACACATATGTGTGGCATAACTTTGTCGTGATCACTCGAGCAGTGGCAAACCTTCCTATGAGGAGTTCATCAGAACAAGCAGGGTCGCATTTTTGGCAGGACGTTTTAGAGTATTTGCAGGTATAATGAAAATGATGTGTGGCTAAACATTCACGCATGTAATTCGCTTGAAACGTGGACAGGTCATGATGACCTGGCTGCTTGCGCATTTGGAGGAGTACCACACAGGGCAGCTGATGTATAGCAATGGCTGGCTTGGGGTTTTGGAGGCCAACTATTCGCTTGCCATTCTGTCTTTCTGCAGTTTCATTTTTGGGGAGCAGGTGCGTGTTGGATTGTCCCGTTCGACACATGCCATGGAAAGTTGCCTGGGAATGAGGCATTTAAGGAGGTGCATGGCAAATGCGACTGACGTGCTAGTGAGTGTGCTGTTACTGTGCAAGAGAAAAAAGGCACGGTGATACTTGACCAATTTGGCAGAGGGGGTCAACTGGGGAAATGTCCAAATATGTGCCTTTTTTGCACTCAGAATCCGGCCATTCACAGCCCCTTCATCCGATTGGAACTATTTTTGCTTTGAATGAAAGCTTGCATTATGAGCTGCACGATGATGTGCTTACATCCATGTAAGTCACAGTGCGCAATTTGACAGGTGTTCAAGCTCATCCTGACCACCAAAGCCCTAATGGTGTGGCTTTCCATGAGAAAACAGTATATATTCGTGTATATCACCAACCACTTCACCGTTTGACTCCATTTCGTTTGCAATGATATTTATTTGTTATAAGGAGTCCATACCACCTAAAATTATGAATTTGAAAATCATGAAATTTGAGAGTGGGTGAACAGCTGTGAAGATATTGTGGTTAAAAGTGGGGTTCATGCCGTGGGCAATTAGGCATGTGCGCCACAACTGGCAGTTTTCAAGCTTAGGTGTAGTTAAAATACTTCTGGGTACCAAGTTTAGATACTGCCAGCTGGGGCGCACAAACTCAATTCACATTTCAAAAGTACCCCTGTTTAGGGCCTCAGTTGACCCCCTCTGCCAATTTGGCACCAATATGCTTGAATCCAAAATTAATAGCAAAAAGTGCAAGTGGCTTTTTGCGGCAGCGTGAAGATTCGTCACAAATGGTCTAATAATAACATACACCGCGTTTAAGGCGCACAAATTTTGGAAGAGGGGTTGCTGCGATTACAGAGTTATGGGGAATACCGTGGCAATTCCATGCAGGTGTGGAACTTGCCCCTGAGTAGCGTGCTCACCTTGGTGCCGGCGCAGTACTTGGAAGGCTACGGTGAGCGTCGTATTTGAGTGCCGGAGCTGCTCACAGCAGCGTCATATCATGGCTATAGAATCAATTGAATAGAGCTTTGCAAAGCACGATCAATTTTTTGCCTGCAAATCTACATTTGACCGTGTGACCTTATCCTGCTATGGCAGCCTCTCCCTCGAACTCACAAGCCAACCTTGTTTTGTGAAAATAAGCAGGCAACATATTCACCATCAATGTTCACTACGGGGTGTTGTCAGTTCGAGTGCACTAGTGAGCAATTGAGAGAATTTGTTTTATCAAGAAGCTGGGACGTTTAGCATATACAAGAATGGCGGCCAATTTGGAGAGGAAGCACTGATATCTCAACGCTCGCGCTTCATTACGATGGATCCCTGCCATCGCATTTTCAGGCTGTTATTTTCAACGTTATTCACTGAAAGAAGTAGGTACTGCAGTCAGCATGCTTCGTTTGTTTGGGACACTGGCATCATAACCTTGAGTTTTAACTTGTGCTGATGCTCGAATCCATTGCACAGAGGAATCAATCCTTCGCTAAAAACATTTGCGCAAGGTTTTGAATGTCATACCTGCTTTTGTGTGCAGTACTGCGCCACCTCTTCTTCCTTGCCTCCTATGTCGGATGTGTCGCATTGATGGGGCCCCAGACTCTGCGCATTCTATCAGGGCCTACCCCCTCCCCCCTCCTCAGTAATGCTGAGCGTGGGTTCAAGGTACAGTGGAGTTATGTCGACAGAAGAGGGTGAGGGCTTCATGCTGGATTGCTGTTTAATTGGAAACATGCAATAGATAATAAAAAGGGAAATGGTCCTTCGTTCTTCTGTGCATCTCTATGCATCTGCATCCCCCACCATAAGACGACCTGTGCTGTCAGGACCTTTTCTTTTTGCCATTGTAGATTCTTGGTCTACACGGTAAGAGTATCGCACATGTTCCTATGTCGCCTTTCTTCTTGTTGGAGCTTTGACAGGATGTGTCTTGGAGCTCCCGCGTGCAGCAGCTGCTCTCGCTGGTGCTGCTGCTGGTGCTGGGGGGGTGGTGGATGGCTGAAGACTTCACACAGCTAGCGCTTGGGCAGTGCAGGTGTGTGTGTCATTGACGCTGGTGTTGCTGTGCCTTGCTAATAGCCAAAAAAACAGATTTAGGCTCATAAAGGGCGCACCAGAGTAGATTTTAACCTCCTTGTATATTCAAGCTGGACGATCCTCTTTTTGCTGGCACAAACCAAAATCGCTGCCAACCACGTTACTTTCAGGATGGCTTCAAACACTTTCGGAATTGCATATACGTTGGTGGCTTCACAGCTTATCATGACCCACATGGTACGAAAAATTTTGGAACGCTCATGTGGCGCATTTGCAAGTGCAGTGCAAGGTTGCAACGTGGCATATGGTTGGTGAGTTGGTGATGCTTGCGCCGGCTCTCCTTCCTAGCTCTTTTTCATTGTTGCGCCCTTCGAAGCAAGAGCAAGCTGCTCCTTTGCCTCGGTCAAGTGTTAATCCTGGCGAGGTTTTTGGTCACTAAAATTATGACCGTGGCATTTCCTTGCATGCCTCATCCCTCACGTTTTTCACAAATCCCACCAATCTCATTCCCTCTTTCTACTCTTCTTATTTCCTTTTTTCATTTCTTATGCTCAGTCTAAAGAGCCCTTCTTCCCCTTTCCCTGGGCGTACCTGCTAGTGGGGCTGGGCGCACTCAACAGCAGCCTCCAGTTTATTAATGGCTGGGGCCTTGCTGCTGTGCTGTGTACCATCACCGTTGGCATCTACCTGCACTACGTCATCACTGTGGTGCTTCAGGTGTGTGTGTGTGTGTGTGTGTGTGTGTGTGTGTGTGTGTGTGTGTGTGTGTGTGTGTGTGTGCTGTTTAAGGTATACAAGGGGCAAAGGACGTCCACCCTCTGATGCACAGCTGCAATCACTTTGTTTTTCTTCGCTTTGCATGCGCCACATTTGCTATACATTAATAAATGTACAGAATTTTTATCTATTTCCCTGATTAACGTCTCTCCGAGAAGGGGTGATCTAACTGCCAAAAATGTTGTTTGATGGTTTTTCAGGAGTAAGCTTGGAATAAACCAGTCTAGACAACTATTCTATTGTGCTGCTCTTAGGAGTATTGCAATCAATTGAAGAATTGCTCCGTCCCCTCGCAACATGGCCTACAAAAACAACATATGAAATTGGGCCATTTTTTAACTTTGACTTCAATTCACAAAAGTTTTTGGTGTGTTACCTGCTAATGATTGAAACCCCGTAATGGATGTGAGCGTTGAACAGAGAGCAGGGCACAGAAAAGGCCCAATGATTTGCAAAAACTTGAAATTATGCACTGATTAGGCAGGCCTCGCAAAGCCTGATCGCAAATAAATTATGCTTATTATTTGGGCACCTCGCAATAATTTGGAGGATCGCTAGCGATATTATTTTTCAGCTATTTTGGGCCTGCAACAGCAGTTGTTTGGCGGGGTGCATAGAAGCAACTCCCTTAGCACTTCAGACCAGGGAAGTACACTGGGTGCCCAAATTATTCAGGGGGGCCCGGAACAGCCTGTAAAAATTTTCAGGGTTCCCCGGAACTGCTTTCAAAATTATTCAGGGTGTTATGAAATTTCCCGGGCCGGGGGCGACAGCCCCCGGCCCCAAGCATGATGTTGATGCTTGTGTGTGTGTGTGTGTGTGTGTGTGTGTGTGTGTGTGTGTGTGTGTGTGTGTATGTGTGTGTGCATATGTGTGTGCGTGCGTGTGCGAATAAGTGTGTGTATGTGCGTGTGTGTGCTTGTGTCTGTATGTGCGTGTGTGTGCTTGTGTCTGTGTGTGCGTGGTTGTGTGTGCCTGTGTGCGTGCTCGTGTGTGTGCG
>Ga0307947_1001034_pt1 | contig 21419 bp, 22 predicted proteins | sample OrgLakmetagen232_FD_201840 | JGI IMG/M metagenome (GOLD analysis project Ga0307947, IMG submission 201840) | Saline water microbial communities from Organic Lake, Antarctica - #232 | ecosystem: Environmental > Aquatic > Non-marine Saline and Alkaline > Saline | place: Antarctica: Organic Lake...
TCTTTTGTAGCTAAGTGCCTAGCCCTGTTCCCTTGATTTTTCTAGCGTTTTTTGGTTTGGTTACAGGCTTTTTTCCAAGCTTCCGCTCAGATGCCCACCAGAGGCATATATAGCGATGTAACCTTACTTTACCTTATACTTTGCAGTGACAGTGATTTGCTATGACATCTTCTCATCACCCTGGTTGTCCCCCCTACTTTCTGTTATCTCTTCCAGCCTGCCTCTCTTGCTCCCTTTTTCTTTATCAACGTTCAGTTCGTTTCAACCTCGTAGTAGGGAGTCTGCTATCTCCCCTTGACCTATGTAATACGCCAACAACAAGTTTTATATGTGTGAAAAGGTTTCAGCCTGTCTGCTAGCTAGCTACTCGAAGTCCACTGACTAGTACTGCTAACTCTCCCCCCACATTCATACACAAAAAAAAGGGAAAGGCTACGTTGGTGCAGACGTGTTAACGCATCTAGCGTTGTGAACAGAAAAAGCGCTCAGGTGCCACCTCCTAACAGCCCCTCACCGCCCAATCCGTGTGTAAATGCTCAATTAGTGGCACTCAGTTGATGTGCTGAGTCTTGTACTATTACTGTGATTAGATCTGACCGCACTAATTGACAACAAAAACAGGCAGCACTAATTGACAACAAAAACAGGCACGACCTGCGAACACTGTGGGCAGGTTATGTCCTGCTCTGCTTGGCTCTTGCCCGACACCCATGACTCCCAGCATTTGTTGTGCAGGCTGTGAGCGCAGGATAGCACAACTAGCTCCTTGTCATCGCTTGTGGTGGCCTCCTGGAAAGAGAGGAAGTGGGAGCGCAGTTTGGCTCAATGAGGTACAGAAGCAGACGTCAGAATCAAACAATTTCTTAAGGTGGTCGTGCAGGAAATAAGATGACTGCGTAAGAGAGAGGTACTAGACAGGAAAGAATGAAAACTGGTAACGAAAACACCGCCAGCCTGGGGCAAATGTGTATGTAAACACAAGGAAAAGAAACCAACCACAATTCTGACCAGAGATGGGCTAGGTAATCCAACTGGCTTCACCAAGGGGAAAATCAATGCAAACCCTACAGGCGCGTCCTTCCACCACACTTGCACCCATACACACCCATAAACCACGGCAAGAAAACTTGATGGTACTTAGTAAGGGCTTCTTGTTCCTGGTTTTGGAGAGTGATGTCAATCAATGCCTGCGTGGTTTCCTGTTCTGTGCTCAAGCTGAGGCGTGACGCACCTTAAACATCTGTGGGGCTGAGCAAACAGGGCATGTTGGATCAGGCCCTTTGAGGCTCTTGCCTTCCAAGAACGCAGCGAGCTTGGCACGGAAGCCAGCAGCCTCACGACGAGCGACCACTGTTTTGATCTGCGTGTCCCACGTGTTTTGCAGATGAGCATGTCGACATCAGAGTTTGAGCAAGACCTTTTGCATTCTGTGCTTCATGCTGCACGCGAGAGCGTGTGAGCTAATGAGTATGTGAGCTTATGCGCGTGTGAGCTTATGAGTGTGTGAGCTTATGAGTGTGCGAGCTTATGAATGTGTGAGGTTATGAGTGTTTGAGATTATGAGCGTGTGAGATCATGAGTGTGTGAGCTTACGTGTGTAGGCTTATGAGGGTAGCTTATTCAGGCGATACAAATCAGCGTTATGTTGAAATTTGTTTTGTCAGCTCAAATAGGCAGCACGCGAGCATGGCACAAGTGCGAGCGTAAAATTGAGTGTGTAAATGTGTGTGAGTGTGAATGTGTATGAGTGAGTGACAGATTGAGCTGACTGCGCAATGCATGAGCGCGTGCTATTTTAAACCTGTCAATCATTCTTGCGAGCCACAGGACAGCAGGGCCTACACACTTTAAACATAAAGCTTTTTCCAAGCTTCCGCTCAGATTCCCCCCGAGTTATATATAGCAAAGTTACCTTGCCTTACCTAAAAACAAACACAACCAAGCAAAGTTGCTTCGTAGTGTCCAGTTGGACAGACAAGGGATGTCGTGTATGTGTGTGCTTTCATATTAATCAGGTCAACCTCTGTTGCTCTGTGACTTACAAACAAGGCATAACAAAACGCACTACCGCTTTTGACTTAGCATTTCCATGCTCATTCCCCCACCTGCATCTCGCACATATTGGACAGGTTGATCAGGACTTTGGACACCTTGTCTGCGTCCTCCACCAGCTCAAACACCTCCAAGGCTTGCTCATAAGCGGCCTGCATTGTTACAAAGAGCAAGAATGTAAAACTTGTACCTTCACCCAACGTGAGCAGGCAGAGCATCTAATTTACCAAAAGAAATATGTTATTACTCCATGTACTGTTTGAATGACGGCTAAGACATGGCCTGATCCCTTTTCTAAGTTTACACCTCAAACCAACACACCTCCGCTCCGTGCAATGATTAGTCGAGGTACATGAGCCAACACAAATGTGATTTTGGTGAGGTAATTTAGATAAGATGCAATCTTGGTGAGGTACATGAGCCGACGCGTTTGCTTGCCAACGGTGTAAAAGTAGGGTTGGCCATAACCGTATATATACAACATATGTGACCGTATATTTGGTGATTTCCCTGCCAAAAAGTTACCGTTTATGCACCGTATATATATAATTTTGGCCAACCCTATGTGTAAGTCCTCCGATATGTACCTCAGCATCGTCTCTATTGTGGTCCTCTCCAGGCCTTGTTATACAAAGCTCGTAAAACTTTGTACTAGCGCTAACTGCATTGCAAGGCAATGATTGACAATGCTGGGAGCATATGCTCTAATCCACCATCTTTCCACATGCCGCTTTATCCACCATCAGTTGGATATTAAATAAATACTTGGCTAAAAAAGAACATTTATAATATTTCTCGGAGCCCTCCCCAAACTGCAACTAAACATTTTTTGCATTTTTGGGCACTCAAGGTTACAAAACACAGCGGCGAAGTGCCCCTTAGAAATTCCAAAATTGACCCTAAGATCTTTCTCCAAATAGATTACAGCATTCTTAATTTTTTAATTTGGTCTCACAAAGTGATCGTGGACAAACGGTACCTTAGCCCTGTCAAATTGTTCCGTGTATGGAGGAACAGCGCGTTAATAACATGCGCATGCTTCACTCTCAGACCTGCACCCACTTAATTGCACTTCAGCAACAAATACACACATTCGCACACTCACACTCACACACACACACAAACACACACACGTACACACCTTGGCCTCATCAAACTCCTTACGGATGTACAGCGCATTGGCCAGGTTGATCATGGCGTGCGCGTGCTCCATAACTGCGGTGGCCAACCCACTGCGCTCCCCTATAGCATGCAGCTTTTCAACCTGTCATGTGTGAGTGTGAGTGTGCGTGTGTGTGTGCGTGTGTGTGTGTGTGCGTGTGTGTGTGTGTGTGTGTTGCAGTTGCATACATCTGCGCTCAGATAACTGTAAGCTGCAAAATTTGAGATTGCATACTTGTGCATTTTTGAAGGCGTTTTAGCTTTCTAGATACAAGAGGTCCACAACTTGCTGCCTTAATGTAACCTTTCTAGTCAGTACTGCGATAAGACCCTGCAGTATGGGCAGCTAGGGGGTGCAAGATTGATGACGAACACTGGGGCATTGTAATGTTTGTTGATAAAGGGCTTGTTTTTAGAAGGCTAGGTTACTCGTCAACAAGGGAAATTGCCAGCCCGTTGACATCCAGAAACCTCCTCAACAAGCACGCGCCGATCAGGCAGGCTTTTTCTGTTTGTCCAAAATACACATTCACGTGCCCAAGCAGACAAGGAAAGCAGTACACTGTTTCATCATCTTTGGAGAGCACATCAAGTCACCAGGACAGAGACAATCAAGAAGAATGACGATACCACCAAATGATGATGGCTCATTTTAGATTTGATGTAACTACAACACGTGAACAACACAAACACGCACACACACATACACACACGCACAAAGTACGCACCGTCTGCTCCCTGATCTTCACTGCCTGCCGGAGATACCCCATGGCCTTGTCACTGTCCGCACGGTCTGATGACTGCATGCCACGCAATAGAGAAGCAACATTCAGGCGTTAGGCTTTGATACCAAATGTAGCAGCGCGTTGTAAAAGGCATTCTCTCAAGATTTAAGATACGAAGATTAGGCTTTGTACCAAATGTAGCAGCGCGTTGTAAAAGGCATTCTCTCAAGATTTAAGATACGAAGATTAGGCTTTGATACCAAATGTAGCAGCGCGTTGTAAAAGGCATTCTCTCAAGATTTAAGATACGAAGATTAGGCTTTGATACCAAATGTAGCAGCGCGTTGTAAAAGGCATTCTCTCAAGATTTAGAAATACGAAGATTAGGCTTTGATACCAAATGTAGCAGCACGTTGTGAAAGGCATTCTCTCAAGATTTAAGATACGAAAAGTTGTATTCCTATATGCAACGTTACATTTACAGTAAGGGTGCACAGTCATGACTTTAGTGTGTGGCTGTTAAGGTGAACTCCTTTTAATCAAACGGAAAGTTAATTAAACGGAAAGTTAATTAAACGGAAAGTTGCGATTTCGTGAGCTTAGCCTTTTTTGGTAATTACATTCATGTGCTGCCGACAGTCCTTTTTACTCGTTTGTGAAATGTAAACTTGCACGGTCGTTGGGCGAGGATGTCTGCTAGCGGAAACCTCAAATAACGTCACATGTTTACATGAACACACACGCACACAAATACACACACCTGCATGAGTGCAGAGCCTAGGTTGCACAGAGTGGAGGCCTTTGAGTCCAAATCATCTAGCTTGTCGCTGAGGTGAAGCGCGCGTGTCAGCAGCTCCACAGCCTCTCCCGACTTGTCAGAAGCCCTGTTGCGTGAGCGAGAGGGCACAAAGACAAATCAGCAGGCACTAGGCATGTAGGTATGCGGCGTGCCGACACCGTCACTCAGGTCAAGACAGTGGCAAGAGAAGTCAAGTCAAGTCAAGTCAAGTCAAGTCAAGTCAAGTCAAGTCAAGTCAAGTCAAGTCAAGTCAAGTCAAGTCAAGTCAAGTCAAGTCAAGTCAAGACAGTGGCAAGAGAAGTCAAGTCAAGGAAAGTAAAGTCATGTCAAGTCAAGACAGTGGCAAGAGAAGTCAAGTTAAGTCCAGTCAACTCAAGTCAAGTCAAGTCAAGTCAAGTCAAGTCAAGTCAAGTCAAGTCAAGTCAAGTCAAGTCAAGTCAAGTCAAGTCAAGTCAAGTCAAGTCAAGTCAAGTCAAGTCAGTGGCGTGAGAAGTCAAGTCAAGTCAAGTCAAGCCAAGTCAAGACAGTGGCAAGAGAAGTCAAGTCCAGTCAAGTCCAGTCAAGTCAAGTCAAGACAGTGGCAAGAGAAGTCAAGTCAAGTCAAGTCAAGTCAAGACAGTGGCAAGAAAAGTCAAGTCCAGTCCAGTCCAGTCAAGTCAAGTCAAGCCGAGTCAAGTCAAGCCGTTGCGTTATGTCAGCTGGTTGTGTCGACAACAGTGTCAAGGCATGCAGAGTGCATGAGTAAAGGGCAGAGATAAAATCAAGAGTAGGCACAACCTTAGGGTCAGCCATAACCATATTATATATACACCGTATACGACCGTATACTTAGTGATTCCCCTGCCAATTATACCGTATATACACCGCATATGTATATATGGTTCTGGCCAACTGTGCACGACCTGGATGCACAATGGCTCTCACCGGCGTTGACCCTAAGATTTTGAGGTTTGTAGTGCGTTCAGAAATTAGTCACTGGAACCAGTTTTGGCGTGCATGTTTAGCCTCACTCGTTGCACTCAATTTGTGCCCTTTGCGCGCTTCAGGCACAGTAGGTGGTTGTGTTCATAAAAAAAGTGTGTGTGTGTGCATAGGATCATTCGGTGGCATGCATATACAATGGTGGCAAAAGGTGGGGGAAACGCGTGGTACGGTTGTGAGAGACTCGCAGGGCATGCAGCACAATTTTAAATTGGCTAATGATTAACTAGGTAGTTGGGTCGAGCTTTGGGAGAAGTTTTCGTGTAATAGGAGCGATTGAGAGAATCTTCAGAAAACTTGACCGAGCAGTCAAGCGGGAGGGTTCTACTCACTTTTTCATACAGCCTAATCCGCCCAGGCACTCAATTTCTAGCCGTGGGGCATCAGTCTTGGCGGCAAACTGAATGCCTGTGCGCGAATATGAAAGCAGAGTATTGTGATCAAGGAAGGCGGACGCAGTGAGTGCCATAGTGAGTGCCTCAGTGATTGTGGACACAGTGAATGCAGACACAGTGAGTGCCACAACGCGGACGGGTGTGCGAACACAGTGAGTATGGATACAGTGAGTGCATACACAGTGAGTGCGTACACAGTGAGTGCGGACACAGTGAGTGCGGACATAGTGAGTGCGGACACAGTGAGTGCGGACACAGTGAGTGCGGACACAGTGAGTGTGGACACAGCGAGTGCAGACATAGTGAGTGCGGACACAGTGAGTGCGGACACAGTGAGTGCGGACACAGTGAGTGCGGACACAGTGAGTGCGGACACAGTGAGTGCGGATACAGTGAGTGCGGACACAGTGAGTGTGGATACAGTGAGTGCGCAAACAGTGAGTGTGCACACAGTGAGTGGTGACACAGTGAGTGCGCAAACAGTGAGTGTGGACACAGTAAGTGCGGACACAGTGAGCATGGATACAGTGTGTGCACACAGTAAGTGCACAAACATTGAGTGCGGACACAGTGAGTGCGGACACAGTGAGTGTGGACACAGTAAGTGTGGGATCAGTATAATCAGTTGTGAGACAAAAAATGGGCATGGGCAGCATCTCCATGTATGTTGCACTGGCTGAGAAAAGATTTCAGTCAAGCTCTGCAGTTAAAGGATTAACATGGATGGAAGTATCCGACTTACCGTAACATTAATAACAACAATGAAATGCAAGTATAGTTGTGCTTTGCACTGGCGGCGATCAGCTTGACTCGCGACCTCTATACCCACCCTGGGTAAACAGCTCCTCCGCACGCCGGCTGTCCCCCATCTTGTTGTGCGCATGGCCTAGCCATTTGTATACATCACCCTCCACTGACGTGGCGCCACGCTCTTTAGCCATGGCCTGCACTCATTTACAAACAAATACGTAACAAAGTATGGAAGTTTTATTTGAACAAAAGGACCCGTCTCTGACAAGGCGCCACGCTCTTTAGCCTGGCCTGCACCTAATTCTCACACACACACAAACACACACACACACACACACACAAACACACACACACACACATATAACAACAGCAACAATAATATAGAACAACAGGAGTGAACATTGCTTTCCATTGATGTGATGCCCGATCTTCAGCCATGGCCTAATATGCAATGCCATCCAACAAGTTGGAAGCAAGCACGGCTTTAAAGCACGCTGGTGGTGAATAAGGTTATTAGAACAGCACGAGGTAGGTGCTTAAGTTCAAAGTAAAGAACAGGGACAAAACGGAAAGGGTACAAGAAATACAGCTGCACAAATAAGAAGGACAAAAATAGCAGCTTGAGCATTGTTTTTGAGGGAAGAGCAGCTGACACATAAACACATAACACACCTGCACTGATTGCAGCTGGGCGATTGCGGTGGGGTAGTCTCCCTTAACAAATTGCATGACGGCAGTCTCAAATGTGGCCTCCATCTTGTCGGATTTGCTAGCGGCGTTCTGCGATAAGGGGTAAGTAGCAAAAGGCAAGGCCGTGCAATAAAAGGTTGAATCGTACTTGGGGACGTTGTTGCCTTCAGCACAGGCACGGCTAACAGTGCACTGTGCTAGTAGCAATACACCAATGCGGGCACTTCGGTGCTGCTGTTTACTCAGGCCTTTTTTTATGGATGGAAGGAAAGCAACTACAGCACTCACCTTCGGCTGACCAAGAGATAGAACAGCACTTACAGGGCATATGGACTCGTGTGCAAACCTCTTTCTAGCCTTCACCCTCTCTGCATGCACTCATGTGTACCTGCTCACGCGCACACTGTGCTTTGCTTTTGCTGCCATGCTGCCGTGCTGTTGTATTCAGATACCTATCAACCCACCTGTTCTAAGTACATGGCCAGTGCATCCTGGAACGTCTTTGGCTCCTCCTTGCCTGCAAAGAAACGCAGGACGTTGATGCTTGTACACCCAGATTGGTTAACAGGTGATGTGGACGTACGCACATTCTCTTTTTGTTGACATACCCTCTGCATGCTTTCCAGGGGAAGCTTTGTCACATTTGGGGGGGGGGAGGGGGGGCAAAAGCAAATGCAAATGAATTCTTCCACGTACCCTCTGCGGCTTTTGCTGCCAGGGCAGGCAATGAGGCAGGGGCGGTCTCTTCTTGCTTAGGGGGGGGAGCAGATGCCGCTGCTGACATGGACTTGCAGCTGCCTTTGTGGTCGGGCCACGCCTTGCGTTGGCAGTCCTGGCTGCAGTAGTACACCTGCACACAAGTATGTTTTGTGTGTGTGCGTGTGTGCGTGTGTGCGTGTGTGTGTGCGCGTGTGTGTATGTGTGTGTGTGTGTGTGTGCACGCGCGCGCGTGCATGTGTGTGCATGGGTGTCTTCAATGCACTTAAGACGGGAGGGAAGGGACAAGGGTTTAGAGTTTGCAATTGCCAGGCTTGCCACAGGAAAGGCAAAATTTGCAGGGGTAATTCTGTGCCAGGCTTTCTACAGGAAAGGCAAAATTTGCAGGGGTCTGTTAGTATCCCCGCCAGAAAAAGCACCGTCATGTCAACAGCAATCGCGCTCCCACTCGAGCGTCAAAAACAGTGGGGGAGCGACCTCAAAGCCTGGTGGGACAACCACTGGAGGTTCGCCTGCTTGTGACCCCGAGTTTAAACTATTATGCTGTCAACAATAACAGGGGGAAGTCTGTCTTGATGCCTGGTGGGACGCCCTCTAAACTCACTTGCTTGCATCCTGAGCACCGTAGCGGCAGCCCTGGCGGTGTAGGCTGATTGCAGCGTGCGCATATCTTGCGGTTCCCTGCTGCTGTGCCAGCCTGAGTGACACGGAATGTTGAACATTTTGAACATCAAGCAAGCAAGAAATGAACGTAGACATGATTTGAGTGCCTTCCAAGTTCATTTGCAGTGCTGAACAAACGTGGCATGCACAATTGTGCACATTAAGCAAGTAAGACGTGAACGTAGACATGATCTGAGTGCCTTTCAAAAGATATGCTGCTCATTTGCGGTGCTTAACAAGCATGGCATGCGCAATCGTGGCACGTGTGCCGAGAAGGGGAAAGGGGAAAGAATAGGAGCCGATCGTACTGGAAGAGGTCGTGCGCTGCAAACGGAGAAGCAGAGCTTTGTCTCTAAGGCTCTTATTTGAATGCCTGCAGCATCGGTGCGGGATGGCGCAAAACAAGCTGCATGTGCACTACCAATGTGAAACAGAGCCGGCCAGACATTACTCGCTCCTTGTGCCGCAGTAATGCCAGCAATGCACTGACCTACCTTGCCAGCTCCTTGCTTGGGTGTTTGCCGCACGACAGGCGCTGCTTTGGGAGTGGACATCGGGCGCTTAGTGGGAATGCTGCCTGCCATGGTTTGCATCTGGATGCTGCAGAGGTAAAAAGACCATTCGCAGGGGGCAGAAATGGCAGTTTGTAAGCAAACGAATGGTTGTATGGTACGTTGTAGCAATCTAATATTCAAATGGTGAAAGGATCCTCAGCCCCTTGCTTATACATGCAGCTTGCAGTGAGAAAAGAGGAATAGGCGTGATCAGATGTGCGTGAAGTGCCGTGATGGCCATGATGTGTGTGCCACTGAAACATCGTCATGAGCGCATGTATGCTCTCTCATCTTGCGCAAACTTTATTACCTGCGTGCAATCTTAAGACGTGCAGTGGCCTCTGCGCTGGGCACCGAGTTGAACGCAAACTTGTCCTCCTGCTGTTTGAGAGGGAAACAACGCGCTACAGTTGAGGAATTCATACGCGCTCTTCCCGCATGCTCACATCTACGTCAGCATGATCATCAACGTGCATGCTCCTCCTGATAACATAGATAAGTATGTAAAAGGAAAGGGACCCAGTGGCTTCGTGCACCCACTGTGTGCAGCATGCAATTCTGATGGCTGATTGCTCAAACTCCCCCCATGTTACCTGTGACTTGCTCGCATTCCTTCCCTGCAAGTAAGAATAAGCGAGGTAGCCCAGCCCCGCACATGCAGCTCCAGAGGCAGCTAACACAATCCAACGGGAGGAGCTGCCCTCCGACATGCTGCAAAATACCTATTGGATGTTCCTAAATAGCATTAAGTATTAGAAATACGCGTCAAGGGATTGCACGATGTACAATGTGCCCCTAAAGATCCCTTTACTTTTGGGTGCGCACACCAAACGTACCACATATAGTATTTAGTTTGTGGAGGCATTGCCTGCTCGCTGTTCGCCTCCTGTTTTAGCTGTCCTTAGCGAAAAAATAGACGTCAGTGGCTACTACCTACGTCAGTGGCTACTACCTACGTCAGTGGCTACTACCTAACAGGTCAATTAACTAGGAACCAACCGATAATGTCAGAGGGGGCTGACTGAGCCAAAAAAAGGGTGTTTCTAAATTGTGGATTGAGCATGGGCCCCATGACTGGCAAGCTCTAAGCTTGGCACCCAGAGGCCGGCCGTGCTCTGAATTTTCGTTTGCACCTGAGCATGAGGCTTGTCCGTAATGGGGCGCATGCTCAGTTTTTCGTGGCGTGAACCCCACTTTTCAGTGCAAATCTGACATATCTCACCACATACTGATCTGATTTGTACCATTTACGTGTACATACAAGTAAATAATGTCATTGCAACAGAAATGGAGTGAAACGGCTGAGTGATTGGTGTTTTATGGCGATTTCAGCCATTTTCCCTTGAAAAGCACTAAATTAGGGTTTACTGTGTGTGCATAATCCAACATATCTCCATACACATGGTGACTCACAAAAATCTGAGCACATGCTTAGGTAGCTGTGAATGCCAGCTACAATGCCAGGCTTAAAAATGGTGTTCATCAAATTAAGTGGCTGTGAGCTGTGAGTGGCTGCCACCTGAATGCAAAAATGCACATTTTCAGGCATTGCCTCAGTCAACCCCCTCTGCGATGATGTCATGCTGAACTAAGGGTTGCAATATGATTTTCAGACAAAGCAACAGTCCAAACTCTGTGCGTCTCCCCCCCGTTTTCGTGTGTTTGGCGTCTCCTTCCATCCTCCTGGTTTTCTTCTGCGTCTTCTGTCCTGCGCTCCCTCAACTCTGTACTCTACTTGGGTCCTTTTCTTTTTCTTGGTTTCCTTTCCCTGGTTCTGGGTCTCCTTGAGCAGCTTCCTCTTGCTTTCTCCTCTGCTTGAGCCCTCCCTCCTCTTTTTTTTGTTGTCTGTCAGGTCCCTGCTGGGGGCCGTAGCTGTAACACCAAAAAAAAAAGGAACAATCCATTGCATTTCATTGATCATTTCAAAGCTTTCTTGAATACCCAACTGTTTAATGCCCTGCAGAACAAGGTTGCTAAGATATTCAGAAAAATTCAAAATGTCCATGAACATGTCTAGGCTCCCTGGATACCCAACCGGATAATGCCCTGCAGTCCTAGATGTTGCATTATGATAATCAGACAAAGCAACAGTCCAAAACATTTCCTGGAACATCTTGAAAGCTCTGGAATACCCAACCGGATAGTATCCTAGGTAAACCTGGAGTGTTGCACTATGCTATTCATACAAAGCAACAGTCCAAAACATTTCCTGTAACATTTTAAGCGCGCAGGAATTTTTAACAGGAAGTTACCGAGCAGAGCCAGGTCCCTGCGATTTGCCTGATCCCGAAAGCAACAACTGCATGAATTTTCTGTATTTTTTTAAGACGCGAAAGGTGCCCCAGGCGAGGATTACACGTGGCAGCCTACACACTTCTCACATTTTTCATCCTGATTAAGACCGCAGCCTAAATATATGGCATTGTATATCAAGCAGTATATTACTACAGTACATAGGAGCAGCTGAAGTCACAAGGCTGCAGGCACGATCTCTGCACTTACATCATCAGGACGCGGTATAGGTAATACAATATGTTTCAGGACCAAGATCCTGCCTGCAACCCTCCTGATTTACTTCCCCTACCTTTTTCCAGAAAAGTTGTGGCGATTCCCAGCGACCTGTCGAAGTGCTGTTTCCCTCCCTCTTCTCATCTTGCCCTTGTTCTAAGAACAAAGCAAATCTTAGGTTGTTGCTCTTTCGTCGTGCTCTATCACAGATTAGCATAAATTTTGAACCTCACCCACCTTTTTCTAACATTCCTTTGCTTGACAATAAACAGTTACCCGGCTCGCCCTAGTGCACGAGCCCAAGATAGCAATCGAAGGGGATGCACAAAAGCGCTATAAGCCACCTGGCGTTAGTCTGTTATCTGCTGAACGCTTCCATAATGGGTGTTTCAAATTATAATCAATTTAACCATTCATCTACCTAAACAGCTCTAGTCTGGTCAAATATAGGGGGGGAGGGTTGGTTACAACTCATATTTCACCAATCTTTGTAATCTCTACATTTCATCTTGCTCCTTATTGAGTCTATGCATTAAATGCTGTAGTGTCTGAAGCACAGACTTTTCCCCAGCACGTGGCAGTAGCTTGAATAGGTAGGCAGCTGTCCCGTGACATTAAAGACTGCATTTGCTGCACAAAAGGCTAAGAACGTCGCGCTGAACTGCAAATATAGGCGCTATCACTCTTTCACTCTAAAAATGCGAGAACAAGCAAGCAAACAGCATTTATTCACGAGGGGCAATCCCATTGCCAAGCAAGCAAAAAAGTAGTTGGGCATCACAGTCGTAGTGCAATCCATTATTCTCACCTCGCTACAAAGCTCAAGGAAGCTGGCAAACTGGACTGAGTAGACTATTCAGTAAAATCATTAAGTGAGATCACAGATCGCAAAAGGGAGTCACCACAGTGCACCACAGTCAGTATGGGCAAAGAAAGAAAAAATCTGTGCTACTGTTGTCATCATCATCCTCAGCATCCTGCCTTCCAGGCTCAGCAGCTGGAATGCAAGCATGCTCTTGCCTATCAGTGCCCTGCTGCTGCCGCTGCTGCTGCTGCTGCTGATGCTGATGCTGCTGTTGCTGCTGAGCATGGGGAAAAGTGTGGCGGTGAATTCAGTAGTTTTGGCAAAAACAGGCTAATCAAGCAGGCTCATCACCTAGGACAAAATAATTATGGGGAGCTTTTTTTGGTCTTTCCTCACAAACCTAAATGTGCCCTGTGCCTGTTGTGATAGTACGGCTCTGCGTTGATGGAGTTTTGCTCCCTAATTTTCATCATTTCATAACCTCAAGTGGTGGCTATTTGTATGGTGCAAATCCTTGTGTTCATTTTAAGGCCTGATGTTCATTTTAAGGCCTTATCCTGTCTTTCTGACAAATGCTAGATTTTGTATAGGACCTATCTCCCCTGAAAGACAAGGGTCAGATGCCAAGTCCCAAACTTCAGAAGATAGGTGTCAGACACCTGCTGAGTTCAATGGATAACACATGAACTCCACTTCTTGTAGTGCAGCAAAAGTGAAATGCTACTTCATCACTCGTGCTTTATATCTGTGTCTCTCTGTCATTGGTTTATTTCGTTGGTATAATTAATCCCCCGCCTAAAGCATCTCGCAATGCAAACAAAAAAAGAACACAAGCACGTCCAATATTATTTTCAAGGTCACACTTCCATCAAGGCATGCAAACGCCATCTATAGCAATTGAAGGCTGTTGTTTGTCAAGCACCATTGCCAACTCTCGCCAGGAGCCAGTTTCAAACCAATCCTGCAACCCTCCTGATCCTCATCGACATTTTCTTGTTTATTAGGTGAGGGAGCTTTACGGTACCCGGTATTAGTGGCTCCTTTCCTTCATTCATGTGTGAAGCGGTTTCCAACAGCCTGCGTACTTTTTTCACTGCTCTGACTATTACACACCCACATGCTAATACAACAATTCCACCAGGCGTGAAAGAAGGGTAGCTTACAACCACGTCGCCCTGTGCCTGTTGTGAAAGTACGGTTCTACGGGGCTGAGACTTTTCGCTACTTGCCCCACGCCTCATACTCATACAGATACCACATTTTGCTGCTTTAAAATACCCTACTGCAGCCCAGCTCTATTAATGTAGGCTGCCCAGCCCTGCAGCTCCCGCTAATTTACCCTGGTACCTTACTAGTAATGATAATATAATGTAGGCTGTAGGCTGCTATGCATGCCCCGTGCCTTAATTGTATTAGCCAGCCTCACCTGATCAGTGACATGTTCTGTACATTATAAAGACCAGCAAGCAGCAGATGCCTAATTATTGGCTACAGGCTACTGTATGATAAACTGTGCTATTTTTCTCACCTTTCCATCCTCCACCGCCGTCTCATGCTCCTCGCGCGGTGGATTGCTGCTTGTCTCGTCTGCGAAAATTTCCTCCTCTTCCTGTGCATGTGTGCAAGCAGCAGCAGGCGCACGTCAGTAAGGAACCTGTCCACCTTTCCACCTTTTGCCTCTATCTGGTTTGGTTTACGCACCATGCTTTTCTCGTTTAGCCACACGCAGAGCAAGTCGGGTATTTCCGAGCACATATTTTATTCGAAATTTAAATATAATTGAAGGTGCAATTAAAATTCCCAAAAGAATCGCTACCAAAAGAATGTCTGACCAACACGAGACAGAGGACAAGCTGGTGCTCTTATACTTTCCTGGTGAGTGTGCAAAACATCTGGATGTAGTTGTATGTGCCCACTTTAGTATCCGATCTCGCGAGACTCATGTGCCATCACTCATCATACATGCGCCCACTTCAGTTATGGAGGCCCTCGCTCGCAAGATAGCAGAGCTTTCATCAGGTGAAACAATACCTCATTGGTGAGGTGTATGTCTACGTTCGCAGCTGCTGGCTTTATTTATGACGGCCGCCTTTTAGGAACGCATGGTCTTTTATTGTTATCTATCATCTATCAAACAACCTATCATGCAGGCTGCATCACACTGTCGGGCATCAAATGGGCTTCTTTTCCTGATGGTTTTCCAAACATTCACGTTGAGGTACTTTGATAATCTTGAATATTCATTTGGCGTGCAGTCTTGTGTGAGGCCATTTTTTGGCTTTGTGCTTAGTACCCTGTACGCATGCAGCTCTCCTTTCCCCCTTGCAGGATGCTTTAAACCTGCGGAATAAGAAGATTTCCTTTCTAGCCTCTTTAGATAATCCTGGTAAAGCTTCTAGGCGCTGCATAGCTTGGATGGCTTGCACTTTTGCTATTACACTATTTTTTATCTCAATTTAAAATCCCTTTCTTTTCACACTTCACACTCCTGCTACCCTTGCAGAAACGATGTTTGCCCAGCTCAGTGTGATTTATACATTGCCGCGGCTGTTTCCTGCCTCTTTCAATTTGCTGATCCCTTACTTTGCGACTGGAACCACCGAGAGGTTGCACGAAGAGGGACAGGTGAAGTTAGATGCATTCTGTACCTGCTTTTTTCTAATTTTACGACTGGGTACAGTGTGGCAGTGTGTGTGTTGCACCGTCTACACTTGTTTGGAATTTAAATTGCATTATCCAGGATCAAATCCGCCCTGTGCCTGTTGTGATAATACGGCTCTACGTGGCTGGAAATTTTGGTCACCCAGCTATTTTGCCTAAATACCTCGAATCCTGTTTGGGTCAGCAGTAATTCACTCGCAATGACCCAATCTCTTTGGACGTTCAGCTTATGTTCATAAAACGCGATCAATGGTAGTGGTTGGTTTACAACTTATTAATAAAGCACTTATTTGATCAAAGCAGCATGTGTAGTAACAGAAGTTAGAGCCTACATCAAATCATCACCGCCTGATCATCTGCGCAGCTGGTCACTGCATTCTCTCTGGCTCGCTTAATTGGTGACATCCCTCGATCCAAAGGGGGGCCCACATCAGCATGCATCGTTGATATGCATAGCCTTCAGGTGTGTGTGTGTGTGTGGCTGTGTGTGTGGCTGTGTGTGTGAGTGTGTGTGTGTGTGTGTGAGTGTGTGAGTGTGTGTGTGTGTGTGCACGTGTGTGTCTATTGTGATAAAACCGCCGAGTCTTAAATGAAAACATGATATATTGCCGAACATTTGTGGAGGGAGAGTCTTCATACAAATGCGACACATCCAATACTGCTCCAAGCACAACAGTTCATTCTGCTTGCATGCTAAACTTGCTTTTAAACGCCACGCCTCAAGCAAGCCCCGCACCATATATGCTTGCGCCCTTTTCATTCCAGGAGCGCTTCTACTTCTCAGACAATGTGATCCCCGCCTTTGTGTCTTCCATCTCTTGCCTTTTGAGCCGTCTGCAAATTTTAGGCTGCGTGCCTACTCTAGAGCCCGCAGGGGAGGAACCTCAATCACAGAAAGACGGCAGGGGTGAAGGCCATCAAGGTAAAGGAGGTCCCACAAGGAACAATCGTCATCAGATCATAGATAGCAATGTCCCCAAGGACCAGGCCATCTGGTCAAGCTCGTTTCGATTTATTTTAACCACCAAGTGTCCATTTTTGAGCAAGGTGGGGCCACTGTAATCCAAAGAATTGGGCGCTGTGTCCTGTGTGTGCAGTAGGCTTGTTAACCCTGGACTGGGGCTTGCTCAAGTAGGCAAAAGCTCCAGCGACAGCTGTACCAGGCACAGGGCGGCTTGCTTCTCATATCTTCAGAGCATTTGAATTGGACGCACCACCACCTTTATGTAACCTTTGTTTCTGTCTGCGTATGTGCCTTTTTCAGTGATGCTGCTCTTTCCAGATGAAGGGGCAAAGAAAAGGTTTGCAAAGCAGTTGGAGAAGGCTGGCTTTCCCCTTTTGTTCTGTACCAAAGATCGTCTGGTGGGTCTACAGTTGATTCACTCAGATGTCGACAATTGAACTCTGCTGCTACTCTGCTCTCTATGTCTCTGCAATAATTGCACCCAGCTTGCTGCACAGTTGATCCGCTCATTTTTGCGGTTCAACTATGGACACAGGATTTGTTGCTGCAATGTACTGTTCCGTTATGAGAATGTTGCGTGAATTATCGCAGGCAGATGGCAAGTCGTGTCAAATGAGACTGCAGGGTGGCAGCCCCAGTCCAGCCGGAGCTCACGTGGTGATTGTGGATGACATCATACGCACAGGCAAGGCAAATACTCGTTTGTTTGTGGACGTAGTTGCATGAGGCCACAAAGCTCACGTAGTGACCGTGGATGACATCATACGCACAGGCAAGGCACATACTTAGGGTTGGCCGGAACCGTATATATACACCGTATATGACCGTATATTTTGTGATTTCCCTGCCAAAAATACCGGATATACACCGTGGGTCTGGCCAACCCTACACATACTCGTTTGTTTGTGAGAGTTGCATGAGGCCAACTTCATTCTATACACAGAACGGGCTGCATAGCTTAAGCCAGCCATAGAAAGCCTTCTTTTGTATGGATGGAAGGAAGGTGTTACTCATTGCCATGCTTGTCACCCCGTGTGCATTGCCCTCACCTTTAATGCATCATAAATGCTGCAGGGTGCACGCTTCTGGCCGCTCGCCGCATGCTCTTTGCTCTGGTGAGGTACTGTAATGGTCAAACTGGATCTGTGCATGAACAAGGCTCTGTCTTTCACATCAAAGCGTAATCAAATTGGATAACGTGGGTCTGGAGTGATTTTGCCAAGTGATCAAAAGCTCCTCCAGCCGCAGAGCGTACTATCAAAACAGGCACAACAGGGCAGCCCTGTATTTCTACCAAATAGCAGATGATTTACCGGGGGGATAGTTACATAACTCCCCACAATGCATGAGTTTAAGACATGGAAGTCGGATGAGTGTAAGCCTGTCATTCTTACCCTCCAAAGTTCTTTGGGAAACAATGTTTTTAAAGCTGCAGATCCAATGCTTTGTTTGTCGAGGAATGCACAGCAAACAAAAGAATGCACAGAGTCCAGCCTCGATGAAAGATAGTGGGTGCACTCCCTACCGGCAGCATTGGTGCATCATTGTTTAACGCATTTGCAAAAAATGTGTTTGCATTTTGTGACGCTTGTGCTCGCAGGGTGCGTCAAGGGTTTCCGCGTACGTCACACATGCTGCATTCTCACACGGCAGCGACACCCTAGCAAGGCTGATGCAGATGGAGCCGCCTATCGGTGATGGTTCAAGCGTTTTGAGCAAGCATGCAGTGCCAACAGGGCCAGTGGATGGTGCTGGGTACGCGCGTCTTGGCGATGGTGAAAGAATTGTTTATACAGGTAGTGCGCGCTTATTATGCACGGCTTGCGCATGGCTCTGAGAAGCTCTCATCTCCTGATATCTATAAGTGTGTGCATGGCTTGTGCAAGGATCTGAGAAGCTCTCATCTGTGATATCTGTGAAGGTGGCCTTGTACTCACGTAGAATCGCACTTTCACAACAAGCACATGGCGGTGGGCCTAAGGGAACACTCCAGTCCTGTAGAGCCATGCTATCACAACAGGCACAGGGCAGCTCTGACAGAAATGTTCGAAAGTGCTGACCTGCTTTGCATTTCAAGCCATAACGTCTGTAAAGTTGACTTCTACTTGACAGGCAATGGAGGGGAATCCACACACATCACTCTCCCCCTCACGCTGGAGCAAAGGTACCGGAGCAGGTATGGGTGGCTAAGGTCACATTTTACAGGATGTGCATCGTGCAAATAGCCACCACTGTCAGTGTTTTGCCCGCACTTTACAGCACAAGTAAGCCTGAGTCACCTTTAGAAACAAATGTAGCACTACCCGTAGGCAACAGGCACAAACGCTGAGCGATGATAAAGGAAAGCTTGGGGTCGGCTTCTCAAAGATTTGGATTACAGACTCCTGCCCAAATGGCGCTGCTGCTGCACAGGTGTGCATTGAGGTCGATGTGTTGTCAAGCAGCTTTGCCAAAAACTGGCTCCTCACATTGATATTTCCGTCTTATATTGGGTATTGACAGTACTACGAATCATGCTTGCTTAGTGGCTGTGCCCTTTATAATAGGCATAAATAATTCCAGCTCACATGCAACTCTTTTCAGGCTCTTTATGGGCAGTCTCCCTTTGAAGTGCTGTCCCTGGCTCCCCTCCTGGCGGGTAAGTATCATTGTATTCAATGACTGCTTTAAGCAGGATATGACCTTGAGGTAAAGGAGGGCTAAAGTTAAGGAAGCAAAGCTTCAGCCACGTAAAGCCGTACTTTCTCAACAGACATAGGGCGGATATGTGCACTGAAACTCGCTTACCACTTGATGAAGCATGTTCTGTAAAAAACTTTTTTTTCCGCCTGTCACCACCCTTTGTTGCCTTGCCCGTACGCAGAGATTGCCCTGTCGGTTTGATGGTTAAACTCCTGATCCAGATGATTGGGTGATAGTGTGCTAGATGAAGCATGATATATTGCCATCTACAAGAGATTTTAATTTACTCATGCTGTCTGGTACTATTACTGCTTGACAGCTTAGAATCAAGGCCCTTATTTGTGCTTAATGATCCTTATTTGTGCTTAATGATATTTCATTTTGTGACCAAGCATAAAGCCAATCTGCAAGTCAGAGCAAGCAGGGCGACCTGATCATACTATTGTCTTGCTTATTGCAAATGATCTTGGATCATTTAGAGTGGGCAAAACAAGCGAAGCATTTATTTTTGAGCTACTGAACAAAACTTGAAATTTCGGGGTGAAGATGCACATTAGGCAGAAAATTTGCGACTGATCAGCAAAATTGGCCTGATGGGTTAGAGGTTAACTAGGCAGAAAATTTGCGACTGATCAGCAAAATTGGCCTGATGGGTTAGAGGTTAACTAGGCAAAGTTACCAGGGGTATTCCAGATACTGGTCAAAAAAGCATATAGCCAAAAGTCGGATACTTTGGCTATCCAGTCCGACTTAAACTGTAATTTAGGCAACGAGGATTGGGCATGTTTGTTGGCTGAGGTTCTGGTATGGAGCAGCAAAAAATCCTCATGTTGTTCCTGATGCTCTAAATTAAATACAAGTATTACTGCAATTATCTTAGTAGACTGCGGCGCAAAAAGGGACCATGTCAAGAAAGTTTGCTCGATGTTATGTCATTCAATGCGTTCAAGGGTTGCCTGTCACCTTACTGGAGTCACCCCTTCCTTACGGAGACAAAAACCTCCGTTGGAAAGGATAAACGGAGACATCCCACTGATAAGTAAAACAATCGACGGTACATGTGGATTTAGGAACAATGACCACCGCATTCCTAGGACACGCCAATACAAGAAGTCTATCTCAACAACAAAGGCACGACCCAAATTGTGCAGCTTATAAAGCAGTGAACTAGTGCTATAATTACAAGAGTAGTTGTGGATTGTAGTGAAGTGGTCTGCTGACAGCAAAATCTCCTTGCCAAAGTAATGGCTCTTAGTTCCAACCTTATCTTGGGGGGGCGGAAAAGGTTAAAATTGCCATTTCGTGGAATGCTTATGATTACGGCGTGTTTACAACGGCGGGTTAATGGTTAAGGTTAATGAATATTGGAAATACTTAACCCGAATATGTGTTTACGACGCGTGGTTAAATGTCAGGTTAAGGAAATTCAATCGGGTTAAATAAATTATTTTTTTCTCCCACCCCCCCCCCCTGGGAGAAAAAAAAATAAAAAGGTTGAGGGCTAAAAAAATTCCAGGAAGGCCAGGATGCAATTGAAATGAGATATTAAAACAGAGGAAAGCATGCCGACAGGTCAAAAAGGCCAGGAGACCCGAGTTTTGCCTCTGGTCAAAGATGAACAAAGTTCATGTTCTGCATGCCATGATTATGATAGTTCACAGGGGATTACTAAACAGATTTATGAGCACGTTGGCACCAACAGCGACAGAAAGGAGCAGGTGTTTGACCTAATGTTAACCCTGTTTGTTGTAAATGCAAAGGGGTTAAAATAGCAACCACGGTTAATTCGGACATTGCAAGTCGGGTTAATTGACTTAACCTTAACCCGCCGTTGTAAACGCGCCGTAATTCTTTGCAGTACAGGGCATTTGATTGATGTGTGAATTTAAGAGCATCCGACCCATCGACAGCAGCGCCAACCACCACCCCCATGTATCTTGGGGTTGTTCAGTCGAGCGCACGGAGGGATCTTATCGACGGAACACGGTGAACTTATGTTGGAGTTTCGGGTATAATAATTCTTAGTTTGAATGCTCGCGACAAGAGACAAACTTGCACAGGCTTGCAACTCTAAACAGTTCAACATTATATTTATTTAAGCTTCTTTATTAATTGTTTTTAGTGTACACTGGGGTCTACACCAGTGGTAATTAAGGAATGGGCATCCTCCTTGTAAGTGGTGTAGCTGCACGTGCTCTCACACACACATACATACACACAAACAAACACACATGCGCGCGCGCACACACACACACACACACACACACACACACACACGCACACACGCACACACACACACGCACACACACACA
>Ga0307947_1001042_pt1 | contig 21320 bp, 24 predicted proteins | sample OrgLakmetagen232_FD_201840 | JGI IMG/M metagenome (GOLD analysis project Ga0307947, IMG submission 201840) | Saline water microbial communities from Organic Lake, Antarctica - #232 | ecosystem: Environmental > Aquatic > Non-marine Saline and Alkaline > Saline | place: Antarctica: Organic Lake...
ACCCAACCCAATCCAACCCAACCCAATCCAATCCAATCCAATCCAATCCAATCCAATCCAATCCAATCCAATCCAATCCAATCCAATTTAATCCAATCCAATTCAATCCAACCCAACCCGATTGCAGGACAACGTGGAGTTGTACATCATCACCAAGCCCTTCATGGGCGGATCCAACTTCAAGCAGCAGGTACGGGCCTTCCTACCAAAAGCACTGGTACAGCGTCTAAGCATAACAAGATTGTAAGCAGGTACGGGCCTTCTTACCAGAAGTACTGGTACAGCGTCTAAGCATAACAAGATCGTAAGCAGGTACGACCTTCCTACCAAAAGCACTGGTACAGGGTCTAAGCATAACAAGATTGTAAGCAGGTGAGCAGGTGCGAGTTTTCTTACCAAAAGCACTGGTACAGCGTCTAAGCATAACTTCAAGCAGCAGGTACGGGCCTTCCTACCAAAAGCACTGGTACAGCATCTAAGCATAACAAGATCGTAAGCAGGTGAGCAGGTACGAGTTTTCTTACCAAAAGCACTGGTACAGCGTCTAAGCATAACAAGATTGTATGCAGGTACGGGCCCTCCTACCAAAAGCACTGGTACAGCGTCTAAGCATAACAAGATTGTAAGCAGGTACGGGCCTTTTTAACAAAAGCACTGGTACAGCGTCTAAGCTAAAGAAGATTGTAAGCAGGTACGGGCCTTTTTAACAAAAGCACTGGTACAGCGTCTAAGCTAAAGAAGATTGAAATCAGGTACGAGCCTTCCTATTAAAAGTACTGGTAAAGCGTCTAAGCATAATAAGAATGTAAGCAGGTACGGGCCTTACCAACAGCACTGGTACAGCGTCTAAGCATAACAAGATTGTAAGCAGGTACGGGCCTTTTTAACAAAAGCACTGGTACAGCGTCTAAGCTAAAGAAGATTGTAAGCAGGTACGGGCCTTTTTAACAAAAGCACTGGTACAGCGTCTAAGCTAAAGAAGATTGAAATCAGGTACGAGCCTTCTTATTAAAAGCACTGGCAAAGCGTCTAAGCTAAGGAATATTGAAATCAGGTACGAGCCTTCTTATCAAAAGCACTGGTAAAGCGTCTAAGCATAACAAGAATGTAAGCAGGTACGGGCCTTCTTACCAACAGCACTGGTACAGCGTCTAAGCATAACAAGATTGTAAGCAGGTACGGGCCTTCTTACCAACAGCATTGGTACAGCGTCTAAGCTAAAGAATATTGTAAGCAGGTTCAAGCGTCCTTACCATATGGACGAGTACAGTGTAGTCGTTGTCCAAGCTATATAATGTTTAAAGCAGCCATGAACTCAACTGTGCTGGGATTTCAGGCAGCTAGCAATAGCATCTGGTAACCGGTTTCTTTTTCAAATTTCTTATCTTACTGTAATCAACAGACTGCAAAATGATTTGTGTTGGCATGTGTAGTTCAATAATGGATGGTTTGCACAGCTCCGGACTGAGGTTTGCTTCCTGAGCTTACAAAGAATTTTCTAGGTGAAATGAAATTGAACTCTGTTGTGTACGGTATATTTTTGTTACCTGCTTTGATGCTGAACATGTGCTTTCCTTCGCTTACCCAACTGCTGAAGGTAAACTGACCACCCTTTCCTTAGACTCAGCTGGATGTGTGCTCTCCTTTGTTTGCTCAGGCACAGCGTTGGGCACGCACCGCTGTGATGAAGCGGCGTCAGTAGTTTGTGACCATATAAAAATGCTGTATGCATGCAATTGCTTACACGTGGACCGTCCATGTTCTTATCTCAGATGCTGAATTGGGCGCGCGCACCGCTGTGATGAAGCGGCATCAGTTTTTTATTGACCATTTCAAAATGCTTTATGCATGTATCTGCTTTACACGTGCACCGCCCATGTTTTTCTCTCTGGTGCTGAATTGGGCGCGCACTGTCACGCCCAATCGTTGGCAGCGACGAATCGTGAATAAGCTACAGCGACTGACAAACTCTTTCACATCCCTTCCCATGTTAGCCCAAAAGAAGTTAGGGTACATAAAATTCACAGTGCGTCTACTACCGAAGTGCCCATGTTGCCTCAGTAGATGTGCTGAGTCTTAAACTTTGCAAAGAACGTAATTTGATCTGACAGCACCGCTGTGATGAAGCGGCGTCAGTGATAGGTGACCATATCAAAATGCTTTATGCATGTATCTGCTTTACTCGTGCACCGCCCATGTTTTTCTCTCAGATGCTGAATTGGGCTCGCACTGCTGTGAAGGAGCGGCATCAGTAATTGAGACATTCAAAATATACATTGTAATTTCTCACATGTGTGCTTCCATGTATCTTTTCTCAGATACTCAGAGTTGGGTGCACACCACTGTGGAATAGCAGCGTCAGTAACTTGTGCCCATTATAAATATACACTTGATATGCTTACATGTGCGCTGTCCACGTTTCTCTCTGATGCTGAATTGGGATCGCACTGCTGTGATGAAGGAACGTCAGTATTTTGTGACCACATCAGAATGCTGTATGCATGTATTTTCTATATTACACGTGCACCGCCCATGCTTTTCTTTCAGATACTGAATTGGGCTCGCACTGAGGTGAAGGAGCGGCATCAGTAATTGAGACATTCAAAATATGCCTTGTTATTTCTCACATGTGCGCTGTCCACGTGTTTCTCTCAAATGCTGAACTGGGCGTGCACCGCTGTGATGAAGCGGCATCAGTAATTGAGACATTCAAAATATATCTTGTAAATTCTCACATATGTGCTGTCCACATTTCTCTCTCAGATACTGAATTGGGCTCGCACTGATGTGAAGGAGCGGCATCAGTACTTGAGACACTCAAATTATACATTGTAATTTCTCACATGTGTGCTTCCATGTATCTTTTCTCAGATACTCAGAGTTGGGTGCACACCACTGTGGAATAGCAGCGTCAGTAACTTGTGCCCATTATAAATATACACTTGATAAGCTTACATGTGCGCTGTCCACGTTTCTCTCTGATGCTGAATTGGGATCGCACTGCTGTGATGAAGGGGCGTCAGTATTTTGTGACCACATCAGAATGCTTTATGCATGTATTTGCTTTATTACACGTGCACTGCCCATGCTTTTCTTTCAGATGCTGAATTGGGCGCGTACCGCTGTGAAGGATCGGCGTCAGTGTTTGAAAATTTCAAAATTGCCTTGTTATTTCTTACATGTGCGCTGTCCACGTGTCTCTCTCAAATGCTGAACTAGGCGTGCACCGCTGTGATGAAGCGGCATCAGTAATTGAGACATTCAAAATATATCTTGTAATTTCTTACATATGCGCTGTCCACATTTCTCTCTCAGATACTGGATTGGGCTCGCACTGATGTGAAGGAGCGACATCAGTACTTGAGAAACTCAAATTATACATTGTAATTTCTCACATATGCGCTGTCCACGTTTCTTTTCTCAGATACTTAGAGTTGGGGGCACACCACTGTGGAATAGCAGCGTCAGTAATTTGTGCCCGTTAGATATATACATTATTTTCGAATTTGGATTAAAAAGACCTCCAGCCTAGCATGGCTGCTCAACCTATTGAGCCCATTAGAAGTATACATTAGATATGCTTACAAGTGCACTGTCCACGTTTCTCTCTCAGATGCTGAATTGGGCACGCACCGCTGTGATGAAGCGGCATCTGAGGCTGGTGAGCAGTGCTAAAGAGGCGGAGAGGCTGACCCAGGAAGAGCTGTCCAATGCACACCATTCCCTGGCCAAGTTCCAAGCGCAAGCAGGTGACCGCGCTTTGCATGTCAGATCAAATTACGGTCACTGCAAAGTATAAGACTCAGCACATCTACTGCTGGATGGTTTTTCCACCTTGGAGGCCTTTCTTGGTCCGAAGGCGCAACCATTATCAATAAGACTGGCCATCCAGCTTATTGAACAAGACATAAAGAAACTATCAACTGTCAACCAATTTAACTGCTCCGTCACACGATTTGTCGCTGCCAACGATTGGGCGTGACATGCAACTTTTTTTTTCAGTTCGTACAGTTTCTCTTCGATTGGTGCAGTTGAATGTTTGATCGCAGCGTTACTGCTAATTTCAGCTTCCTTGATTTCTTTGAGCTGTCTGATGCACACCATTTTTGCAGTAAGGATCACAAGGATCACTTCACTCACCAAAGTCATCCAAACTTGAGATCCGAATGGGATGTTGTGTGGCTCTGCATCCAGGTGCAGAACAAAAAGTAACATTCTTTCCTAACTCATGCTCTGGCGTGTACACTACCTGCTCTGGTGTGTACACTATGCTCTGGCGTGTACACTACCTGCTCTGGTGTGTACACTATGCTCTGGTGTGTACACTATGCTCTGGTGTGTGCACTACATGCTCTGGTGTGTACACTACCTGCTCTGGTGTGTACACTCATGCTCTGGTGTGTACATTACATGCTCTGGTGTGTACACTCATGCTGGTGTGTACACTACATGCTCTGGTGTGTACACTACCTGCGTCTAAATTTTCTCGTTACCTGCTTTATATGTTTTTGCACTACCTACGTTATTTGTTTTTACACTACCTGCATTATCTCTCTTGCTTTTCCATACCAGACGTGCCCTTTTCAGCACTGTTATCGGCTCTCATCAGGAGACGGTTTCAGGTCAAGCCTGCAACCCTCCTGACCCCATTTATCTTTTTCCTATTCGTTTGGTGGAGGAGTGTTACGGGGTCCCAAAGTGGATCCTTTTCCTTAATCAATGTGGGGAGTGGTTTTTCACTGTCTTCATAGTTCTTCGTTTTCATGCTACCTGCACACACCACCTGCGTTTTTTTTTTTCACACTGGTGTCATGCTAAATCAATGGCATGGACAAATCGTGTGATTTCCCCTGGATTTATAATGTGAGCAACGACAACACTGGGTACCTGCGTTATTGTTCACACGAATATTCTTCAAGTCCTCTATCTACAACTGTGATCCCTCACAAGTTCTCTATCTACAATTGCGATCCTTCATTGTGATCCTTCACAAGTTCTCTATCTACACTTGTGCTCCTTCACACCCCAGGCATGTCAGGGGGTCCCCTTGATCCAGATGCACCCAGTCAAGACCACATGGCTACACTCACACAGCGTGCCGCTCAAGTGAGTCAATGAGGTTGACCTACATTACAGCCCACATGTTTCCATTGACCCTGATGCACACAATCAAGACGATTCTCACACAATCAAGTCTATTCTCACATAATCAAGACCATTCACACACAATCAAGACCATACACACACAGCACGCTGCATGGGTAAGCAAAACCATGTTGCTGTTTGATGATTTGATTTCTCTTCTGATCTGTGAGCATATGCTTCACCACGACCATCTGTTTTTGCTCTATCATAATGCCTTCCACCTTCCTGCTTGTTTTGGTAACTCTCGTTATAATGCTTGGCACCTCTGTTATAATGCTTGTTTTGGCCACTCAATCTCTGTTTTTGCACTATTATAAACTATAATGCTTTCCACCTCCCCGCTTGTTTTGGCCACTCTACTTTATTAAAAATCCACTTCTCCATCCTGCTGGTCATGTTTCCTGTGTGCTTAAAAATAAAACGGTACATATCATATTATGTCCCAATACAAATTAACAGGGTATGTGCTTCATATCTGTCGGTTGTTGGATGGTGCATATCCCAAAATAGCACCTTGTATTGTGATAGATGAACAACAGGGAGAGAAGCCAAGAAGGCAGGAATCGAAAAAGACATTTGACAAGCAGCTACCGCAAGCTCCTCAAATCACACACACACACACACTCTCACACACACTTGTCCTCAGCACGTTTTGCAATCAGAACGGACCAATAGTTCATATACACTTGAAAAGCAGAACATAGGCCAATAGTGCGTACACAGTCACACAGTTTACAGTCAGAACATAGGCCAGCAGTGCCTGCACAGTTACACAGTTTACAATCAGAACATAGGCCAGCAGTGCCTACTCTTCACAATCAGAACGTAGGCCAATTGTGCATACACTTTGCAATCAGAACATGCTATGGTAGGCCAACAATGCTTACTAATGCTTATTAAGTTATTTGCATGTACTTCACTACACCACACCTTTGAGCCAAAGTGCCGGCCAATAGTGACCAATTAATTCGCATATCTTGTTTTGTACCCATTCAACTGCGCAGGCTGCCGCACAAGCAGCTGCGCTTCCAGCTAACCCACCAGAAGTGCAACCAGAAAGCCTGCCCACCCTGTACGTTGTATCAAATCATGTAAATGATGAAGACTTCCCAAGGTGAGGGAGTAATACCAAAAGTATGTGTAGGTCAGGGGTGTGTATGGTGTCAAATCATGTAGAGGATGTAGACTTCTTAAGGCAAGGGTGTGATACCAAAACTATTTCTAAGACAGGTTAGGGGTGCGCATGGTATCAGATCATGTAGAGGATGGAGGCCACCAAGGTATGGTAGTAATACCAAAAGTATGTGTACCTATGTCAGGGGTGCATGCATGGTGTCAAATCATGTAGAGGAGGAAGACTTCTTAAGGTAAGGGTGTAATACCAAAAGTTTTGGTCCAAAACTGTTTCTAAGACAGGTCAGGGGTGTGCATGGAATCTGATACCATCATGTAGAGGATGGAGACTTTTCTAGGTAAGAGATGGACACGTGGTTTGCCGTGTCAAAAATAGGACAGGATGCATACGGTGTTAACATGTTCGACTTGTTATTTTACTTTATTGAGCGAATGAAGCCCTAGGCTTCCCTAAATTGAGTAGTTGATGCATGCTCTCTCTTGGATCGAGTTATGAGTAACACCAATAAAAAAACGACGTCAGAGTTCCAATGTTCAAGGTGTCCAACCATGTCAAGAACCTAGTCATCCAGATGAGTCATTTGCGCCTGAAGTACAGGAAATTCTGCATATGCTGCGGCCCTGTTAGGAATTGGCTCGACCTTGTGAAGAACCTAAGTCAGGTATTCAGATGCGTCAATCGTGCTTGAAGCACAGGAACTGGATCAACCTTGTCAAGAACTTAGGTCAGATTTTTCAGATGAGTCATCCACGCCTGAAGTACAGGAATTGGCTCGACCTTGTCAAGAAACTAGGTCAGGTATCCAGATGAGTCATTTGCACCTGAAGTACAGGAAATTATGCACATGCTGCGGCCCTGTCAGGAATTGGCTTGACCTTGTGAGGAACCTAAGTCAGGTATTCAGATGAGTCAATCGCGCTTGAAGTACATGAATTGGCTCGACCTTGTCAATAACCTAGGTGAGGTATTCAGATGAGTTAATTGCGCTTTAAGCACAGGATCTGGCTCATACTATGAGCCATTAAGATTGGCCAGAACCACATGCGTATACACCAAATACTCTGTAGATTCAATACTTGAGGTACCGCACATACACCATTTATGGCCAGTCCTACTCATGTAGATAATTGGTTCGATGCCCAACAACATCAAGGACAGAAGCATTTCAAAACACATTTGTGTGTGACGGTAAACGGCACCCCAAAGAACAGATCGCGGTGGAAGCCTTGAGTAAATAATAAAAGATGTGGTGAAGCGTCCTGGTTTCAATTCAAACAGGTTGCGTGAGTGCTGTAATACAGCAGAGTGCCTTTGCTTCAGTAGAGTGTTGTACTACTCAAGTACTGCTCTTGTGGTTTATTAGTCCAAGGAGGGTGCCACCACCTTATATTGCCAAGGACCTCCTTTAAAACGATCGCGAGCCAGGCTCTACAAGGAGGGTCACACTCAAGTTGGATTGCTTATTTGCAACCTGCTGCCTGGGTCAAACCGTTCTGGTGGTGCCTCTGTGCTGGTCAAAGCAAAGAAGTGGCAAGGGACACTGCACACAACTAGCTGGCATGTCATGCTCTTCTACATCCTGCCGCCCAAGTTTTGTGCAGCTAGACGCCTTTTCGTGTTTCCCCTCTCACACACACGCTGCCCCTCACTCATTTTTCTCAAAACACACACACACACACTACACACACACACGCACACACACACAAGCTCCTGCTGTGACCGTAACGACCCAGGTTTTACCGAGCTGTGGATGCTTTTGTGCTGCCCAGCAGAGGAGAGGGATGGGGGAGGCCCCATGTTGAGGTGTGTAGTGCTCTAAATAAATATGAGTCAAAGACGTGGCAAGTTGAATGAAAACTTCTCCTTGGTTGATTTAAAGTGGTCTTGAGAGGACGTGATCAATAGGAATAGAATAATCAGGCGGGTTTGATCCTCCGAGGTACACAATAGGATCCTCTGAAGGGCACAATAGGATCCTCTGAAGTGCACAATAGGAATAGATTTATCAAGTGGGGTTGGTCCTCTGAAGTGCACAACAATGGCGTGTCCGTAGTACACCTTAGTAAGCATCAACCTGTCATGCATGCAACCTTAGTAAGGTACGCGGAGTTTGGTCAATTGTATATAAATGACCAAACTCCAGGCACCTTTGTACCACGGAAACGTAGTACACACCTTTGTACCAATTGTGTTGAACCAAACAAAGAAGAGGATCCTTATGTCCGAGATGTGCGTATGGAGTTCAAGAAGTGAAGACATGTCTGGATGGCAGGCTTTTGCCAGAGCGAGTTTCAGTTTGGAGTCCAACCTTATTGGTAATTGCTATATTGATAATGGATTTGAGTCTGACTTTATTGAACACTGCAGAATTGCAGCATTGCAGCATTGATTGGTGATGGAAATGAGTCTTGACCTTTAAGGTCATTGCAGAATGGCAGCATTGCAGGATTGATTGATCATTGCAGCATTGCTTTGAAGTCTAACCCTTTCGATCATTGCAGCGCAGACTCTTACGTTTTATACCAAATGGGGCAAAGACACATCAGAAACCAGGAAAGAATGTGCAGTCCTTGTATACAAAGGAAGGGAAAGCTGCACAAGCAGCAAAATCAATGCCCACAATTATTCAGAGAAAGCATGCAGTATCCTTATTTTTCACTTTTTAGTCCCCCTCAACCTCCCTGGTGTTCTTGCATCATACGATCTGCTTACGATTATAACCAAACTGCGCCGTACGTACACAGGTCATGTAAATGGGCCTGCCCTCCTTTACTAAAACGCGTCTTGCCCACACAGGCTATGTCGATGGGTCTGCCCGTCATCTCTACAAACTGGAGCGGCATTCAAGCGTACCTGGATGAAAGTGTTGGCTACCCCATCGAAGTGAGTGCTGCGCATCTGCCGCATTCCTATGTGTTTGTGTGTTTGTGTCCGAGTGAAAGCGTGGGCCACTACCCATACAAGCGAGTGCAGTCAGCATGTCATGATGACTACGAATGTGGAGCATTTTGCTCTTTATTTTTTGGGCACTTAAGAATACAAATGTGGAGCTTTTTGCGTATAGTGTTTAGTTTAGTAAGTACCCAAGCACACACAGTCTGAGTTCCTCTTCCGTTTCTCTTAGCAAGATAGTGAGTGCAATCTAGGAACTCAATGCAGGATTGCAAGCTCTAACACAGGTGGATGACTTGGATTTCTTTTCCATGTCAAACCAGCACGACAGCAAGTGCTTTCCAGCAGCTCAAAGCATGTTTGTATAACATAACACAGGTGGACGGCTCGGATCTTTTTACCATGTCATTCCCAGCACAACGACGACAGCACGCTCGAAGCTTGTTTGTATATCGTAAGCATGGTTTTATATTGTAACACAGGTGGACGGCTTGGATCTTTTTACCATGTCATTCCCAGCACAACGACGACAGCACGCTCGAAGCATGTTTGTATGTCGTAAGCATGATTTTATATTGTAACACAGGTGGACGGCTTGGATATTTTTACCATGTCATTCCCAGCACAACGACGACAGCACGCTCAAAGCATGTTTGTATATCGTAAGCATGATTTTATATTGTAACACAGGTGGATGGCTTGGTGCCTACTGGAAGCGATGTGTGGTGGTTCAAAGATTCAAACTGGGCGCAACCAAGTATCTCTCACCTGCGCCGGTTGATGAGACGTGTCGTAACTAATCCCCAGGTAAAGAAAGAAAAGAAAAGAAAAGAAAAGAAAAGAAAAGAAAAGAAAAGAAAAGAAAAGAAAAGAAAAGAAAAACTAATCCCCAGGTAAGTCTAAAGCTCTTCATTGAGGTTGCAGCATGTAGCATTTAAAAAGGCATCTCACTGCAGGCATGCATGAGGCTGTTCATGCCTGTTACTCGCTGCTGAAGCTGCCTTTAGACTTTTCAGTTCTGGGTCGCAAAGAAACACACACAGCTTCTTGTACGTTTTGCTGAACCTTTGCATTCAGTGATCGACGCACTTCTTGAACATAACGAAATTGAAGTAGCTGTAATGTTTCAAAAGTGTGCGGTTTTGGCATGTATTCAATTGTGGGCTCAGACCCTTAGCAAATTGTCACTTGCAAAATGACAGTGTCATCGTTGTCCTGGTCTTGCACTGACTGGTGCGAATGCGTGACTGCACGAATCATTGGCGAGCTCTCCTCAAACAAACTAGCTGATTGGTGTACTCGGAAAATTCAAGCTCGATGGAACAGATCCGAATTTTGTGTAAGGCAAAGGCGATCATTGCTACAAAGCAGCATGTCTGTCTTGTAAACAAATTGTGCAGCATAATTGTCAAGTATTATTAATGATCAGGGTTGGCCAGAACCGTATAAATGCACCGTATATGACCGTATATTTGGTGATTTCCCTGCCAAAAATTCCGAGTATACACCGTATATAGGTATATGGTTCTGGCCAACCCTATTAATGATACAGCAAGTCTGTGGCAGGTAGTACGTAGTCATGAGCAATGGTTAGACTAGCTATAACCCTGTATGTGTTCCTGACCACACATTAGGCCCCAAAAGCAAAATGCACGTGGCAGGGCTGCACATGAGCAATGATAAATGGAACATAACACATAACAACACTGATTGTACGCTCACAATCACACCACAAGCTCGGGAGGCAGAGGCACGTGGCAGGGCTGCACGTGAACATTGATAAATGGCACATAACACATAGCACTAACTGAACGCTCACGATCACACAACGCGCCCAGGAGGCAAAGGCACGTGGCATGGCTGCACATGAACATTAATATATGAATATATGGCATAACACATAGCACTAATTGAACGCTCACGATCACACAACGCGCCCAGGAGGCAAAGGCACGTGGCAGGGCTGCACGTGAGCGTATGGTGCGGGAGTACAGCCCTGAGGCTCTGGGGCCCTTTGTTGCCAATCTGCTGAGGCAAGCAGATGCTTATATTCCCTAGACCAGTTTGCTGAGTGTGAGGGGCGGGGTGCCATTCTTAGTATTAATGGCCTTATTTCATCAACCGTCGTTGATGACAGCGCTGGATGTTTATGAACTGGAAAGCGGCGTTTATGATGAGGCGTCAACAGCTACTTACAACTTAAAAACTAACAGAGCCCAGCAGCCCAGCAGCCCAGTACGCAGCCCTGATCTATGCCTTTCGTCACGCACATGTGAAAAAGCTTTCAATATTGATCAATGTTGGAGGATTTATTGTCGTCAAACATTCTGATTATTGTTTGATCTCATCTATTTGTTGCAGCATACCGAGGCAAGTGCAGCACAGAGCTTACCTGGTAACTGACTATGTACATGTGCTGATGGAATATGAACCTCTTTATAAATGTGCGTGTGACGCATGCAGCCCTGATGGATTGATCAATGAAGAATCCTTTTAGGAATATCAACGATTTGTATACGAAGCCCTCCACGAGATCGGCGGCGGCGCAGAGACCCAATAAAAAATGCCAGCTAACTCAATGAAAAATGCCAACAAGTTAGTTGGGAGTGAGGATGCAAGGTACAACCCAAGGTACATCCCCGACCATGTTCCCAGCTTCCAAAAACTCACGTATGGCTTTAAAAAATTCATAAATATATCTCATAAATATATCTCATATAATTTATTTGCGCCTTTTGTGTCGCATGTAAAAGATGTACAGAAAAACAATTTCTGCATTATATCGAGCATGCGATGGCTAGTAAAATGAACGCGCATTTGAGGGTTAATCCTTCAAATGTATTCCTCTCCCCTCAGCTCAGAGAGAGGGAGCCCCACCACACAGCTCCTCCCCTCAAGCAGCGCACGCACAGGAGGAAGTACCTGCACCCAAAGCTTTACAGCAGCACCGTTCAGCACGGCCACAGCAGCTTAAATTTGCTTCCTGCAAGTCCTCCACTTCCTCCCGCATGGTATTCTGACCCGCAGGACAGCCAACAGCAGCAGCAGCAGCAGCAGCAGCAGCAGCAGCAAGAGCCGTGGCCCTCCTCAACACTCGCTCCTCCACACCCCTTGGCTGCGTGGACTAATGCAGACCCTGCAGCAGTTGATCCTTCAGCAGGAGTGGAACTTCAGGAGGACTTCAGCGGCACTGAGGGATGGAATGGTGGTATAGGTAGCCCCTCGGTGCCGTGTCTGCTGGACAGTCTCGGGAGCAGCACGGTTGAGACCACAGGTGCGTGTGTGCCTGAGTCGAAAGCATGCAGCACCTACCTTTGCTTACACTTAGTCACTTACACACCACGTTCTGTTCAGTCGCACACGTCCAACTACTTGTGCACATGGAAGCTTCCTGCACATCATGCACTCGGACCCTGGTTATTCCTAACCGCCTGCACCTCACGTTGTGGACTGCTCCTTCCACTTCACTTCCGCAGTTCTGCAGGCTGACGGTTCAGAGCGACAGCAGAGGGGTAGAGGGTCAGCACATGAGGAGGACGGTTCAGAGCGACAGCAGAGGGGTAGAGGGTCAGCACATGAGGAGGACAGCATCAGCATAAAGGGTCAGCAGTTGCTCCGACCTGAGGTGCACACACACAGCTCACAAAACTCCTCACCACAGTTAAGCGCAGCCTCCCAGGCGCCACCTGTGAGGTCAGCTACCAACTTCAGCAGCAGCAGCACCAGCAGCAACGAAAAGAGCAATGAGGACTGCAGCAACAGCAGTGCTAGCAGCATTCCTGTACCAACCAAGCCAACAAAGAAGGCGACCAAATCAGCAGCAGCAAAGTCCAGCGGCAGTCCTGTCCCTACTAAGCCATCAAAGAAGGCGACCAAAGCAGCTGCAGCAAAGTCCAGCAGCGACAGCAACAGCAGCAGCAGCAGCAGCGATGCCAGCAGCAGGCCTGTCCCTACCAAGCCACCGAAGAAGGCGACCAAATCAGCTGAAGCAAAGTCCGCAGTAGCCAAAGCTGCACCTGCCACCAAAAAGGGGGGGCAGCAGCTACACTCACCAACGTCACATCTGAATCAGCTAAGCCCACAGCAGCCCTATAACCCGCAGCTGGAATTACAGCAGAAGGACAGCTCGCAACAACAACAACAGCAGCAGCAGCAGCAGCAGCAGCAGCGGAGCGCGCGCCAGCTGCAGAAAGATTCACCCATTCCATGGAAAGACTCCATGGCTGCCATGCTTGCAAGCCATGATCTCCCCCCGGAGGTGGTGGAGGGCCTGTTGGCGGCTGTGGCGCAGGGCAAGGTGTCCAGGTGAGGTGGTGTGTGTGTGTGTGTGTGTGTATGTGTGTATGTATTTGTGTGTGTGTGCGTGTGTGTGCGTGCGTGTGTGTGTGTGTGTGTTTGTTTGTGTGTGTGTGCGTGTGTGTGTGTGTGTGAATTTGTGTGTGTTTGTTTGTTTGTGTGTGTGTGTTTGTGTGTATGTGTGTGTGCACGTGTGTGTGCGTGTGTGTTTGTGTGTGTGCACGTGTGTGTGCACGTGTGTGTGCGTGTGTGTGTGTGCGTGTGTGTGTGTGTGTTGGGGCTTTGGTGCATGTGGACATAGGTAGGTGTTGGTGTGTATGTGGGGGGAAATGGGTGGGGGTAGCCTGGCTAAACCTATTGATGACTAAGGTTGGCCAGACCCATACATTTATACTTCGTATATGACTGTATATTTGGTGAGTTCCCTGCCAAACATTATGTACATACTGTCTATGTACATGGTTCTGGCCGAACCTATCCACGACTAGGGTTGGCCAGAACCATACATATACGGCGTATATACGGTATGCTTGGCAGGGATATCACAAAATATACGGTCACATACGGTGTATATATACGGTCCTGGCCAACCCTATCCATGACCCACAACACACCTACACCCACACGATTTCATTCCGCAGGACTGAGGCTGTTCTGGAGAGGCTTTTGATCAGGTGTGTTCCCTTGTGATTGTATGTGTTTATGTGTGCTTGCTTGCTTGCATGTGTGTGTTGGGGGGGTGGGGGGTAAGTGTGGGTGTGTGCTTGTTTGCGTGTGTTCTTGCGTGTGTGTGTCCATAACTTCAGTACTTTTCCAATATAGGCATGCATACGATATAGCTTGCAAACGGACACATGTGTGGTACAAACACACATTTACAAACACACACGCACACACACGCACACGCACACACACACACACACACACACACACACACGTGGTACCCACAATCGCAGGGTGCTGGATGCGGGCGAGGACTTGGGGGTGAGCATGGATACCATCCACACAGGTACGTACGAGCTGCTGTGCGTGCGTGCCTTGTTTGTGCGTGGGTTTGTGTGCGGCTGAATAGATGTAAGATGTGTCATGTCTCATTTAGGTCGGCCAGAATTGAGCTGCTTTGCGTGTGTGCCTTGTTTGCGCGTGGGTTTGTGTGCGGCTGAATAGACGTAAGATGTGTCATGTCTCATTAGGGTCGGCCAGAACCGAGCTGCTGTGCGTGTGTGCCTTGTTTGTGCGTGGGTTTGTGTGCGGCTGAATAGACGTAAGGTGTGTCATGTCTCATTAGGGTTGGCCAGAACCGAGCCGCTGTGCGTGCGTGCCTTGTTTGTGCGTGGGTTTGTGTGCGGCTGAATAGACGTAAGGTGTATCATGTCTCATTAGGGTCGGCCAGAGCCGTGTATATGCACCATATATAGGGTTGGCCAGAACCGTATATATACACCGTATATGACCGTATATTTGGTGAGTTCCCTGCCAAAAATACCGCATAAACACCATATATATATGGTTCTGGCCAACCCTAACCATATATGACCGTGCATTCAGTGATTCCCCGCCAGAAAATGCTGTATGTACATCACATATTTATAGGGTTGGCCAGAACCATACATATACGGTGTGTATACAGTATTTTTGGCAGGGAATTCACCAAATATACGGTCATATACGGTGTATATATACGGTTCTGGCCAACCCTACTTATTTAGCTTGGTAGGTACCACGTGTTTTGTCTCTGTGTGTGGGTTTATAGCTGTGTGGGCCCGTGTCCGTGTGCTACGATGAATCTTGTGCAGGGTTGGTTAGGTGTAAGCTTCTCTGCGCGTGTTCCCTTGTCTGTGTGACACAGAATGATGGATGGCTCAGTGAGTGCATCACACTCCTCATCTGTTTGTGACTACCTATTAGCTGTGGCTCAATGAGTGCATCACACTCCTCATCTGTTTGTGGCTTCCTATTAGCTGTGGCTCAGTAAGTGCATCACACTCCTCATCTGTTTGTGGCTACTTATAAGCTGCTACTTATTAGCTGCGGCTCAGTGAGTGCATCACACTCCTCATCTGTTTGTGACTACCTATTAGCTGCGGCTCAGTGAGTGCATCACACTCCTCATCTGTTTGTGGCTACCTACCAGCTGCGGCTCAGTGAGTGCATCACACTCCTCATCTGTTTGTGGCTACTTATAAACTGCTACTTATTAGCTGTGGCTCAGTAAGTGCATCACACTCCTCATCTGTTTGTGGCTACTTATAAGCTGCTACTTATTAGCTGCGGCTCAGTGAGTGCATCACACTCCTCATCTGTTTGTGGCTACTTATTAGCTGCGGCTCAGTGAGTGCATCACACTCCTCATCTGTTCATGGTCCTCATCTGTTTATGGCTACCTATTCGCTGCGGCTCAGTGAGTGCATCACACTCCTCATCTGTTTGTGGCTTCCTATTAGCTGTGGCTCAGTAAGTGCATCACACTCCTCATCTTTTTGTGGCTACTTATAAGCTGCTACTTATTAGCTGCGGCTCAGTGAGTGCATCACACTCCTCATCTGTTTGTGGCTACTTATTAGCTGCGGCTCAGTGAGTGCATCACACTCCTCATCTGTTTGTGGCTTCCTATTAGCTGTGGCTCAGTAAGTGCATCACATTCCCCATCTGTTTATGGCTAGCTGCGTAGGTGTGTGGCCGTGCGTTGCGGTGATTTCTGTACAGTGATTTCTGTACAGTGATTTCTGTACAGTGATTTCTGTACAGTGATTTCTCCACAGTGATTTCTGTACAGTGATTTCTGTACAGTGATTTCTCCACAGTGATTTCTGTACAGCGATTTCTCTACAGTGATTTCTCGACTGTTGAGGTCAGGTGCGAGCGAGCTGCTCTGCACGTGCTTTTTGCCTGTGGGTGGGTTTGTGGCTGCATAGGTGTGTGTGTGGCTGCAAGGGTGTGTGTTTGTTGCTGCATAGATGTGTGTGGCTGCTTAGGTGTGTGGCTGTTTAGGTGTGTGGCTGCATAGGTGTGTGGCTGTATAGGTGTGTGGCTGTGGCTGCAAGGGTGTGTGTTTATGGCTGCATAGGTGTGTGGCTGCATATGTGTGTGGCTGTATAGGTGTGTGTGGCTGCATAGGTGTGCGTGGCTGCATAGATATGTGTGGCTGCATAGGTGTGTGTGGCTGCATATGTGTGTGGCTGTATATGTGTATGTGGCTGCATAGGTGTGTGTGTGAGTGGCTGCATAGGTGTGTGGCTGCATATATATGTGTGGCTGTATAGATGTGTGGCTGCATTTGGTGTGTGTGTGTGTGTGTGTATGGCTGCATTTGGTGTGTGTGGCTGCATTTGGTGTATGTGTGTGTGTGTGGCTGTGTGTGTGTGTGGCTGTGTGTTACTCCGACTTGTCAGCTGTGATTCTCATCTATGTGATCTCATCTATGTGATCCTCATCTACGTGTGATTCTGTGTGATCCTCATCTATATATGTGATCCTCATCTTCGTATGGGATCCTCATCTATGTGCGGTGAGTATGAGCCGTGCGTTTCTTGTGTGGTTATGATTTAACACGCAAGCGCACACATGCGCACACACACACACACACACACAAACACACACACATACACACACAAACACACACACACACACAAAACACACACACACACCACCACCACCACCACACGCACACACCAGCACACATTCACACACACAGTCTTACACCGCCAGCTGCGTGGGAGGAAAAGGCAAAAAGGCACTAAAAAAAAACTCCATGTCTGTGCTTCAAGAAAGGCACACAAAACATGCACACACACACACGCACATACACACACACGCACATACACACACGCACATACACACACACAAACACACAAACACACACATGCACACACATGCACACACATGCACACACACATACATACACGCACACACACACATACAAACACGCACACACACACACATACACACACACACATGCACACACACAGTTTTACGCCGTCAGCCGCGTGTGCTGCTGAAGCAGCCCCTGTCTGTGCTTCAGGAAAAGGCAAGTGCGTTGAAGGTGCTGCTCGGATGCTGTCGAGAGGAGTTTGAAGAGGAGAAAGAAGTGGAGTGGGAAGAGGAGGAGGAGGAGGGGGAGGAGAGGGAGGAGGAGGGGGAGGGGGAGGGGGAGGATACGTCTGGTCTGGGTGAAATTGCGGAGGCTGGTTTGGGTAAAGAAGTAGGAAAGGAAAGGGCGGCGGCTTTGGTAGGTGGTGGTTCTGTTAGTAGCAGCAGTTGTGATGGAGACGTCAGCAGCATTCATAGCAATAGCAGCGGCTACGGCAGCGGCAGCGGCAGCGGTAGCAGTAATAGTAATAGTAGTGGAAATGAAGGTGGCAACATTAGCAGCATTAATAGCAATAGCAGCGGTAGCAGCAGCGGCAGTGGCAGTGGCGATGAAGGCGGCAGCGGCAGCAGTAGTTGTGGCGGCGATGAGAGCGGTGGCAGAGACAAAGAGCTAGTTGCCCACCAACAACACCAACACCAACAACACTACCAACAACACCAACCCTCACCACCACCAACACCACCACCAACACCACCAACACCACCAACACCACCAACCACCACCAACGCCACCAATGCCACCAACACCACCAACACCACCAACACCACCACCAACACCACCACCAACACCACCACAACCCTCAGCCGTGTGTTGTCCGTGGTGCCCTGCTTGTGGTGCTACAAAATTGATACCACTAGGTAGGAGGTGGCGCGTGTGTGTGTGTGTGCGCGTGTGTATGTGGGTGAGGATGCGTGTTTGTTGTTATCGTTGTGTGTGTGTGGTTGTGTGGTTGTGTGTGTATGTGGTTGTGGCCATGCTTGTGGGTATGTGCTTGCATGTGTGTGTGTATGTGGTTGTGGCCATGCCTGTGGGCATGTCCTTGCATGTGTGTGTGTGTGTGTCTTTGTACGCGTGCTCATGCATGTGTGTGTGTGTGTTTGTGGGTGTGGGTGTGGGTGTGGGTGTGGGTGTGTGTGGGTGGGTGGGTGTGTGTGGGTGGGTGGGTGTGGGTGTGGGTGTGGTCGTGTGGTTGTAAGCGTAAGCTGCTCAATTTAGGCCTATCATCTTATTATAAGAGGCAATCTCCCATATCCTTGGTCGCTCTTTGTAAGGATATTCCTCATATATGCACCGGTGATTTGAGATGCACCCGTGATTTGAGGTGCACCTGTAATTTGGAATTCACCCTTAGCTGCACTCCATCTGATCCTCCCTATGCCTGAGATGCAAGCCCTTGTGCTCACGCAGCTCCACATAATGGTACACACACATACACACGCGCGCACACACACACACAGGCTCAAGCTGAACACTCTAGCGCATCTCCTGGACCTTACTGTGCCTGAGGTGCAAGCCCTTGCGTTGCGCAGCCCCACATAATGGTACACACACACACACACACACAAACACACACACACACAGGCTCAAGCTGAACACTCTAGCTCATCTCCTGGACCTTTCTGTGCCTGAGGTGCAAGCCCTTGTGTTGCGCAGCCCCACATAATGGTACACACACACACGCACGCACACACGCACACACACACAGGATCAAGCTGAACACTCTAGCGCATCTCCTGGACCTATCTGTGCCTGAGGTGCAAGCCCTTGTGTTGCGCAGCCCCACATAATGGTACACACACACACACATACACACACACACAAACACACACACAGGCTCAAGCTGAACACTCTAGCGCATCTCCTGGACCTTTCTGTGCCTGAGGTGCAAGCCCTTGTGTTGCGCAGCCCCACACTGCTGTTGTGCGCACCCACAAGCATGGCTTCAAAAATGCAGGCCTTGCAGGTGCTCACTGGGCTGAGCACAAAGCAGGTGTGTGTGTGTGTGTGTGTGTGTGTGTGTGTGTGTGTGTGTGTGTGTGCGCGCGTGTGTGTGTTTGTGTGCGTTTGTCCGTGCACATTTTACATTGCTGTTTCTGAGCCAGAGTGCAGAGGCCTCTACACTCCAACCATCAAACCAATGCAGTTCCATACAATACTGCCCTGAGAACCTGGGCAACCCAACTCTGGCCCTGCTGCCCTTTCTCTATTTTGTAGGTGGCCTCCATGATCATCGCAGTGCCATGCTGCTGTTGTGGCAAGCTTGGCCACCGAAAGAGGACGTACTAACCATGCGCACAACTCTGGCCCTGCTGCCCTTTCTCTGTTTTGTTGTAGGTGGCCTCCATGATCATCGCAGTGCCCCAGCTGCTGTTCCTAAGCAAGAGTGCAGTGGCCTGCAAATTCCAGGACCTCACCCAGATCCTAGGTGAGCAAGCACACACGTGTGTGTTCTTTAATTTGGAGTGCTGGTTTGTCCTCAGATCAGTGCACAACATGGCCTGCAAATTCCAGGACCTCACCCAGATCCTAGGTGAGCAAGCACACACGTGTGTTCTTTGCTTTGGAGTGCTGGTGTGTCCTCAGATCAGTGCACAACATGGCCTGCAAATTCCAGGACCTCACCCAGATCCTAGGTGAGCAAGCACACACGTGTGTTCTTTGCTTTGGAGTGCTGGTGTGTCCTCAGATCAGTGCACAACATGGCCTGCAGATTCCAAGACCTCACCCAGATCCTAGGTGAGCAAGCACACACGTGTGTTCTTTGATTTGGAGTGCTGGTGTGTCCTCAGATCAGTGCACAACATGGCCTGCAAATTCCAGTACCTCACCCAGATCCTAGGTGAGCAAGCACACACGTTGTTCTTTGCTTTGGAGTGCTGGTGTGTTTTCAGAGCTCGGTACGTAAAGTGTATCACCGCCCCTAGTTATTGTTTTTTGGTGGGGGTGGTGGCGGATTACTGGCGGCGAAACGGTGGTAAAATATATATTATTTATTTCTAGAGGGAGCGGTTCAGGTTTTTAGGGGGACGGTAGTGAGAAATAAATATTGTTCGAAGTGACGAGCGGAGAGATGCCCCCCCCCCGCTCCGCCTGCCCCTTCCCTGGGCCCCGCTCGCCTGCAGCAAGCAAGAGCGGACCGGGCTGAGCGAGAGGCAAAGGAGCGCAAGAACAAGAGGCAGCCATGCAGAACTTGCAAACCTTGGTTTGCCCTCACAGGTTGTTCAGTTGGCACTGCATTGGCATTCTGTGGTCAGCTTCAATTGGCACTGCATCGGCATTCTGTGGTCAGCCTTTGGTAATCGCGTAGATAAGCCTCGCCATGTAGGCGTAGATTTTCTCGAACGGCGTAGCCTTTAACTTGGTCATGTTTTCGCTCACGATGATGAGCGCGCCCACCTTTTATGTTGGTGGGCACAAAGATCCCCTCCTTCACGCCGTGTATGATGATGACCTTGAAATTGGTCATGTTTTCGCTCACGATGATGAGCGCGCCCACCTTTTATGTTGGTGGGCACGAAGATTCCCTCCTTCACGCCGTGCATGATGATGACCTTGAAATTGGTCATGTTTTCGCTCACGATGGTGAGCGCGCCCACCTTTTATGTTGGTGGGCACGAAATTCCCCTCCTTCACGCCGTGCATGATGATGACCTCGAAATTGGTCATGTCTTCGCTCACGATGATGAGCGCGCCCACCGTTTATGTTGATGGACACGAAGATCCCCTCCTTCACGCCGTCTATGATGATGACCTTGAAATTGGTCATGTCTTCGCTCACGATGATGAGCGCGCCCACCGTTTATGTTGATGGACACGAAGATCCCCTCCTTCACGCCGTCTATGATGATGACCTTGAAATTGGTCATGTCTTCGCTCACGATGATGAGCGCGCCCACCGTTTATGTTGATGGACACGAAGATCCCCTCCTTCACGCCGTCTATGATGATGACCTTGAAATTGGTCATGTCTTCGCTCACGAT
>Ga0307947_1001043_pt1 | contig 21316 bp, 20 predicted proteins | sample OrgLakmetagen232_FD_201840 | JGI IMG/M metagenome (GOLD analysis project Ga0307947, IMG submission 201840) | Saline water microbial communities from Organic Lake, Antarctica - #232 | ecosystem: Environmental > Aquatic > Non-marine Saline and Alkaline > Saline | place: Antarctica: Organic Lake...
CACCGGACCGTCGCCGATCGCACGGCGCTTTTATTGAAGAAAGCCATCTCGCCGAAAATGTTTCCCGCAACCACGGATACATTCTGATCCTCGATTTCAACGCGACCCTCGGCCAGGTAATAGAGGCTGTCGACCCGATCGCCTTTCTTGAAAATGACATCGCCCGCCGGGATGACGCGTTTTTTCCCGTAAGCCATCGCAGCGGAGAAATCGGTTTCCGACTCGTCCGTCATATGCGTCACCAACCTGCGCAGTGCGATGAGTTCATAGAGGCGATAGGCGTTGATGGAGAGCAAGACGAGGGCGACCGTCAGAAGCGGCCAGAGATGAAACACGCCGCCATAGATGATGAAGCAGACAGACGACGCCATCGCGAGGATCCGCACCGGGATCATCGAATTCATTGCGAAAGTGGCCACTTGCAACGCGGCCCCGAGCCAGCCAACGGCCTCGATGATATGGTGTGCTGTGATTGGTTCCATTGGCTTTTTCTCCTGATGAGCCTGTCAGGCTCGGGTCGCATTCAAGACACGGTACTAAGCCTGCATGCCCCGCGCGCGTGCCCCGGTCCGGATCACCGGTGCCCCGCGTGCTTGTGTAGAGTATGCGCGATGAGGCTGCCATGGCCAAACAGAGGGTGATGGGGGCGGTGCATGCCGCGATCATCCGGCGGGTTCTGGATCAACCGCCAGCCCAGCCATATCGCGATCGATGCAAATACAACGCTCCCGATCGCCTGCCCGATCAGGACCCCCTGCGCGCCAAGCAGCATACCGCCCACGATGACGAACGGCCAGGTGCCCAGTGTGTTCTGCCCCCAATTCAACCATGTCGAATAAGACGGGCGGCCCAGCGTATTGAACGAGGCGCTGGCGACGAAAATTGCGCCATTGAAGAACGCCGCAAGCGCCACCGGGAAGCAGAAGAGGAAAATCAGTGTCCTCGTCAGGTTCTCGGCACCGAACAGCCCGGCGATCGGGTCACGGAACGCAAACAGGATCACGGTGATGAACATCACATAGATCGCGACAAACTTGAGAGCGTCGACATAAGCTGTCCTGACCCGCTCCATTTTGCCGGCGCCGAAATTCTGGCCGATGATCGGCCCGATGGCGCCCGAAAGTGCCCATATGACCGAGAACGCAACCGGCGTCAGCCGCCCGATCACCGCCATGCCGGCGACCGCCTCGGGGCCGAATTTCGACATTTCGCGGATCACGATCGCGGTGCCGATCGGCGTGGCCACGTTTGTCAGTGCAGCCCTGACGGCGAAGTATGAAACCGGCTGATAATCACGCCAGAGCAACCTCAACTTGGGTGCGACAAACGCGTTGTGGCGACGCATCGCCGGATAAAGCGCGAAGCCGAGCGTAACGAACCGGGCCGCCACCGTCGCCCAGGCCGCGCCCTCCATTCCCATGTCCAGACCAAAGATCAGGATCGGGTCCAGTACGGCGTTGGTCACCGCCCCGAAAAGCGACGGGTACATCGCCATCCGGTTCTCACCATAGCCTCGCAGGACCGCCACGGTGACCATGGACAGCCCCGATACCCACGTGAACGGGATGATGATCCAGAGATAGGTCGCAGCCAGTTCGGCCACCTTGCCCCCGGCCCCGAGCAGCCCCAGGAAAAACTCTATGTTCGACAATAAAATCAGAGGGATGATGACAGAGGTCAACACGGAAAACATCGCCGTGCTGGTGGCAAATTCACGGGCCTCCAGCGCGTCGCCCGAGCCGATCGACCGTGACGCCAGCACGCCCGCAGCCACGGACACCCCTATATTGATGGCGCTGGTAAAGAACATGAGGGCGCTGGCATAGCCCGCTGCGGCCGCCAGCACCTCATACCCGAGCATCGAAATGAATATCAGGTCGATCAGATCGACCGCATAGATCGCCATCAGGCCGATGCTGGCCGTAAAGGATGACACCGACACGTGACGCATGATGCTGCCAGTGGTGAATACCGCCTTGTTCTCGGTCGTCATCTCAAATCTCTCTGAGCCGGGCCGGCCATCGACCATGCAAGCATCCCGGGGCGGCATGATTTCCCCTTTGCACCCTAGCAGTGTACAAGCATAGATCGCAGGCGGGTAGTCTCGAGTTACGTATCGCTGCCGCCCGGTCGGCCTGCAGCATATCAGTGCATCGGGATCGACACGGCGTCTGACTGCGCCGACTTCGTCGGGACGTTGCGACGGATCGTTTCGGACTGCCCCTCACGCCAGCATGTCGCGCAAACCGCCCGGCATTCCGCAATCGACGGGCGCACCACACGCCATCCCGGGTTCAGAAAGAAGATCCAAGACCCCTTCGGCTGGGGCGGGGCCGCGGGCGGCATGGCCCGGACCGGTCACCGCGGCACGGGCAGGGTCCGCGGACAGTTCACGATGACCATGGCAGCCTGCAACCTCGCAAGGTTACCGAAGCTCCTGGCGGCCTGACCGCCGCACGCCGACCGCCTGCACCGTGAAAGCGACAGACGGACCAGCCTTCGACGGCGGGGCGTTTGCAGTGTAGTGCCATTCGCATGGCGAAGGTCAGCGACATCCCGGATTTCGGGGCGTGCTGCGCGCATCCAGTCCTCTGGCGCGATCAGGCCGTGCTGTCGGCGGGGCTGGCATTGAGCAGGCCGTAGCGTTCCGCGCCGAGATCGTCATAAAGATCGATCTGCGTCTCCAGAAAGTCGATATGGCCCTCCTCATCGGCGATCAGCGTCTCAAACAGGTTTTTCGAGACGTAATCGCCCACGCTGTCGCAATGATCGCGCGCCGCGATATAAAGCGTGCGCGCGTCGTGTTCGGCCGCGAGATCGCTGTCGAGCGTCTCCCGCAGGGTCTCGCCGATGCGCAGCGGGTCCAGCTTTTGCAGGTTCGGATGCCCGCCGAGAAAGATGATGCGCTCGATCAGCCGGTCGGCATGGTGCATCTCTTCGATGCTTTCGGCCCGGGACTTGGCGGCGATGCGGCCATAGCCCCAATCCTCCTGAAGGCGGTAATGCAGCCAGTACTGGCTGACCGCGGTCAGTTCACTCCGCAACGCCTGATTGAGATAGTCGATGACCTGTTCGTCGCCCTTCATCTGCGTCTCCCTGTGTGGCTTCGCGGCGCGGGCCGCGCAAGTGCATGGGTATGCCAAGGCCGTCGGCCTTGCGCATGGTGTCTATGAACAGCGGCAGACACCCGCCGCAATCCGCGCGCTTTCCAAGGGCGCGGTAGATCTTTCCGGCCGTGATGAGCGTATCAGGATCGGCGGCGCGCATCCAGTCGACGGCCCGATGAATGTCTCTGTCGGTGATCGCCATGCAGTGACAGATCATCATCGGTGCGTCCTCTTCGTCTCTAGTGTCGCGTCGGGCTGGCGGGATCGGGCATGCGGTGTGCGGCCTCGCAAAGCGCGGCGCGGTGCAGGTGCAGGCCCAATCGCCCCGCCGCGTCGGTCAGGGGCAGGATGCCGCGTGCATCGACCAGCAGGCTGGCCAGCATCAGCGCGTCCTCGCGCACCCCAAGCGCGGCCTCCTCGACGAACCGGGCGAAGGCCGCCTCGTCGGATCCGACGCAATGACAGTGCGGCGCGTGACAGCGCAGCGGGCGGCGCATACAGGTGCCAAGGGTGTCGGCCAGATCCTGCAGGGCCGTGAAGCTCGCCCCGGCCTGCCGCTCGCCCAGCCGGTCGCGCAGCAACCCGAGGGCGGCGGCCGCGCCACCGCTGTTCCAGTGGCGCAGGCAGGCGATGACCATGCCCGACAGGCCCGTCATCTCGGAGATGTGGCTGATTGGGGCGGTCCCGGTGATATCGCGCGTGTGTTTCATTTGGTCAGGATCAGCTTGCCGGCGCGGGTGATCCGCAGGGTGTAGGTCTGACCGTCCAGCACGATCAGCGCGGTGTTGGCCCCGGCGGTCAGTTCGCGGGCATCGTGACGGACGGTGTCGGCCACCAGTTCGGGTTCGGTCCTGGTCTGTGCGCGGATCATGTCAGCCCCTCCGCGGGTCGGGTCATCGGGTAAGCCATGCCATTCATTCCCCTTGTTGACGGTTACGCCGGGCTCGCCGCGGATCGGACTGGCTTGGCAATGCTCTTTTTGTGGCCGGAAATCGGCGACCTGTCAATCCCGATATTTTTAGTCGCCTATAGGGTTCTGCACGAGGCCGGTCAGACGGATGGCCCCGTGAGCCGGGGCCGACCCCTCCGTGATGCGCCGCGACAAGCCTTGGCGAGTTGGTCCTCGAACATCGCCTCGATGGCAAGGCACACTATCGCCGCCCGTGTGGCCCGCATTTTTCCCACTCCGAACGCGCCCGCCAAGCGTCAAGCGATAGAGCGCGGCCTGTCCATGTCGGCGGGCCTCCCGCGACGGATGCATCGTGCCGGCATGCGCGCAGCGGCGGGTGTTGCGGCTCAGCGTCGTCCTTCGCGCAGCCAACCCGCCAGGATCAGCCCGCCGACCAGAAGCAGCACCAGCCATGGCGGCAGTAGCGCCGTCTGGCTGACGCTCGCGGTCTCGTAGGCGCCGCGCGGGGTGATGCCGATCCAGCCGCGCCCGGCGGCGGGGCGGCCCGGGCGCACCTCGCGGATGCCGGGCACGCCGTCATCCATCGCCTGCACGCCGCCACCCGTGGCGTCGATCGCGGGGGCCAGCACATCGCCGGTGGCGATGGTGCGCTCGAATTCCACCGGGGCGGCGGGGCCTAGGCCGATCACGGCCGTCTGATCGCCGTTTTCCAGCCGGTAGAGGCCGATCTGAGGGCCGTCATAAAGCGTCTCGAACCGGCCCGGCGACACCTCTTCAAGCTCACGCTCCACCACCTCGCCCGAGGGTGTGGTGATCGTCACCGGCCCCACGTCATCCGACAGCGACCGGCGGATCACGCGCATCTGCTGGCCCGTCGCCTCGGCACGCAGCGCTTCTTCCTCAAGCTCGGGTTCCTTCATCATCCAGTGCGCCAGCCGGCGCAGCAGCTCGAGCTGCGGCCCGCCCCCCTCGAAGCCGCGCCCCCAGAGCCAGGCGTGATCCGAGGCCATCAGCGCCACGCGCCCCTCGCCCACGCGGTCGAGCATCAGCAGCGGGCGGTCATCCGCGCCCGACATCACGACATCACCGCCCGTGGGCGTCACCTCGATCTGGCGCATCCAGCGGCCCCAGTCGCCATCGAACTCCTGCAAGAGCCCGGCGGTCACCGGGTGGCGCTCGCCGAGATCGGTCACGGTGGGGCGGTACCCCTCCTCGACCACGCGGGCGGTGGGACGGGCGGGCACGAAATCCTCGAACGGGCCGCGATAGATGCTTTCGGCACTGGCAAAGGCCGGCCCCGCCGCCAGCAGTACCGCGCCGCCCTCTTCGACATAGCGCCGGATGTTGTCGAGATAGAGCGCTGGCAGGATGCCGCGGCGCTTGTAGCGGTCGAAGATGATCAGGTCGAAATCATCGACCTTTTCGAGGAAAAGCTCGCGCGTCGGGAAGGCGATCAGCGACAGTTCCCGCACCGGCACGCCGTCCTGCTTGTCGGGGGGTCTGAGAATCGTGAAATGCACCAGATCGACGGAACTGTCGGATTTCAGCAGGTTGCGCCATGTGCGGGTGCCGGGATGCGGCTGGCCCGAGACCAACAGCACGCTGAGCCGGTCGCGCACGCCGTTGATCTGCACCAGCGCCGTGTTGTTGCGGTCGGTGAGTTCGCCGTCGGCCATCGGGGTGGTGAATTGCAGCACGTTGCGCCCGGCATGCGGCAGGGTGACGGGCAGGGTGATCGTCTCGCCCAATGGCACGGTGAAGCGGCGCGGATCTTCGCCGTCGATCGAGATGTCGAGCGGCACCTCCTCCACGCCCTCGGGAGCGGCGCCGTCATCGTCGATGCGCAGTGTGAGGCGCACTTCCTCGTCGAGGATCGCGAAGGCGGGGGCATTGTCGACGGTCAGCCGTCGGTCCCAGTCGCCGGGCCGTCCGCTATGCAGAAGATGCAGCGGCGCGGGCATGTCGGGGGCGTTGTCCATGTCATGCACCCGCCCGTCCGACAGCAGCATCGCGCCCGCGATGCGGCCGCGCGGTTCCTCGGCCAAGGCCCGCGACAGCGCGGTCATGGCGCGCGTGCCGCCATTGTCGGGCGCGTCGGGGACGGTGATGCGCCGCACTTCGGTGTTGTCGCGCGCTTCCAGCCGGGCGGCGAGCGTGTCGGCCATCTCGGCGGTCTGTGCGGCGCGGTTGGCCAGGCCCTGGCTCGCGCTTTGATCCTCGACCAGAAGCACGATATCGCTGAGCGGGGTGCGGTCCTCCTGCTGGTAGCTGGGGCCCGTAAGCGCGGCGAGCACGGCAAGCGCCGCGCCCGCGCGAAACGCCCAGCCCGACAGCCCGCGCCGTAGCGCGAGGATCAGACCGGTCGCGGCCAGAAGCCCGAGCGCCGCGATCAGCCAGACCGGCACGAGCGGGTCGAAGATCACGCTGCCGGTCATTGGCCCAGCCTGTCGAGCAGGGCGGGCACGTGCACCTGGTCGGATTTGTAATTGCCGGTCAGCACATGCATCACGAGGTTGACGCCGAAACGGTACGCCATCTCGCGCTGACGCTCGCCGGCATAGCCGCGGCCGACGGGAAAGATCGGGTTGCCGCGTTCGTCCACCGCCCAGGCCGTCGCCCAGTCATTGCCGCCGATCACCACCGGCGTCACCCCGTCATTGAGGTTGCGAAACGGCATGCCTTCGATCCGTTCGGCATCGGGCGGGGCCGCTTCGACCCAGACGTCGCGACCCTGATGACGCCCGGGAAAATCGCCCAGCAGGTAGAAGGTGCGGGTGAGGACGTGATCTTCGGGGACCGGCTCAAGCGGCGGGATGTCGAGGGGGGCTGCAAGCCGTTGCAGCTTTGCCCCGTTGGGCGAGGATGCGCCGAAGCCCGCGATATCGGCATCGCGGGTGTCGAACACGATCATCCCGCCGCTGCGCAGGTACTGGTTGAGCTTGGCATACGCCTCGTCCGAGGGGATCGGCTGATCGGTCGTGATCGGCCAGTAGAGGATCGGGTAGAAGGCCAGCTCGTCGGTTTCCAGATCGACGCCGATGGGTGCTGCGGGCTCTACCGTGGTGCGGAAGGTGAGCGTGCGCCCCAGCCCGCGCAGACCGGCGCGGGCGGCGCGGTCCACCTCGGCGTTGCGGGTCAGGACATGGGCGAGCACGACCTCTGACGTGGCCTCGATCGCGCGGGCGTCGTCTTGCGCCTGCGACGGCTGCGGTGTGGCGAGGCCGAGGCCGAGAACCAGCGCGGCGGCGGCGCGCGCGGCCCAGAGCCGGCCCGACAGCGCCAGCGAGGCGACGATATCGGCGGTCAGAAGGATCAGCGCCGCCGCCAGCAGCCAGCCCCCCAGCGGTTGTTCGGGCGCGCGAGCCAGCCCCTCGACAGGGATGCGCGCGGGCCATATGGCGGGCGTCAGCGTGGTGTCTGCGGCGATCACGTTGCGCGCAAGGCTGCGTTCGGGACCCTCGTAAAGCCCCGGCAGAAGGTCCGGTCCAAGGGGCGCGTCGAGCAGGTCCTCGCCGGCGACGCCGGGGCGGGTGCCGGCCTCGTCGAGCTTGCCGAACGCGTCGAGCACGCGGGCGGGCTGCCATGTGGTGCCCGCAAGCTCGGACATCTCTGGCGCGGTCACGGCCGAGGAGGCCGCGAGCCGTTCGAGCATCTGCACGAACAGCCCCGACAGCGGCAGCGTGGACCATTCGGCATTGGCGGTGACGTGAAACAGCACGACCTGCCCGGCCCCGATCCGCTTGCGCGTGACCAGTGGCGTGCCGTCGCCAAGCTGGGCGATCACACGCTCGGACAGGGTGGGGTCGGGCTGGGCCATGACCTGCGCAGCGACCGTGACGTCAGCGGGGATCGCGAGGCCCTGAAACGGGCTGCCCTCGGGGAAGGGGGCGAGGGTTTTCGGCTCCCCCCAGCTCATCGCGCCGCCGACGGTGCGCCCGCCGGCGCGCAGGCGCACGGGCATCAGGGGCGCCTCTTCGCTGCGCGACAGGTCGCTGGCCGCAACGCGCGGGCCAGCAAATCGCAAGAGCAGCCCGCCGCCGTCGATCCATTCGGCCAGCGCGGCCTCTTCGCCATCCGACAGCGTCGCCACATCGGCGAGCACGATCACATCGGGGTTGGCGGGCAGCACATCCATCAGCGCGCCTCGCAGCAGGTCGGCGGTCGGATCGAACGCCTGTTCAAGGTAGTGCAGCGGCGACAGAAGCTCGAGCCCCTCGCGATCTTCGCGCCCCGAGATCAGCGCCACCTCGCGGCGATTCAGCGCGTCATCGGTGAGGGTGACCGCCCCGGCCTGCGCCTCGCCCGCGATCTCGAAACGGGTGATACGGGCGCGCAGTTCGGCCGGCAGCGACAGGCTGCCTGTTGCCTCGGGCGCGCCCTCGTCAAAGGTCATCGGCAGGGTGGCCAGAACGCGCGGCGTGCCCGCCGGATCGAGGCCGTGAGCGTTCACCGTGATGTCGCGCGCGGGGCCGGGGCGGGCGCGCAGCGCGGTCAGATCGACACTGGCGTCCGACAGTTGCGCGGGGCGCAGCCCGAGGACGCTGCGCGGGCTTTCATGCACGGTGACCGGGCCGCGTGCCTCGAACGCTTCGAGCAGTGGCGCGCGGCCGGCGTGGTCCAGCCCGTCGGAGAACCAGCGGGTCTCGAACGCCTCATCGCCCAGCATTTCGGCGGCCTCGGCGAAGGTCCCGGGCGTGGGCGCCCATGGGGAAGGTTCCAGCCCCGGCAGGCGGCTGCGCACGGTGCCTGCGGCCTGAAAGGCCGGTGCCTCGGGATCGCCGAGATCGAGGATCGCGGCGGCGCGCCCGGCGCGGCCCGCATCGGCCAGAAGCCCGTCCATCACCGCCACCTGTGCCGGCCAGTCGCGGGCGCTCGCCCAGCTTGCATCGGTCACGATCAAAAGCGGACCCTGCGACGCCGCCTCGCCCTCGCTGCGCGGGTTGAGGATCGGTCCGGCCAGCCCGATGATCACCGCCGCCACGGCCAGCATGCGCAACAATAGCAGCCACCACGGCGTGCGGTCGGTCACCGTGTCGTCATCCAAAAGCCCCAGCAGAAGCGCCACCCCGGGAAAGCGGCGGCGGATCGGCGCGGGCGGCACGGCGCGCAGGATGATCCACAGGATGGGTAGCGCAGCGAGGGCCAGCAGAAGCCACGGGGCGGCGAATCCAAGTGCGCCCAGCATCAGCCCGCCGCACCCTTGTCGAGCGCGCGGTAGAGCCACAGCAACGCCGATTGCGCGCTCTCATTGGTATGATGCAGGCCGTGCCGCCAGCCGGTCGCATTGCAAAGCGTGACCAGCTCGTCCTTGCGCTCGGCCAGACGGGCCAGATAGCGGTCGCGCAGTTCGCCGGCCTTCAGCGTCTCATGCGCCATCGTGCCGCCCATGCTCTCGAAGATGGTGCGCCCGCGATAGGGAAACGCCTCTTCGGCTGGGTCGAGCACCTGAAAGACCACGCCGCGCACACCGCGATCGGCCGCACGGGTCAACGCGTCGCGCAACCCGCCGATGTCGCCCATGAAATCCGAAACGAGCAGCGCGCGGCCCTGCGGGACCAGGCCAGCCATGTCGGGGCTTGCGTAATCCTCGGGGCTGTCCTGCATCAGCGCGAGGCCCAACCGGCTGAGCTGTGCCTGACCCCGGCGCGGCGGCAGCGCCGCGCCGGTCAGCCCGACGCGTTCGCCGCCGCGCACGAGGCACACCGCGATCGCCAGCGCCAGAAGCCGCGCGCGATCGGCCTTTTCGGGCAGACCGGGATCGCTGGTGAACCGCATCGAGGCGGCGGGATCGACCCAGAGCATGACGCTTTGTGCGATCTGCCATTCGCGCTGCCGCACGAATTGCGCATCCGACCGGGCCGAACGGCGCCAGTCGACCATGCCCCGGCTGTCGCCCTGCTGAACGGGGCGGTATTGCCAGAAGTCGTCGCCTTGCCCCGCGCGCCGGCGGCCGTGTTCGCCCAGAAGGACCGTGCCCGCCAGATGCTCCGCCCGGGCCAGAAGCGGCGGCAGGCGCGCGGCCTCGGCTTCGGCCCGTGGTCGCAGGGCGTGGGGGGTGGTGTCGGTCATCAGGCGGCAGCCCGGCCTTGTGTGACATCCTCGACCGTGCGCGCAATCAGCGCGTCCAAGCTGTCACCCCGGGCGCGGGCGGCAAAGTTGAGCGCCATCCGGTGGCCCAGCACCGGCAGGGCGAGCGCCGCCACGTCGCCCGCATCGGGGGCAAGCCGTCCCTGCAGCATCGCGCGCGCCCGAACCGTCAGCATCAGCGCCTGCGCGGCGCGCGGCCCCGGCCCCCAGGCCACGCTTTCGCGAACGCGGTCATCGGCACTGGCATCATCGGGGCGGCAGGCGCGCACCAGATCGAGGATCATCTCCATCACCGCCTCGCCCACGGGCATGCGGCGCAGCATCCTTTGCGCATCGATGAGATCGGATGGCGTGAACACGGCATGCGCCTCTTCCTCCTCGGTGCCGGTGGTGGCGAGAAGGATCGCGCGCTCTGTGTCGCGGTCGGGGTAGGGCACCTCGATCTGCACCAGAAAGCGGTCGAGCTGCGCCTCGGGCAGGGGGTAGGTGCCCTCCTGCTCGATCGGGTTCTGGGTGGCCAGCACGTGGAAGGGTGGCGGCAGCGGGCGGTTCCGGCCGGCCACCGTGACCTGCCGTTCCTGCATCGCCTGCAGCAGCGCCGATTGCGTGCGCGGGCTGGCGCGGTTGATCTCGTCGGCCATCAGAAGCTGGCAGAAGATCGGCCCGTCGATGAACTTGAACGCGCGCCCGCCGTCCTGGGCGGTTTCCAGAACCTCGCTGCCGAGAATGTCGGCGGGCATCAGGTCGGGGGTGAACTGCACCCGGTTGGTATCGAGCCCCATCACGGTGCCGAGTGTTTCCACCAGCCGCGTCTTGCCGAGCCCCGGCAGACCGATCAGCAGGCCGTGCCCGCCGCACAAGAGCGCCGAGAGAGACAGGTCGACGACACGCTCCTGACCCACGAAACGCCGGGTGATCGATTGACGCGCCCGGGCCAGTTTCGCCTCGAGCGCGTCGAGGCCGGCGAGAAGGTCGGGGTCGTCGGTCATGGCAAAACTCCGGTTACGCTTCTACATATATAATGAGTGTATCTCGGAAGATGGAAATGGCAAAAGCAATGAGCGAAAAATCCCTGACGCCCCCCTCCGCCGAAGGTCTTGCCCAATCCGCCCGCGCCGCCAAGGCCAAGGGCAGGGGCCTGCCGCCCGTACATGACTGGAATCCGCCGTTTTGCGGCGATCTGGACATGCGCATCGCCCGTGACGGCACATGGTTCTATCAGGGCACGCCGATCGTCCGGCCGGGTTTGGTGCGACTGTTCTCGACCATCCTGCGGCGCGACGGTGATGCCTATTTTCTGGTCACACCGGTCGAAAAGGTGGGGATCACGGTGGAGGACGCGCCGTTCGTGGCCGTCGATTTCGAGGCGGCGGGCACGGGGCCGGATCAATCGCTGACATTCGAGACCAATGTCGGGGATTTTGTCACCGCAGGCCCCGATCACCCGATTCGCGTGGTCCGCGATACAGGTACGGGCGAGCCGTCGCCCTATGTGCTGGTGCGCGCGGGCCTCGAGGCGCTGATCGACCGCAAGAGCTTTTACCGGCTGGTCGAGATCGGCGACCGGCAGGAGGGCTGGTTCGGCCTGTGGTCGGGCGGTGCGTTCTTCCGCATCATCCCCGAGACGGAGCTGCCCTGAGCGGCATCATGCGCCGTGATATCGCCTGCGAATTCCCGGACGCTCGTGTCCGGTGAATTGGGGGTCGCATGCGGCTCCTGACCGTGCGCGGGCCAAAAAGCAAGAATGTTGCAAATTCATTGCGATCACGGTTGCAAAAATATCTTGCTTCACTGCGCCAATTGCGTGATTTGTGTGGACGGCGGCAGCCCGATACGGCGCTGCCAGCAAAAAAAATGAACCTGGGAGGTTACCCGTGACCATCACGAAAATGACACTGCGCGGCACGACGTTCGCCGCGACGCTCGGCGCACTTGCCGTGCCCGCCACCGCCGAGATCGACGAGATAAGCTGGTCGGTCCCGATCAGCTTTGCCTCCAGCCTGACCGCGCTTGGCGACACGCTGCCATGGGTGGCGGATCGGCTCAACGCCGTCTCCGGCGGCAAGATCAACATCAACGTCGTCGAACCCGGCGCGATGATCCCCGCGCTGGCTGTGTTCGAAAGCGCCGCGACGGGCCAGATCGATGCCGGCTATAGCTGGATGGGCTACGAGCGCGGCCAGGTCCCGGCCTCGGCCCTGTTCGGCGCGACACCGTTCGGGCTGGAACCGCACGGCTTTGTCGCGTGGATGTACGAGGGCGAAGGCGATGCGCTGCTGAAGGAAACCTTCGAGCCGTTCAACGTCTATCCGATCCTCTGCGGCACGATCCCGCCGGAAGCGGCCGGGTGGTTCAAGTTCCCGATCGAGAGCGTCGATCAGTTGGCGGGCCTGAACATGCGCGCGGCCGGTGTCGGTGGCGAGATCATGAAAGAAGTCGGCATGTCGGTCACCGTGCTGCCGGGTGGCGAGCTGTACCAGGCGCTGGAAACCGGCGTGCTGGACGCGACCGAGTTTTCGCTGCCCACTGTCGACGATCAACTCGGCTTTTATCAGGTCGCGGATTTCTACCATCTGCCCGGCTGGCACCAGCCCGCCACGTCGCAGTTCCTTTACGTAAACATGGATGTCTGGAACGGCCTCAGCGAGCAGACCCAGGCGGTGATCGATACCACCTGCATGGCCGGCACGGTCTATGCCATGGCACGTGGCGAGGCGCTGCAGGGGCCGGTCCTGACCGAGTTCCGCGAAAAGGGCGTCACGGCGACGCAACTGCCCGAGGAAGTGCTGCAGGAATTCCGTGATGCCACCGAGGTGGTCATGAAGCGCGAGAGCGAAAATGACGAGCAGTTCGCCAAGGTCTACACGTCGATGAAGGAATTCCAGGCGGCCAACAAGCCGTGGCACGAGCTGGGCTATCTTCCGCGCGACTGGACGTGGGACAACGAACCCTCCGAGTGAGGGCTTTGCGACTGACACGTGACTGAAGGGGGAGGGGCGACAGATGTCCACAGACAAGGACGATTATGTGTCCAATCTGACCGATGAGGGTCAGGATGCCATCGTGGAGCCTGCCGCCCCCAACCCGCTTTTCTCGCGGATACTCGACGGGATCGTCACTTTCATCGCGATCTTTGCGCATGCCACATGGATCATCCTGGTCGCGGTGATCCTCGCCAATGTGGTCATGCGCTACGTGCTGGGCGGCTCGATCGTCGCGCTGGAAGAGCTGCAATGGCATCTTTACGCCTTCGGCTTCATGGTCGGGCTGTCCTATACGATGGTGCATGACAAGCATGTGCGCGTGGACGTTCTCGCCGAAGGCTGGAGCAAGCGCCGCCGCGCCCGGATCGAGATCGGCGCGATGCTGATCCTGGTGATGCCGTTCGCCGGCCTCATCCTTTACGATTCGCTGGCCTTCATCGAGTTTTCAATGCGGCTCAATGAGAGTTCCCGCTCGCCGGGGGGGTTGACCCACAGATGGATCATCAAGTCGGTGATCCCGCTCGCCATGGGTCTGCTGATCCTTGCCGCGCTGGCCCGCACCGCCCGCATGGTCGCATTCCTGCGCGTCGCGCAGTAACCGGTTTCATTCAGGAAAAAGAGACAGACAATGCTTGGCCTCGCCGCTAACGAACTTCTTGTGCTGTTGATGCTGTTCATGTTCATCGGGCTGCTTTTCATGGGCGTCCCGGTGGCATGGTCTCTGGCGGGCACCTCACTGGTGGTCGCGTTCCTGACGATCCAGCTTGCCTCGCAATTTGAGGTCAACACGCTGTTCTTCGACAGTTGGCGCGATTACCGGATCATCGTGCAGCGCATCTACGGAACGATGGAGAACGCGGTCCTTGTGGCCTTGCCGATGTTCGTCTTCATGGGGCTGATGCTGGACCAGTCGGGGCTGGCCGAAAAGCTGATGCGGTCGTTTGCCGACACGCTGGGGCGGGTCAGTGGCGGGCTTGCGATGGCAGTGGTGCTGATCGGCATCCTGCTGGCGGCCTCGACGGGGATCGTCGGTGCCTCGGTGGTGCTGCTGGCGACCATTTCACTTCCGATCATGCTGGAGGCGGGATATGACAAGCGCCTCGCCGCGGGGGTCGTCGCCGCCTCGGGCACGCTCGGCATACTGATCCCGCCCTCGATCATGCTGATCATCATGGCCGATCAGCTGTCGCTTTCGGTGGGCGAGCTGTTCATGGGGGCCATCGCGCCGGGCCTTCTGCTGGGCTTTGCCTATCTGATCTACGTCTTCCTGATCGTGGTGGTGAAGCCGGGTCTTGCACCCAAGCCCAAGCATGTCGATCCGTTCTCGTGGAAGCTGGTCCTCAATACTCTGCTGGCGGTGCTGCCGCCGGTGGGGCTGATCCTTGCGGTTCTGGGCACGATCTTTCTTGGCATCGCCACCCCGACCGAGGCGTCGGGTATCGGGGCCTTCGGGGCGACATTGCTGGCGCTGGCCAATGGCCGCCTGAGCCTCAAGGTGATCTGGATGGTCGCGGTGCGCACGACGCTGACCACCGCGTTCATTTTTGCGATCTTCGTCGGTGCGACGGCGTTCGCGCTGGTGATGCGGGGCCTGGGTGGCGATCAGATGATCGAGGGCGCGATCCTGTCGATCCCGTTCGGTGCGACCGGCGTGGTCCTGACGATCCTGTTCTTTTCCTTCCTCGCGGGGTTCTTCCTCGACTGGCTGGAGATCACGCTGATCTTCCTGCCGCTGGTCGGACCGGTCGTGGTCGGGCTGGGCTTCGATCCGATCTGGTTCGTGGTGGTGTTCGCGGTCGCGCTGCAGACATCGTTCATCACGCCGCCCGTCGGGTTCTCGCTGTTCTACCTCAAGGGGGCGGCGCCGCCGGCGATCACGACGCGCGACATCTACGCGGGGGTGGCACCCTTCGTGCTGATCCAGTTGATCGTCGTGCTGTCGATGGTGTTCATACCCGCGATCGTGACCTGGCTGCCCACGGCGGTCTACGGCTGACACTGGCGGAGATGTGAGAAAGGCCGCGCCGCCGCTGAGGGCGGCGCGGCAGATCGCGGTTCACTCGGCGGGCGTGAGCTTGTGGATCATGCCCTCTTCGGAAGACACGTAGAGGCTGCCATCCGGCCCGGTCACGAGCGCGCGAAAGCGCTGCGATTCCATCGGCAGGGTCATCTCGGTGACATTGAACACCGAAATCTCGCCGCCCTCCTCGCTCAGTTCGACCACGTCGATGCGCTGACCGACCGGGGTGCCGCCAAAGCCGATGCCCATATAGCTTACGGCCATCGCGCCCTGCCAGTCGCCCCATGCCTCGCCCGTCAGGATTGCGGCACCGGAGATGCCCTGCGACCAGCCATTGTTGGTCCAGATCGGCGGCATCGCGTCGGGATAGGTGTCGAAATCGGTCATCGGCATGTAGGCCCGCCGCTCGTACCGGTTCATGCCCTCCATCTGGTTGGGCTCGTAGCCGCAATAGCCGTCCGGGCAATCGCCACGCCCGGCCATGTTGGGACGCGGATCCCAGCCGCCATTGCCGCCGTTTACCAGCACGGTAAGCTCGTCGGAATGCCACGGCCCGTGTTCGGCGGTGATCGGCGTGCCGGTGCCGGGGTGAAAGGCGATGCCCTGCACGTTGCGGTGCCCGTAGGTGTAGATCCGCGCGTCGAAACCCTCGGGCGGGCTGTTGCCTTCGGCGGCGTTGCCATCGGTGTCGAGGCGCAGCACCTTGGAGCCCATCATCGTCGGGCTTTGCGGCACCTCGGCATTGTGGTTGTCACCGGTGGTCAGGAACAGGTGTCCCTCGGGGCCGAAGGCCACCCGACCGCCATTATGCGCGCCGGGTCCGCCAAAGGGCTGATCGCTGGCTTCCATTTTGTAGGGCACGTCGTCCACCAGATCGGTGCGCCCCGACACGCCAGTGAACTCCTCATTCACCTCGAGGCGCATCAGCCGGTTGGTGTGCGGGTCGGACATGTTGGAGGTCGAGTAGACGTAGATCCGGCGATTCTCCTCGAAATCGGGATCCACGGCCACACCCATCATCCCGGCCTGTCCCTCGCAGAAGAGATCCTCGCCGTTGCTGGCATAGCCTTCGGTGTCGCCGACGCCGAGCAGCGCGTTCACCTCGCCATCCGGCATGCGCACCGACAGACCGTCACATTTTTCGGTGAAGAACATCGTGCCATCGCCGAGGAACGCCATGTCCCATGGCGCGTCGAGATCCGACAGCACCACCTCGTGGCTCAGGCTGCTGGTATTGGTCTGTGCAAGTGCGGGCATCGCGGCCATCATGGCCGCGACCGAGACAAGCGGCAGCGCATATCTGGTCTGTGGTCGATTTGTCATTCCATATCCTCCCTGTGGAACTGCCGGGGCTGTCGGCATGGCCGACCGTCCCGCATGCGGGACGCGTCCAGCATGGCTGAAAGCTTAGGGGTGGCCACGTCGCAGGGTCAATAGCCCATGACGCTGCCCATGATCAGCCCCGCGACCGGGGCGACCATTCCGCGCCGGTCCGCAACCGGCCTAGCCGCGCCCGCGATAGGGCGGCACGCCCTGATCGGGGATCCAGACGCCGTCGGGCATGCGCCCCGTCTGCCAGAACACGTCGATCGGGATGCCGCCGCGCGGATACCAGTAGCCGCCGATGCGCAGCCATTGCGGATCGAGGAAATCGACCAGCCGGCGGGCGATGGTCAGCGTGCAATCCTCGTGGAACGCGCCGTGATTGCGAAAGCTGGTGAGGTAGAGCTTGAGCGATTTGCTCTCCACCAGCCAGTGGCTCGGCACGTAGTCGATCACCAGATGCGCGAAATCCGGCTGCCCGGTCATCGGGCAGAGCGAGGTGAACTCGGGTATCGTAAAGCGCACGTTATAGCTCACATCCGCCTGCGGGTTGGCGACGCGTTCCAGCACCGCCTCGGAGGGGTCCTGCGGTATGCGGGCGTCGCCGCCGAGCTGCTTGAGATCCTTGTAGATGTCGTCGGTCATCATCCGTTCCTTTCAGACACCGCGCTGGTTGCCCCAGAGCGTCACATGCAGTTGCGGCAGGACATGCGCGGCGAACCAGCCGTCGCCGACGACCCGATCCACCAGCCAGCGCATGCGGGCATCGAGGCCGTCGCGGTCCACTACCGCGCTGTCATCTTCGGGCGGGGGCGGGGTGTGGTTGCCGGGCTGCAGGTAGAGCGGCAGGTCGGGATAGCGCCCCGCGACCTCGCGCGCCCACAGGTAGTCGGCCTCGTCGAAGACCACGATCTTGAGCACGGTCGGCGCGTCCCGCGCCATCTCGAGGCAGGCCTTGAACGCGGCCCAATCCACCACCATTCCTGACGAGGGCGGCTTGGGGCTGAGCACCAGCATGTCGAGATCGGCGAACCAGTCGCGGGCGATGCTGCCTTGCGTCTCCAGCGCGAAGCGGTAGCCGCGCGCACGCCCCGCCGTGATCAGGGGCCCGAGCGGCTGGATCGCGGGATTGCCGCCCGACAGCGTGACCATGATGGGCCTGTCGCCCGAAAGCCGCGCGACCTTTGCCATCACGGCCTCTGCGGCCATCGGCGCCCATGTCGCGCGATACTCCGCATCCACCGCGTGCAGGCTGTCGCACCAGTCGCAGCGGTAATCGCAGCCCCCCGTACGCACGAAGACGGTGGGCTGTCCGATCAGCGCGCCCTCGCCCTGGATCGTCGGGCCGAAGATTTCCGAGATGCGGATCAGATCGCTCATGGCCGGTATTCCGCCCAGGTCTTGGGGGTTTCGCTGACGCGGGCAGCGGTCACCTCGGGCCAGCGGGCGCGGCACCAGTCGAAGAAATGCCGCGCCATGCGTTCGGCGGTCACGCAATCATCGCCGAGCACGTCATTGAGATGCCGGTGATCCAGTTCGTCGTCGATATACGCCTTCAGCTCGGCCAGATCGAGGTAATCGCGCACGAAACCGTGGGGGTTCAGATCCTCGGCGGCCAGTTCGATCACCACGATGTAATTGTGCCCGTGCAGCCGGGCGCATTGATGCGTCGCGGGCAGGCCGTGCAACTGGTGCGAGGCGGAAAAGTGGAACTCCTTGGTGATCCGGTACATCACGTGCCCCCTTTGGCAATGGCGGTCTGCCAGTAATCGGGATCGGCGTAGTCTGTCGGGTCGGCGACACCGGCCAGATGGAACGCCTCGCGCCGTTCCACGCAGGTGCCGCAGCGGCCGCAATGGATCTCCCCGCCCTTGTAGCACGACCATGTCTCGGCGAAGGGCACGCCGTGGCGCGCGCCATCGGCAACGATATCGGCCTTGGAGCCGTCGATATAGGGCGTGTGCAACCGAACCTGCGCATAGCCATCGAGGGCGGCGTCCTGCATCGCCTGGAACGCCTCCATGAAACCGGGGCGGCAATCGGGATAGATGAAATGATCGCCGCCATGCATCGCCGCCGCGACCGCATCGGTCTTTTCGGCCGCCGCCATGCCAAACGCCACCGCAAGCATGATCGCGTTGCGGTTGGGCACGATGGTGATCTTCATGGTCTCTTCGGCGTAATGCCCGTCGGGCACCGCCACATCGTCGGTCAGCGCCGAACCCGACAGAGCCGCGCCGATCTGGCGGATATCCACGACCCTGTGCGGCACGCCGAGGCGCGCGGCGCAGGCCGCCGCATGCTCCACCTCCTTGACGTGGCGCTGCCCGTAATCGAAGCTGAGCAGGGCGGCGAGATCGTGGTCGGCCGCGACCCTGTGGGCCAGTGACACGGAATCAAGTCCGCCGGAGCAGATGACAATCGTCTTCATGGTTCGTCCTTGTTTTGAGCGGGTAGGCTGCGACCGCGTAACAGGCTTCAGGTAACGCCGAAGCAAGCCGAGAACAAGCGCGCGGGCCGCCAAACGGAGCCTTGAAGGGGCGAATTTGGCACCAAACGGTCGGATATCACCATAATTGCCGCTTTTCTAAGGCCCCGCCTTACCGTATACACCCTGTGAATAAAATGTGACGCGGCGAAGATCAGGCCACGTTGCGATGGTCGAGGAATGAAATGTCTCAACAATCCCATGACTCCGACGTGGCCTTTATTAAGGCCCTCGCGGAGTTGCTCAACGAAAACGACCTGACGGAACTGTCGGTCAAGCGCGAATACGGCCAGGACGACACGCTGAATGTCCGCGTGAGCCGCCGGGGCGAGACGGTCACCACCCAGGTCAGCACCGCCCCCGCCGCGGCCCCCGAGCCGGCAGCCGCCACGCCACCGCCCCTCGCCGAAGACCCCGCGAGCCATCCCGGCGCCGTCACATCGCCGATGGTCGGCAGCGTCTACATGCAGGCCGAGCCGGGCGCGCCGTCCTTCGTCAGCGTGGGACAGCATGTGACCGAAGGCGACACCCTGCTGATCATCGAGGCGATGAAGACCATGAACCATATTCCCGCACCGCGCGGGGGCATCGTCACCCGGATCCTGATCGATGACGGCGCGGCGGTGGAATATGGTGCCCCGCTGATGATCATCGAGTAGGGGCCGGCGCGCATGTTCGAGAAAATCCTCATCGCCAACCGCGGCGAGATCGCCCTGCGCGTCATCCGCGCCGCCCGCGAAATGGGCATCCAGACCGTCGCCGTGCATTCCACCGCCGATGCCAACGCGATGCATGTGCGCATGGCCGACGAATCGGTCTGCATCGGGCCGCCGCCCTCGGCCGACAGCTATCTGTCGATCCCGGCGATCATCGCCGCCTGCGAGGTGACGGGCGCGCAGGCGATCCATCCCGGTTATGGGTTCCTGTCGGAAAACGCCAATTTCGTGCAGGTCGTCGAGGATCACGACCTCATCTTCATCGGCCCCTCGGCCGAGCATATCCGCATCATGGGCGACAAGATCACCGCCAAGGAGACGATGAAGGCATTGGGCGTGCCTTGCGTGCCCGGGTCCGAAGGCGGCATCGACGATCTCGACGCGGCCAAGGCGCTGTGCGAGACCACGGGCTATCCGGTCATCATCAAGGCCACCGCCGGCGGTGGCGGGCGCGGCATGAAGGTGGCCACCGGCCCCGAGGATCTGGAACGGGCGTTCCACACCGCGCGATCAGAGGCCAAGGCGGCGTTTGGCAATGACGCGGTCTATATCGAGAAATACCTCGCCACGCCGCGCCATATCGAGGTGCAGGTCTTTGGCGACGGCAAGGGCCGCGCCGTGCATCTGGGCGAGCGCGACTGCTCGTTGCAACGCCGCCACCAGAAGGTGCTGGAAGAGGCCCCCGGCCCGTCGATCACCGCCGAGGAGCGGGAGCGCATCGGCACGATCTGCGCCGAGGCCTGCGCCAGCATAAGCTATCGCGGTGCCGGCACCATCGAGTTTCTCTATGAGAATGGCGAGTTCTTCTTCATCGAGATGAACACCCGCCTGCAGGTCGAACACCCGGTGACCGAGGCGATCTTCGGCGTCGATCTGGTGCAGGAACAGCTGCGCGTGGCCGAAGGCATGCCGATGTCGTTCAGCCAAGAGGATCTGCGCATCAACGGTCATGCGATCGAGGTGCGAATCACCGCCGAGAAACTGCCCGATTTCGCGCCGCGCCCCGGCACCATCACGCAGTTTCACGCGCCCGGTGGCCTCGGCGTGCGAATGGATTCGGCACTTTACGACGGCTACAAGATCCCGCCCTATTACGACAGCCTGATCGCCAAGCTGATCGTGCACGCGGCCGACCGGCCGGGCGCGCTGTCCCGGCTTGCCCGCGCGCTTGGCGAATTGATCGTCGACGGCGTCGATACCACGATCCCGCTTTTCCATGCGCTCTTGCAGGAAGAGGACATCCGGACCGGCAACTACAACATCCACTGGCTGGAACACTGGCTGGAAACCAACCTGCAAGCCTGACCATGTCTTTGGCATTGACCCCCGCGCTGTTGCTGCAGGCCTACGCGGCAGGCATTTTCCCGATGGCCGAGCATCGCGACGACCCCGACGTGTTCTGGGTCGATCCGCAATATCGCGGCATCCTGCCGCTGGAGGAATTCCACATATCGCGCAGCCTTGCCCGGCGCATGCGGCGCGGCGCGTATCGTGCCTCGCTCAACGCCGATTTCGAGGGGGTGCTGGATGGCTGTGCCGACCGGTCAGATACCTGGATCAGCGGGCCGATCCACGCCACCTACATGGCGCTGCACCGCGCGGGCCACGCGCATTCGCTGGAGATCCGGCAGGACGGGGCGCTGGCCGGTGGGGTTTACGGCGTGGCCCTGGGTGGGGCGTT
>Ga0307947_1001044_pt1 | contig 21296 bp, 24 predicted proteins | sample OrgLakmetagen232_FD_201840 | JGI IMG/M metagenome (GOLD analysis project Ga0307947, IMG submission 201840) | Saline water microbial communities from Organic Lake, Antarctica - #232 | ecosystem: Environmental > Aquatic > Non-marine Saline and Alkaline > Saline | place: Antarctica: Organic Lake...
AGGTGGCGGGCTGTCACTGCTATGTGGCAGGACCAGAAACGGTGGTCGCGGAGAGCGAGGAGGGGGTCAGGGCTGACTGGTGCAGCCCACCCGCAGCCACATTTTTTGGAGGCTTTGAGTTTTCCCATTTGTCACAGATCTGAGCTCATAAGGCCTTCTATTCCTGTTATGACGCATCCTTTGGACCAGAAAGTTATGCCCACTGGCAGAAAGGCGAAGGCAATAAAGTGCATGGCTGGAATTCTTGGAAATATCCAAGTGAAGATAGATAGGTGACACAGGCTTGTGATTTCTTATTCTGTCATCCCACCACTGGCAGCCAGGAGCAATCCCCAAAGGTACACCAAAATGTGTGTGATAAGTCATCACAATTCTGCTGGAATGATGATGATCATGTGGTGTCAAATTGCCAAGCTCTCTCCAGCTCCCGATGATACGATCGCGCAAAGTGTGCTCGAACTGTTTCAGATTGATAGATTCGGATAGGAGGAAGCAAACTTTCTCCTTAAAGTACAAACGTCTGGCTGCGTCTCTCTACACATCAAAAGGGCATGTTTACATCTTGAATCTGCTCACAAGCACAACGGTCACATAAAAGAGAGATTTCATGTTCCCAAGACGCTGTCTTTGCTGTTAAGGGTGTGCGCCCTCAGCCAAATTAATGACCAATGTTCCGCAAGACTTGTTGAGACAGATCTAAATACAAATTTCGCGGCAAACGAACAGGGGCAGCCACGCACATTGAGATCAAATGGCACTGTAAAAAGAGATTGATATGTTGCCAACTTGCTGTTTAGGTCCTGTGGGCTAAACCCCTCAACATCTCTCCACGCACTGTCCGCAATCTGTGTCTCAGATCATCAGTGAACTATTGAATAGAAATGGAAATGCCCTGCCGTACTGCTGCTTGCACAAATGAAGCCGCCGCAACCCTTGAAAAGCATCTAAGACCTGAGCAGTCAAGCAGGAGGGGTCACGTGAATATAAGCTCAGTACGATCCGCTTTCAGTACCCTGCTTAAGGTCTCACTTCCCAATTTGAGCATGCTATTATACAACTTGACAACAGACCTGAACCAGTAAAACTGCTGCCACGGCATAATGAGGCACAACCTAGCAAATCAGAAGAATTAGGTACGCATTTATGCAAGAAGGTGAATCTGTAGAACAGCTTGTGCTCATTCTACAAAGCCTAGTACACGCACGTACCACAAGCAAGCAGCAAAGCAAAGCTAGAAGCCTAAATTACTGAACAAGGTCAACTCTACGCGCCCGCCCCACAAGAGTTCAAACAATTTCTAGCATGATCTTACAAGGAGGAGCGTAAGACTTGTTGAAATAAGGGCAAAGGAAGGAGACACAACTACTTTGAAACTGCTGCGCGGTATAAAACTACGCTGCATGTTTCTGGCTGTCAATACCAAGTTGAGTTACAAGTTATGTTGTTTCTCATCATGCTGGCTGTGCGTACTGCCACTGCCAGGAATCTTTTTTTATATCGAGCGACATGGATCCAACTTCCATTCTTGCTGCATCACTCCACCAGTTTGGTTTTCTTCCTTTGCAGAACGCTCAGTTTCCTTCAAATCTCCTAGGTAATAATAGGCTACATAATTGTAACTGGCACTCCCTGGCAGAGACCAGCCAGTAGCAAATTAGCCGAAACAGCTTAAAAAAGCAGGTCACCTTCCGACCATTTTGGTGTAACCATTGAACTGTAGCATACTTCCGTACTAATTGAGAAGCAGAGAGAGCGAAGCAAATGGAACGTTTTATCCTCCACTTCATTACAGATTACAAAGCTTTAAGACACAAGTAGCAGAAACAAAGAATGTCCTGGATGAACATGCCATAAAACGCACGAAAGGAAACTTAGTTATAGGCCTTGATAAATAACTGTAAATGACAAAGTATGAATATGTACAAAAATATGTACCTCCCTGAGATCGGCTACAGACAGGCAGATTGTAATAAAAATGCAAACTTCTTAAACAAAGTTTACATGCCTCACGTGCCTCGTGCTCAAAATGACAGATTGAGTCCTTACAACATTTACCAATACCACATTACCATGAGATACCTTGATCCATCCAACACCATCATTTGACCAGACATGATGCAAGAGGACTGCAATTATAAAAAGCCCCCTTGCATTACTTTCAACGGTTGCCAATTAAACATGGGTGTCCTCTATATAGTGAACCCTTTTTAAGCTCAAGGTTCCCTTCACAGTCCATCCATTTAGTTTGTCTGAGCATATAGGGCGTCCAACTGTAGGGCAGCACAAGAAGTAGAATGCATGACTTTGTGCAGGAATTTAAAGACGCAAGGTTTACCTTAAACCTAGACATGACGTAAACACCAAATTATTCAAGGGGGCTAAGTTTTTGTTAGAAGCATAGAACAAAGGTTTAAAAGCGGGCGCCCAACCCTAAAAGCTTAATTTCAGAGTCTACAAATAGGGGCGGGCGAGCAATTGCGCAAAAATTGTACCAACCTCTTTCTGGTACTTGCGCTGCAGCTGAGGGCGCTTGAACTTGAAGGTGGGGGTCAACAAGTCCTCTTCAATGCTGAAGGGTCTGTAGGTGGGTGTGGCAATGTGTTGAATGTAAGTTCTAAAAAACAATACAACAAGGCAAGCACTTTCATGCAATAGGTGGCAATCTTACGCGTGCATTGCTCGGGCACGGCAGTTCAGCAAAGAAGAGGCACCGCTGTTAGAAACCCTTTCAAAACTGGTGAGCACGAGGATGTACATTTTTAAGAGGGAAAAGAAGCAAAGGCTGCGACGCATTGTCAAATACACACCCTCACACCACCCTTCCTTTATAAAGGCAAGGGGCACTTCACTTATAGAACCTCCAAGATGAAGAGCATGGTTTCACGCTTACTAGCCGGTATCACTCCAGCCCCTTCCTGCACAGTGTGCAGTTTGACCAAGTTGGTCAGGTTTCAGGGTGCCCAGCCCCCCAAAAGGCTTCAATGACCATTCTAAGCAGTAGCACCTTGTCTCCCACAAAAGTTTGATTTCATTTCATTTTCTTAGGCCAGATTATGTATACTGATGGATATACCATGGCTTGGAGAAGCATATCCCTCCACATAGTTCAGCCCCCGAAAACGATCATGTGTGCCACAGCACAGTTCACACACCCCCGTACTCACTGGTGATCCAAGTGGACGGCCTTGACCAGCTCAAAGCCCTTGAGCTTATCTGCCTTGCCTGTGCTGGTCAGGACGCTGAGCACGTGGGCAATGGCCTGAGGGTTCCTGTACGACAGGGGGCGATGGGTAGGTAAGGGGGCATGTGGGGTTAGCAGTGGAGGACGTCCAAAAGTTGGAATAGCGAACCAAAACCCTACAGAAAACAAAATGCATGCGCCCTGGTAACACATGCCACACACATTGATGTATGTGATAAGCGCACACACACGTACACTGAGGAACAAACACATTTGTGCACCAACCCACCCAGCACCCTCGACCCCCCGTCCCTGCCCCCGCCATTAGTATACCTGCACAGCTCCTCCATGCCACCTCCAATGGCCTGCTTCTTGGCCCAATCCACCAGGCCCGTGCCTGGCACTACCACCGCCACAAGCGTATTCTTGAAGCTGTTACCGTACACCCACACCTACACGTAAACACAAGGGAGGCACACAAACAGCTTGCCAGCACACTATTGTAAGCCAAGAGCTCACACGATACACAATAGCACCAAAAAGATGAAGGGCAAAGGGCGCAGGTAGGAAAGGAATCGTACAGCAGCCTACATTTTTCTGCCCTACAACAGGCAACCTTCTTGCCAATATATTTGAAAACATGTGGTTTTCTCTAACCGTTGAACAGAAATGAAGCGCACCTGGTCCACCACCGGAGTTGCCTTCTTGTACGATGCCTCCAGCTTCTCCACAGCCACATACTCACCTGTCAATGCCAATGGGCAAATGGGACGCATACTGATAAGGAAACACATTAAAGAAATAATGATATCCTCATGCCTGAGTATCCTCGCTCTGCACATTCGTTACTGTATTTCATGATTCATTAGCTTTCATCAACCTATTTTACTTTATGAATAGGCAAGCAGTCATACTTTTTGACTGAAGCCTTTTGTGTTAACCTTGTAAACCTTGTTTACCGTACGGTAATGCGAGGTTTGAAAAGCAATTAATAGATCCCAATGCGAGCAATGCGAGGGGGGCAACACCTAATTAACTATCACAATGCAAGCCTATGCGAGGACCTTCTGGCCCTCTAAGCTGCACTTGCATGCGTATGCACGCGCGGGTGCGCATGTACATGTGAGTGCGTGCGCGTATGTGTGATTGTGTGTGTATGTGTGTGTACATGCGGGTACGTGTGCGTGCGTGCGCACGTGTGTAATGCATACAAGTACGTGCTTGTTTGTGTGCATGCACGTATGTGTGTGTGTGCGTTTGTGTGTGCATGCACGTACGTGCGTGCGTGCATGTGTATACGGTTGTGTACGTACGTGTGTGCGTGCGTAATGTACTTATGTGTGTGTTTGTTTGTGTGTGCGCGTACGTGTGTGCGTGCGGGTACGTGTGTGTGCATGCGCATGCGTACAGATTAAAACGCCCTTCCTCTTGGTGTGTTTCCTCCCCAAGAGAGGGCCAGCCTCCCAAGCTGTTTGTCCCCTTGAGGCTTGGGAGGCTTTCCCGGCCTGTCCCATTGAGGCTTGGGAGGCTTTCCCGGCCTGTCCCATTCACGCTTAAAATTTGTAAAGTAACCCCAATGCGAGCTTCGCGAGGCCCTTGTAACTTAATTATTTAAACTGCTCCTGACACTCCGTGAGGGGGTGATGAACTTTCACAGTACGCGGTGATATAAGTACGGCATCAATATTATTAGCTCGACCCCTCATGGCAGCACCCTGCGTGGCCTGCAGCCTCTAGCATACTCGACTGCCGTACTAGAGCGAAGTTGTTGTGTGACGATTACATGTTGTGTGGCAATTGCAATGAGCGGAGATCAGGTTTAAGGGGGAGACAGCCTAAGAGTGATGACAACAAGGAGCTAGGAGCTGCGTGCGTACATTCATTTCCACGTATACATCTTCTGTACTTGTCCACATACAGGCCCTCACTCACCCTGGCCAAGCTTGAAAATGTTCTTCTTACGGTCAATGATCTGGATGCCGCCGGACTTGGTCAGACAGCCGATGTCGCCTGCACACGAGTTAGGCAAGGTGCGCGCTTGAATTTCTAGGCTTTTTGCACCACAATGAAGCGAGCCAAAGCTCCTCTTTACTGAGTAAGGTGACAACGGCAACAAGTTAACATTGATTAAAGCGTCCATTTTAATTGCAATACCTGCATACACTGCATAAAGACCTTGACCTAACGCTGCATAAGCTAGTTGCCTGAATTACAGCGCTGACACTGTCAGCTTGGCAGCACCAAGGCTGACTCCGTCCTATCGTCTTTGATTACAGTGTATCACCTGAATGGAACCAGCCATCCTTTTCGAGCACCTCGTCCGTTTTGTCCTGGGCCTTGTAGTAGCCGCTGAAGTTGCTGGCGCATCTAATGAGGATCTCCCCCTGACACAGTAGCAAGATTTGAGTTTTAGAGAGGCAGTGTAAAAGCTTGGGGAGATCATGTCGTCCTTGTTCTAACTTTCAATGATTCAGCAGTTTCGCTTTTTGTTTAGTAAAATGGGCCCAGCCATTTGCTGTCAATTGAAACCCAGTTACGCTGCTTAAAATACAGGGACTTGCTCATTGACCACAACCCAACATCACAGCAAAAAAAACAAGCATGATGTACACCAGATCTTCACACCAGAACAAGTACCCCTACAGGGCATGATGGCGACAGCAAAGCTTGACGACCCAACTCAAAGCACACATGAAGTATTTTACGCACCTTGGGCTCCACAGGATCCAGGGCGTCATAGTTCAGCTCAGGCACTGACTCCAGGCGCATTTCAGACAAGGGTGTGGGAGGGCCGACTGTCCCGGACTGCGCAAACTCGTCAGCAGCAGAGATGAAGGACACCGCGCATGTCTCTGTCAGACCGTAGCCTTGAACTACCTGCGTATATTTGCATGCACATTGGGGGTGTAATGTACGAGTGTGAATTTGTGTGTATGTGTGTGTCTGCTTAAGATGATGTGTTCTTTTTAGTAGGTGAAGCTTGTCTGTAACGGGCATTAAGACGCCTGTATTTCCACTTTTTATTTCGTTACTCTTCAGATGTTTATCCTTCCTTTAGGTATACAATCTAATAAAACAGCTGGAGCGGCTTAATAAATAAAGCAACACAGTCAAGACACGAGAAGCATGTACTGTTTGGCAAGGGAAGAGTGTGGGACGAGCAGGTGGAAGGTTGGAAGCACTTGCTGTCATGTCCTTGTTGTACGCCCAGGTGCACACAGAGCATCAAACATCTTTTATGTACAGGCTCAGGAGGTGCCTGAGCGGACAGGCCAAGGCAAGGAGAAGGGCACGCGAGCTGAAGGGCGCATACGCACCGGTGCACACATGGTAACTCGCAGGAACTCCTCCACGTGGGGAGCCAAGGGGGCACCCCCTGAGACCACGGCTTTGAGGCGGCCACCAAAGCGAGCGGCAATCTTGGAGAAGATGAGTTTATCGCAGAAGGGGGCGGCCTGAAAGCGGAGGGTTGAGGTTCCCAAGTCGAATTGCTTCAACAACTAAGCATGCTGATGCTTTACCAAGAGGGAGGATGTGGATGTTACGTTAACTGATTGGCTTCGGTGCGGCAGAAAGGTGTTACTAGTACAGATAAACTTGTAGGATTGGTGTACTTTGCAGCCAGATTTCTATGCCACCTGGAAAAGAGCAATAGACAGACTTAACGAGGCTCCTGGTGCGCCTTTTTGTCACAAAACACTTTTAGAACCCACCATAGGCAGGAAGCATTGCAGATTTGTGTGAAAAAGATTTCCGTGTGAGTAAATGCGCTCCTAGTGAGAAAACATAGGCAATTGAATGATACGGCCGGCACACAACAACAAGCTCATAAGTGAAGCATTTGACCAAGTGTGCATAAAAGTTCCTGCTGCTGTTTTATCTAATTTACGGCACACGGCAAAATGTCTTTTGCAAAAGAGTGGTAGTTTAAAGTGCAGTTCCTGCTGCTGCTATATCTAAGTGCGTCCTGACTACTAGGGGAGGCACCTGACGGTGCTTAAAGTGCAGCAAAGTCCGTACAGCATGTAAGCCAACATGTGGGTTTTTTTCACGACGCCTGCATGGCACACGAGTGACTCTGCAAGGGGACACACCATACACAGGAATAAGCAGCTTGCAGCCAAAACTCACCGCACTCTGCTTCTCGCCATTCTTGATAAAGTGAAGCTTGCGGTTGTACGCCCAGTTGAAGAGTGTCCTCTTCAAGCCGCTTCCTGATTTGATCTGTTAAACACGCAGAACAGTGACGTTAAGAAACATAAAGCTCAGAATAGGCACGTTTGAATGTGCGTTCCAAAGTAGTGGCATTCGAAGCATTCTCTCCCTTTCTCTGACGCGTGCACACACACACACACACACACACACATACGCACACACACACACACACACCTACCTGCCCATCGATGCGGCTGTGGATGCGCTCAAACACACGTGGCACACCAATGAACATGGCAGGTTTGAGAACAGCAATGTCGTCGACCAGCTTCATGATGTCACCCTGCCAGTAGCCAATGGCACAGCCCATCATCAGGAACCACTCCTCGTTCACCCTGAGGTTAGATCAGATCAAAGGGGTTAGGATAGACAACAAGGGCTAAAGGTATCAACCATGCAAGGTAAATTGAAGAAGGGTATGAGGTACAAGGCATACTAGTGCGACTCAGGTGTGCGGGCTGATATCGGTGCTCACAACCAGTGATTGTGCATTCGTTGCGAAAGAGAATCGTATGGCACTCAGGAGTCGAATGTGTGGGTGCTGCAAGCGGTTGTGGGCTTTTAAAAGGCAAAGACGAGTCAGCAGTCCCTGTGGAGAGTGTCAACATGCCATATGCAACTTCAGCATGTGAGTGCACTCGACATGAACGAGGGGGTCACCTTTTCTTACCGGTCAAAAATATGAGCCAGGGGAAGGTAAGACAGCAGACGATCTGGGGGCTTGAAGTCAATGCTCATGCTCTGTGTGAATGAGGGTTTGGTCACACAGAAAAGTGAAACAGATTCAATGGAGGTGAATGACCAAAAAACGCTCTTCTTGCTTCGGTGGAATTTGTGCATGAAATCTTGTTAAGGCAAGCAAATGTAGATGGCATTCGGGCGACTCCCTTCACAAGTGCATGGACAATGAGGAATAATGGAAGAGCCTCTAAAGAAAAACCACACCCGCACGTTTTTGGCATGCCTGTAACTCAAACAGGCAAAAGGGGAGGTGCTACGAATAGTTGCACCGCGCTCTTTACCTTGCAGTACGAGTTTGCGTTGTAGAGTGCAGTGACGACGGCATTGTGTGTCAGCATCACGCCCTTAGGGTCACCTAGGTATGCATGCACATGTTTTGTGGTTTACTAAAGATGTCTTTGCTGGGAGGGCAGACAGACGTGTTTGACTGCACACAAATTGCAACTTTTCTAAACAGAAAGCAAGCAGGAAGCCAAGGTCATCTTAGTCTGCTCAAGCGGAAAAGAATGGTTGTAGGTGGGAAAGGTGCAGTTGTTGGAGAAGGTTAAGGGGGGAAGGAGCACCACCTGCTGCCATCTGCACACACAAGCTGCAATTTAATTGTGTGCAACACAAGCACGGATATTCGCAGCTGAAGCGCCTCACATCTCACAAATTGAGAAGGAGGGAAGCGGGTGCTTGAAATATCATTCCGTCTCTGCTCACCAATCAGCCCTCCAGCCCTACCAAGACATGATACACAGCAAGTGCTTACCACCATTCTAAGACTCTCACCCTCCCTGCCTAGGATCACTTGTCACAACCCTCCTCTTCCTAACCTGCCTAAAGCGAGTGTGTGAGTTATCAAACTGCTACGAGCACCCCCTGACTTTTACCTTTTTTTTTTCCTACCAGAGCCGGCCCCTGTCCTCACCTGTGGTGCCGCTGGTGTACATGATAGTGCACAGATCCTCAGGGCTGGGAGGCACGGGCTCAACGGGCTTCTCCACACCCAGCTTCTTCAGCTCGTCGAACGAGAAAAGGGTGCAGCCCTTGTCCTTGACAGCCTGCGAAAGAGAGAAAAAGAAAGCAGGATGGGAGAAAGGGGGGGGATAAACGCGTGGGCGAAGGACAAAGTTTGCTGCCCTTTTTTGTGTACAGCCAAATGACATTCAAGTATGAGGTACCACTGAATACACAACTACACAGCACAGGAAATAAAAACAGGAACACTCATGAGGTTAGCCCTTTTGCTGCTTGATCTTGTGACTGATTTACGTATTCCATTCTACTGTACGAGTCTGCCAGCAAGCTCAGCACATGATCGGTCACCTGGTGTGCATCAGGATTGCTGGTGCCCCAGTACACGACAGCCTTCAAGGGGCCCTTAATCTTGTCCAAAGCCTGTGAAAGCATCGACACACAGCAAGAATGAGCGGCTCAAAGTGGAGGGCTTGTCCTCGCTAATGATGCGTGGGCATCATCCATACAAATGCCCGAACTATCAGCTTACACTCCCACACACATATCCACCCACCTACCTACCCACCCACCCACACGCTCACCGACCCCCCCACACACGCACACACACACATACGCACACACACATGTGCAAATACGTCCACCCATCCACACCCTCAGCCTCCAGCCACACACAAAAACAAGCAAAGGAAGCAGTGAACTTGTTGCAAAAGCAACAGATGTGCTTCAAGACCAGGCACACCGTCCGTCCTACCTTGACAAATTGGGGGAACTTGTCAGAGGACAGGAACACGCAGGTGCACTCTGCGTGGTCCACGATGTACTCAATGGCGTTCTCACCCAGGGAGTCGTACAGCGGCACGCAGTGGTTGCTCATGCGGTTGCACGCCTGCATGTTTTATATGGTCATTGAAAAGCATGCATATCAGGCTTGCGCCATTTAGTCGCACGCATGCAGTGAGAATGAAGTGTAGAGCGGAGGAATACACAATGCAATTTGACGATGTACAAGCGTTCCGTGTTTGCATGTGCAAGGACATCATAAACATCGAGTGCAGGTGTGACCTCTTTTTGCCAGGCATGTTTTGTTGAATCGAGGAGAAGCTCGCTGGACATCTGTGGTACGATTTGCATTAGTTACAATGCTTCATCACATATACGTGATGTTTTGCTCGTTCAATGCTTGCTTGCTGCAGGATGTGTGCATATTGAGTGCACGTGGTGCGTGTGTGCATGTGAGCAAGCGTGTGTGCCTCTGCATATGTTTGTGTTTGCGTGCGTGTGTGTTTGTGTGTGCGTGCGCTCGCGTGTGTGTGTGTGTGTGTGTGTGTGTGTGCACGCGCGCAAGCATGTGTGCGTGCGTGCATAAATGTGCATGTGTATGTGTGTTTGTGTGTGGGTTTGCGTGTGTGTGTGTGTGTGTGTGTGTGTGAGTGTGTGCAAGTAGATAAGTAGATGTATCCAGTTCATTCCCCCCACCTGCATAGCCATCATCCAGCTTGGGCTGTTGGCCCCGAACACGCCCACCCTCTGTTTTGGCTCGATGCCAGCCGCAAACAGGCCACTGGCCAGATGCCCGACCTGCTCCGCAACCTCGGCATACTTCAGGAAGTGGAAGTCCCCTGCATTGCCGTCTGCCTTGATCACGCGTGAGCCCAGGCCTGTCATAGGTGGGCGTGTGTGTGTGTGTGTGTGTGTGTATGTGTGTGTGTGTGTGTTGTGTGTGTGTTTGTGTGTGTGTGTGTGTGTGTGTGTGTGTGTGCATGTATGTGTGTGTGTGTGTGCATATGTGTGTGTGTGTGTGTGTGTGTGTGTGTGTGTGTGTGTGTCAGGGACAAGAGCTGTCAGGCGAAGCTTCCACCCCGCTGCGCTACAGAAGGAACGCTCCACTCACAATCATTCCCCGAAAACTTCTCCACGGATTGCATGAAAGTGTCGAACAGCGTGGTAGGAGGCTTGGGCTCCGACGCTGCCTTTGCTTTGTAGATGCATGAAGCACTCGGCATATCCTGGCTAGCCTGCCTTTCTGTGCCCGGCACGGCTTGCACAAACTTGTCGCGCTGCATTTCAGTAATACAATTTAGGTCCTGTAACGCTTGACAAATGTCCTTTCACAATTAATGGCAATTTCCCCTCAAAAAATATCACTCATCTCATCAAAACAAACACGGCGTGCACCCGGTCACTAGGGTTAAGTAAAAAACAAGAAATACACTGGGAGAAGCAGGACGGGGAGTGGTGCAGCGTAATAATTAAGTATAGATTGAGACGCGTGTTAAAAATGGAGACGTATTTAAACAAATACACTATGTTACATGTCTAGGAAAGATGGCGCAGCCATCTCACTCCATGCTTGCGTACATGCCGTCAACCTGCAAGTAATGAAGGGAAAGGAGTATTACAGGAATTGCACCACAGTTTTACAGTCACAGAAATTTGATATAATGTAAGTCCACTACTCCAGGATTGCAGACGCACGCACCTGCTTCTTGTACTTCTTCAAGAGCTGGGGGCGCTTCAACTTGAAGGTAGGGGTTAACAAGTCTTCTTCAATGCTGAAGGGCCTGTGGGTGGGTGTGAGGGTGTGTTTAATTGAAGGACTTTTTTAGAAACAACACCACGCAAGCTTGAGGTAAGCGCTCTCATGCAATGGGTTGCAACGTTGCAACCTTACACGTACATTGCTCAGGCACCGCTGTTAGAAAACCTTTTAAAACTGATAATTCAGGACACCCTGTTAGCTCAAGCAGTCCCTTGCAGCTCAAGCAGTCTCAGCAACCTCATGCTGTGAAGATCAAGCTGAATTCATACGTTGGATCCACTAAATTGTCTGCCCTCACGGTGGCTGTGCTACCAGCTGATCTTTACTTCCGTTTCTCAACGCAGTCCACTACTCACTCTGCCTCAAGGTGCACTTTCTTGACAAGCTCAAAACCTTTCAGCTTCTCAGCCTTTCCAGTCGCCACAAGTTCCTGAAGGCCAGCACGTGCGTGTGTGTGTTGTGTGCGTGCATGCGCGTGGTGTGTGTGTATGATTGTGTGGTGTGTGTCTGTGTGTGTGTGCGTGTGTGTGTATGTGTGCGTGAGTGTGTTTGTGGTTGTGTGGTGTGTATGCGTGTGTGTGTGTGTGTGTGTGTGTGCGCGCATAAGTATACACATGCGACAAAATAATCGCTGCATCACGTATAACGTATAACGTATAAAGATTAAGCACAGACCAACAAGGTCCGATTTTCCACAACGGAAAGCCTCCTTTGTAAAGCTCACCTTTTGGACGTACTCTTGAGTCTTGGGGCTAGCACAGATTGCGTGTGCATCTCCAGTCACGCCATTAGCATCAGCCCAAGGCTGCAAGAGCAGGATAATGATTAAATGTTAGTTTGGCTTGCTTCCCTCAGTCTAGGAGCACGCTGATGCTCCATATCTTGATATCAATTTTGAAGGCTGTAGACAGGCGTTTGCTCACAGTTTTGGAGCCTGATTGTAAATATCAAGGTTGTAAAGGCATAACGACGCACTTCTTCATGTATATCCCTCACCTTCAGGGTATGCATGTTAGGGACCACAACTGCCACAAGAGTGTTCTTGAAGCTGTTCCCGTACACCCACACCTGCATTGAAATGTAGGACTTGCAAATAAGAGTGCCGGGTATTAGGAGGTGTTACGCCGCCAAATTGTAAAGAGGTGCACGCCGTCCAACGCAGGCTCTTCATAGCAAGTGATTAAATTCGTTTTCTCCAGGTGACCCCTGTGGATGTAGCACATACCTGGTCCACCAGGGGGCATTTTTTATAAGCGCCCTCTAGCTTCTCGACAGCAACGTATTCACCTGTGTGTGATCATGATAATAATATTGCTCACATATTCGCTTAGCAGTTGTTTCATTTTCAATGTGTGCCCAAACTGTTTTGGCAGCAATGAATTGCGACACCTGCACAGATCTCGTGTCCATCCTGGCTAACAGTGCGGTAGTCCCTGTCCTGGACCAGCTAGGCTCTTGCAACAAGTTTTGGACCTACCCTGGCCAAGCTTGAAGATGTTTTTCTTGCGGTCAATGATCTGCAGGCCACCAGACTTGGTCAGACAGCCGATGTCACCTGCGAAACAAGGGCCATTACGTAATGAGGTGATGTGGAAAGCTAAGTACAGTGCTCTGTCCTGCAGGTTGTGTATTGAAATTGTTCTTGCTCTTAGATCCCACGACCACCACCTGGCAGTCTATGCTCTGAGGTAGTACCGTTCATTGTGACTTCACCTGTCCTAGTTTTCACGCTGTGAAACCATGTTGTGACGACACTCACAGCGCCTTCTTTTAAGAGCACCCTACCAGCTGGTCAATAAAAAATCCCTGTCTGTATACCTGTGTGGAACCAGCCTTCCTTGTCCAGCACCTCGTCTGTCTTATCTTGTGCCTTTAGGTAACCACTGAAGTTGGCGTCTCCACGAATAAGGATCTCTCCCTGCGAGCGTAACATCCACATTTCCAATGAGATCACACATGCTATGGGTTGCAACAGGGTGGAAGGGCAAAGCCTACGGGACTATGAGAGGACGAAGTTTTATCATAAAGGGGCCTTGCAGACAAAGGCCGTTTCTGTGTGCGCACGGACCTGCCTAAGGTGTTACATCACCATTTCAACCCTCTGCCTTGTTTGCATCCATCCCCTTGTTCTCTCAAGTGCTGCACAGACGTGCATTTCACCTTGGGCTCTTCTGAAGTGGTGGCATCGTAGTTCAGCTCAGGCACGGACTCCAGCTGCAGCTCTGTCAAGGGCGTGGGGGGCCCCACTGTGCCCATTTGTTCAAAGCAGTCGGCAGCAGAGACAAAGGATACCGCGCATGTTTCCGTAAGACCATAGCCTTGCACAACCTGTGTGTGCACCGAGAGTAATTACAGTTTTATGCAGAAAAGAGCAGAAGAATGCGTGAGGAATGGGCAAAAGCAGTGGAGAGTGTGGTGTATGCACCGAGAGAAATTAAAGTTTAGTGCAGAAGAGAGCAGAAGAATGCGTGAGGAATGAGCAGAAGCAGTGGAAGGTATTTAAACTAGGTTGAATACAGCTAACGTGCTGGAGCAGCCTGGCAAAATCTGGCCAAACAGAATGATTTTTCATGCGCCGCTGCTTGATCTCTTAAGAGGCGCACACACTAAGCATGAGTGCGCAACTACCTACGGGTTAAAAACACACTTTAGAGGCCTCTAATAGTAAGGACGTACTTCACAAATACTTGCACGCACCGGTGCACACATGGTCACTCGCAGGAACTCCTCCACATGAGGTGACAAGGGAGCACCTCCGCTGACAACAGCCTTGACTTTACCTCCTAAGCGAGCAGCAATCTTAGAGAATATGAGCTTGTCGATGAACGGAGATGCCTGTATTGCAAGGTTGAACGATATAGGTCGAGCTACATTGATGAAAAGAAACAAAAAAGGTCGTCGTAGAGTGTGTTCTAATCATTCAAAGCAGCATCCTGACAGGCAATTTTTAACAATTCAGGAAGAGAGACCTTTGACTGACATACCGACAGAAAAATGAGTTGTGTTGATCAAAGAAGCTAGCAAGCTAGTAAGGAGGTGACATCCCACAGACCTCGTCCTGATTGTATCCTTGCTGCATGTAGTACAGCTTGCGCTGGTAGCCCCAGTGGAAGAGCGCTCGGGTGATCATGCCACCACCCTTGATCTGCAGGGGCAACAAGTCAGGGCAGTTCTATAAATTAATTGCAGGATGCTTACAGCTCGTCAGGCGTTTGTCATGCCTGCATTTGCACCCTAAAGGCATGAGTCCCCTTCCTACTTTCGGAGCTGCATGCTTGCTAATGCAGCAAACAGGTTTGCCTCCAGCTGCTGCTGCTGCTGCCTTGATTTGCAACAACATTATAGATAACACTGGACTGAGTAATTGATCGCAGTGCGCAGCAAGGTTTCACAAGAAGAAACAAATGTTGCACAGCTACAACAGCAGGGGACATAAACGGACGCAAACACAAGGGGAAAGCAGTTCATTACCTGGCCTTCAATCCTAGAATAAATGCGGTCAAACACACGGGGCACGCCAATGAACATAGCAGGCTTGAGGGCAGCAATGTCGTCCACCAGTTTGCCCACATCACCCTGCCAGTAGCCAATGGCACAGCCAATCGAAAGGAACCACTCCTCGCAAACACTGTGAGGCAACAAGATTAGAGGGAGGTATGGGGCTATCGTGCATTGCAGCAATAAAGAGCAATTTACAAAGAATATGCTCAGAGAACCGGTACACCTTGAAGCAAACGATTTTAGATCGTTTTGACAGGAATTGGAATTGTTTGCGGCGTTGACAGTAGACAAAAAGCAGTCGGAACTGTTTCGTGGCATGTGCCAAATTAAGAGGAGCCTCGTCAAGACATAGAAATGGCCTTTGATCAATACTTCTACGCCTGAGCACTTTCATCACACTGCAACACACTATGAAGGAACGGACCAAATCTGCACATCAAGCGTGTCTGAAAAGCGACGATTGACAGATTGCCCTCTCACCGGTCAAAGACGTGCGCCAGGGGAAGGTAGGAGAGCAGACGATCAGGAGGCGCAAAGGTGACCTTGTTACGCTGCACACAGTGAGCAATACATGACACAAGTAATTCATTGCAAAGCAAGAAGCTTGGGGGCAAGGATAGGAGGGAAGAACATGATGCAAGGCTGAGTGCAAAAACAGGAAAAAACAGGTCGTGAGTACTGGAGAAAAATAAGGCCTAACGCCATTTGGGCACCCCCTAGACAGCAGACTCTTGCGTGGACCATCTATATGAGCACAATCTCCACCAATACCAATAGTAGCATGCTGGAAAGGCTGTGGTCTCCCTTCGAACTCATTACTGCACTTCCACGCAGCGTATTGCATTCGGGCTACATTTAAAATGATGCAGGTTTGTAGCAATTCAAGGCCTCCCTCACCTTGAGGTACTCTTTGGCAGTCTTGACCGCTGCAACAACAGCCCTGTGGGAGAGCATCACGCCCTTGGGATCACCTACATTGACCGGGTTAGTGACGTGCACGGGCATTCAAAGGCTTGCTGATCTAGTTGTTGAGACTTAGAATAGGGGCCTGTCATAATGGGTGATATTTAGAGGGTGAGGAGAATAGGGGCCTGTCATAATGGGTGATATTTAGAGGGTGAGGTGCAACCATATCTCGGTAAGTGTGCAGCACAGATGTTACTATTCCAATGTACACACGTTTAATTATCCTTTGAATAACGTGCGTGATGTATACAACGGCGTGCTTGTGCTCTCCCAACACCACAAATGCGGCGTTAAACAGATTACAGCATTTCCATACTGCTTCTCCCTCTTTATTCCCACCCGTGGTGCCGCTGGTGTACATGATGGTGCACAGGTCCTCAGGGCTGGGAGGCACAGGCTCAACGGGCTTGGCTGCACCCAGCTTCTTCAGCTCGTCAAACGAGAACAAGCTGTAGCCCTTGTCCTTGACGGCCTGCAAAAGAGGGAAGGAGCGAAATTGCAGGGTCAGCAAGAGAGGGGAGACAAAACCCAAAAATCCAGCACAGTTCAAATAGTGCTGGCAAACGCTCGTGCAATATCATTCTAGTCAGCACGTATTTGCAAAGTTGTTGAGCTAAGGAACAGCAAAATTTGGGTGCGTGTTTGAGCTGTTTAATGCAACCGGAAAACCTTGGTTCAGCTTCTATATTGAATCTCAGGATAGCTTCCTCACCTGGTGTGCACCTGGGTTGGTGTTGCCCCAGTACACAACGGTCTTCAAGGGACCCTTGATTTTGTCCAAGGCCTGCATAAAAAAGCAGCACCAATTTTTATCAAATTGCACGGCCTTGAGTTTGGATGCACAGGTCAAAATTATTCAGGCTCTGTGATGTTTCCAGGCTCAAGTGTGTTTGTACCTTCCTTACTGCAAGCAAAAAAATAGCACTTGCCTTGACAAATTGGGGGAACTTGTCAGAGGACAGGAACACGCAGGTGCACTCTGCGTGGTCCACGATGTACTCAATGGCGTTCTCACCCAGGGAGTCGTACAGCGGCACGCAGTGGTTGCTCATGCGGTTGCACGCCTGAGATCAACAAATACAAAGCCTTGTGAAGTGCATATGGAATCATGGCTCTTAGACACGTATCAATGCTTTAGAAATAGCTCTACAAACTGGTCCACTTCTGGTTTAACACATCATAAATGCTGTGCAAATGTGTTTCAGTTACCTGCATCGCAATCATCCAGCTAGGGCTGTTCGCTCCAAAAACGCCAACGCGCTGTTTTGGCTCAATGCCTTGCCCAACCATGCCAGAAGCTATCAGCCTCACCTGGGGTTGAACAGAATAAAGTTCACTTTGATGCTAGTCTTGCTTTTGTCTGAAAGTACGCGTGGCCCCATGTGATTGCTTCTCCTCGACAGCGTGAAACTGCTGTGCTACAGCCCTATCGCGTAAAGTACCATCACGAACACCTTAGGTGTCGGCATGGAGCAAGTATGGGGTTCACTTTAACAGCCTAAAACCAGGTCAGTACGTGTGATCACAGTGAAGTTCTAGTTTTTATTTCCGCACAATGCCCAACGGGCCCCACACACCTCCTCCTCCACTTGTGCAAACGTCTGGAACTGGAAGTCGCCTACGGTGCCATCAGCGTTCTTCACACGCGTGCCCAGGCCTGCGAGTGCGTGTGTGCGTGCGTGTGCATGCGAGGGTGTAGAATTCACAGTGATGCTCTGTCTGTGCACAAGAAGATCCTTCACACGACAGAAACACAGCTTGAAGCAAGAGTGCTGGTGACAATACAGCAGCGGAAGAGCAGGGCAGGCAACACACACGAACTTGAAAGTCCCACCCACACTCATTGGTAGGATTTTTCTTTGCCGAGTCGTGGAACAGGTCATACAGAGTGCGCTTGCTGGTGGGAAGCGCGTCCTTGCTTCCTTGGTGCCGGAAGACGGGTGAACGAGACAGCCCGTTGGGTGCTTTGGAAGGGCCTCCGAGGGATGCGACGTGCTCGTTAAGCATTCTGCCCAAACCAGACTTATATCTTGATTTAATAATTTATGGCGGGTCCTTGTAGGAGTTCGCAGAATTTCACGACATCCAGTGAAATTGACCACAGTGAGCCCGCCATAATAATTATAATCAGATTATAGGTAACACACAAGGAAAATGGGGGACACTCTGCCCAACCCCACCGTTTACGTGCAGAATTTGCCGGAGAAGCTCCCCAAGCAAGGTCAGTGTGTTGCGAACGGTTGGCAAACCCTTATGCGACTTGAACCACTAAGGCCGTTCAAAAACACCCTCTCCCGCTCGTCGCGCACACATATCACACACACACACGCATACACACACACACAGAGCTGCGAAAGTGCATGTATGCCATCTTCAGCCAGTTCGGGAAAATTTTAGACGTGGTGTGCTTGAAGACGCTGCGATTGAGGGGGCAGGCCTGGGTCGTGTTCAGCGACACAGCAGCATCCACCAATGCCCTGCGGACCATGCAGGGCTTTCCCTTCTTTGACAAACCCATGGTGAGTGTGCCCAGCGAAGGGGGAGCAAGGGCAGGTACGCGCACGCGCGCACACAGATGGGATTTTGCATGCGTGTATGTGTGTGTGCCCACGTGCTCCCTCTCTTCTGTTTTCTCCACAGAGGATACAGTACGCCAAGACCGAATCAGATGCAGTTTCCAAGTTGAAGGGCACCTTTAAGCTAGACAAGAAGAAGCGAGCAGAGAAGAACGCTGCTGCAAGAGGTGCGCGTTTTCACTTTTGAAGCTCGCCCTCATTGATATAGATGACACTGCTCATACTCCCTGTGCTCACTCCTTTGCAATGCAGACCAAATGATAAGCAAAGGAAAGGGAGGAGCCGCACCAAAGGGAGGACCAGCAGCGGGAGCGGTGAGTGCTGCATGAATTGAACGAGCTGTAGGATAGAGAGCCAGGAAACATGCTTTTGTAAGTGCAAATCTACTGCCAGGAGCATCTGCACATAGGTCATGTTGTCATGTTCTCCATTAGCTATGCGGCATACCTTGAGACATGCGTGCATGTGCACACGTGTGGGCTTGAGTTTGGGAAGCATGTTCAAGTAAAACAGTGGCGGGAAAGTAATGGCAAGTCTTCATGAGCACAAAGACTGGCATGCAGAGACACACACACACACACACACACACACCAAGCATATGCGCTTGTGCACCCACGTAAACATGGGAGAGCAAATTATTTTGAACACTCAAACTTGCTCACGCGTTTGAGCTAGTGCACACACTTAAATGCAACATGGATTTTGAGCATGTCTGTTGCCCCGTCTGCAGGCTCGCAGTGGGCCTGTGGGCCCTGCAGGAAATTTGCCCCCCAACCGTGTCCTGTTTGTGCAAGGCCTTCCAGAGGCCACCACGGATCAAATGCTGCAGATGCTGTTCATGCAGTTCCCAGGGTTTAAAGAGGTATGCTGCTGGGCCTGTTTTTACTGCTGATGCAAGTAGTACCGTTCACAACTGTACTGCAATGAAGGCCCTTGATGAAATAATTGTTCAATGTTTTCGTCTTCACACCGTGTATACGATACAATTATGGTACGGTGCGGTCGACTACCGTATAAATAGAAAACGTACAATCGACCGTATTTTGCCTATGTGCAGGGGAAAGTGAGGTCCTAGGTTCAATTCCCAGTCAGACCTTTGTTCTTTGCTTTTTTGCCCCAAATTTTCATGTGCTCTTTCTGTTTAACAATGCCTCACACATGTATATGTCAAAAATATTGTGACTGAAGTTTTTCTGACAAAAATGGCCCTTTTTGTGCAAAACAGGCCAAAATTCCAGCCATTTGCACCATACCGTAACCGCCTTATTTTACCGTGTACGTGGTCGGTCGTACCGTACCATAAGTGACCGTAGCATACCGTATAACTGTACACCATACTATACCCCGTACTGGCACGACACTGGGCGTCGTTCAAATGGGAATGACTGAAGCGGATGACTCAGGCCTTGCTTTTCAGAAGCCTAATCTGGGAATGATGTGCATCGTTTATTCCACAGCAAAGAGCCTGCGGTTGTTTGGGTGTGCTGTGATGCGCGAGCTGTGCGCCACCTATTAAATGCAGAAATTTGCAGTCCGGTGCTAGTTGTTTCAGCATCACACATTCTGCTTAGCCCAGCACAATTTTCCGTGCTTCCTTCAGCGCCATCTGTAACCGGGAAGCTGTGTCAACCTTGTGAATGCCTAAAATAAATGCTCAATTTGGAGATTGTATAGGGTTGGCCAGGACCGTATATGGGATTTCTGCGTACATATATACACGATTTATACTCCGTATACCAGGAGTAATTTTTTTGAAAGGCGTGTCCACCTTTTGGGGTGGACACCCCTGAGGGACCACCCACCCCCCAAACCCCCCTTCCAGTGCCCCCACCCAGACAAAAACGGTACCACTCTGCTCCTTTTTAAATTCTACATCCATCTGCATACTCACCAAGACCTGAAACTGAAGTGTTGCAGAGTTATGGGGCAAAAATTTAGATACGGACGCCCATGCACACATGACCTGCCAGGCACCCACAACTGGCTTGCACAGTCCCACATTGCTTCCATTTCTTCAGAATGTACTGACTATCTCATGCTGGCACAATTCTGGAAGTTTGTAGTGAATTGCTACCCCATTGGCTTGACTTCCCCCGTGGCCTGCACTCAAGCGCATGTGCCTCTGACTTTTGGACATGGTCACAGACTTCATTTTTCACGCAATTTGCTCAAAAAGGATGCCAATCGACTGCGTTTAAAATGAGGACTCCGACGATATATTAAAAATCTGTGGAAGTAGTCCGGAAAAAAATTGGAGAAGCCCCGCAAAAAAATAGAACTCCACCAAAGGACCCCCCCCCCTCCCTGATACGACCCATGTATATACCAATCGATAGATCTGGACATCAGGATTCTGAATAATTCATTTTTATCGGAAAGTAGATGCCGTCCAAAAGTTGTGCTTCCTGAGGCTTCCTGCGTATACCATGAAAAAAAACGTCAACTGTAGGAATGCCGGAAATTGCTGTACAAAGATTTATAAAGTAGTATACGGTCAGGAGGCGTTCAGGATCATACTTTTTGACGGCACGTGTCAATTCCGATATAAAATATATATTCGGAATCCTGGCGTCGAGAGCTATCGATTGATATATAAATGAGTCAATTTCGGGGG
>Ga0307947_1001045_pt1 | contig 21294 bp, 19 predicted proteins | sample OrgLakmetagen232_FD_201840 | JGI IMG/M metagenome (GOLD analysis project Ga0307947, IMG submission 201840) | Saline water microbial communities from Organic Lake, Antarctica - #232 | ecosystem: Environmental > Aquatic > Non-marine Saline and Alkaline > Saline | place: Antarctica: Organic Lake...
ACGGGGAGCAATAAACACATGCTGACACAACGCTCTTAGCAGTGACGTTACAGCAGTAACACACACACACACAAACACTCACGTACGGGGAGCAATTAACACATGCTGACACAATGCTCTTAGCAGAGACGTTACAGCAGTAACACACACACACAAACACTCACGTACGGGGAGCAATAAACACATGCTGACACAACGCTTTTAGCAGTGACGTTACAGCAGAAACACACACACACACTCACGTACGGGGAGCAATAAACACATGCTGACACAACGCTTTTAGCAGTGACGTTACAGCAGTAACACTCACACAAACACTCAGGTACGGAGAGCAATTAACAAATGCTGACACAACGCTCTTAGCAGTGACGTTACAGCAGTAATACACACACACAAACACTCACGTACGGGGAGCAATTAACAAATGCTGACACAACGTTCTTAGCAGTGACGTTGCAGCAGTAACACACACACAAACACACAAACACTCACGTACGGGGAGCAAGTCACAAATGCTGACACAACGCTTTTAGCAGTGACGTTACAGCAGTAACACACACACACATACAAACACTCACGTACGGGGAGCAATAAACACATGCTGACACAACGCTCTTAGCAGTGACGTTACAGCAGTAACACAAACACACACACTCACGTACGGGGAGCAATTAACACATGCTGACACAACGCTCTTAGCAGTGACGTTACAGCAGTAACACACACACACACAAACACTCACGTACGGGGAGCAATTAACACATGCTGACACAACGCTCTTAGCAGTGACGTTACAGCAGTAACACACACACACCCACACACACACACCCACCCACACCCACACCCACACCCACACCCTCACCCACACATGCATGTAGCCATGACACTGCCGAAAGAACCCATGCCGCTCTTTGAGGAGACAGGCATGCATTTACATCTTGGGAACAGGACAACCCGCCAGACGCACATCTGAGACTTACAGGTTAACGTACACCTCCTTGAGTGGTACAGTAGCACGGTTCTCCATGTCAATCTGAGGCATGGAGCAGAAACACAGAAGTTTAGCTACAAGCCAGCAGCACTCACAATGCCATGGTAATGCATGGAGCAGAAACACAGCAGTTTAGCTACAAGCCAGCAGCACTCACATTGCCAGCAGCACTCACAATGCCAAGGTAATGCAGCACTCACAATGCCATGGTAATGCAGCACTCACAATGCCATGGTAATGCAGCACTCACAATGTCAATCTGTGGCATGGAAGCAGAAACACAGAAGTTTAGCGAAAAGCCAGCAGCACTCACAATGCCTTGGTAATGCATGGGACGGAGATACAGCAGTTAACTACAAGCTAGCAGCACTCATAATGCCATGGTAATGCAGCACTTGCAATGCCATGGTAATGCATGGAGCAGAAACACAGCAGTTAGCTACAAGCCAGCAGCACTCACAATGCCATGGTAATGTATGGGACAGAGACACAGCATTCAGCTAAAAGCCAGAAGCACTCATAATGTCAATCTGTGGCATGGAGCAGAAACACAGCTGTTAGCAACAATCCAGCAGCACTCACAATGCCATGGTAATGCAGCACTCACATTGCCAGCAGCACCCACAATGCCATGGTAATGCATGGGGCGGAGCCACAGCATTCAGCTACAAGCCAGCAGCACTCGCAATGCCATGGTTGTTGCCAATTAAGGTTTTAACTAACTAATTTCAACTAACTGTGCAGAGCCAAGGCAATCGATCACCCAGACATCAGGCACACGCACTCAGAAACACGGGATACGATACTCAGAGCAGGCCAGTCGCTAAGTATCACCATATCCCTGTTGAATCCGATTTGAATACCAGTTTCACGATGCTCAAATGCCCTCTTTTCCACGATTGACGAAACAAACACTCGACTTGCGTCCTTTTTCTGCCCTGTCTGTTGCATGCATTCGTTGCATGCATCTACGTGAAGCTGCTTTTTTATTGTACGTCGCCGCCGCCTACATTGACAACAGGCTCTCTTCGCAACTGCTGCCTATATATAGGCTTTAGCTTATCACACACAACTCCAAGGCTGACCTGAATGGGAGCACTTGAGCCAATCTCCACCACATTGCTGGGCAATGTCATGCTGCCCGTGATGTTGCCCTTGTTGAAGCAGCAGCATGCGACCAAGGCTTGAGTGTCCCTGTTGGTAACTGGCCCTGTGCACATACAACAGTCCCTGTTGGTAACTGGCCCTGTGCGCATACAACAGTCCCGTTGGTAACTGGCCCTGTGCACATACAACAGTCCCTGTTGGTAACTGGCCCTGTGCACATACAACAGTCCCTGTTGGTAACTGGCCCTATGCACATACAACAGTGTTGGTAACTGGCCCTGTGCACATACAACAGTCCCTGTTGTTAACTGGCCCTGTGCACATACAACAGTCCCTGTTGGTAACTGGCCCTGTGCACATACAACAGTGTTGGTAACTGGACCTGTGCACATACAACAGTCCCTGTTGTTAACTGGCCCTGCGCACATACAACAGATGTGTGTACATGCTGAGCAGCCAGCCCAGGTTGAATGCCTCTGTGATCCAAACTTAATAAAACAAAACTGGCCCTGCGCACATACAACAGATGTGTGTACATGCTGAGCAGCCAGCCCAGGTTGAATGCCTCTGTGATCCAAACTTAATAAAACAAAACTGGCCCTGCGCACATACAACAGATGTGTGTACATGCTGAGCAGCCAGCCCATGTTGAATGCCCCTGTGATTCAAATTAAACAAAACAAAACTGGACAACAGATAACGCATTCAGGTTTCGGGATTTCAGGAAGGGAACAAGTGGAGCCATCATTTGCACTCGTCAAGGCAAAGACGGTGGAAACGGCTGTACATGTACACGGCTGCTGTACTACATGCTGATTGTGTGTGTGTGTGTGTGTGTGTACATGTTCACGGCTACTGTACTACATGCTGATTGTGTGTGTGTGTGTGTGTGTGCATGTTCACGGCTGCTGTACTACATGCTGATTATGTGTGTGTGTGTACATGTTTACGGCTGCTGTACATGCTGATTATGTGTGTGTGTGTGTGAATGTTCACGGCTGCTGTACTACATGCTGATTATGTGTGTGTGTGTGTGTACATGTTTACGGCTACTGTACTACATGCTGATTATGTGTGTGCGTGTGTGTGTACATGTTTACGGCTGCTGTACTACACGCTGATTGTTGAGTACTACACGCTGATTGTTGCATTCCTGGATCAAGACTCATACAGACTCTTCAAGTTTGTGTCAGATTAAGTATCAATTTTTGACACTGGTTGATTTTGTTTCACCAGCCAATTGCCATCAGCCAGAGTCTCGGGCTGTAGGCCATCCTTGTAACCCTTGTAACCCTTGAGCACGCTGATTGTTGAGTAATAGCTGTGCTATGCCAATAACTGTACACGGAGATTGCTCTCAATAGAAACCCATAACAAGGAAGTTGGCATCCAATTTGTTTTCGGGAGGTAGAGCACTGGTGCTTCAGGAACAAATACAAATAAATACAAATTTGACATGTGCAAGCCATTTCTGATACGATTGTCTTCTTTCCTTTTGTTCGGCTGCATGGCTATTTCTGTTACGATTGTCCAGTCATGCTGGATGTCAAAGCTGTTCTGCAACAGCACCAACAGCACCAACAACAAAGCTGTTCTGCAACAGCACCAACAGCACCAACAGCTGGTCTGCAACAGCACCAACAGCACCAACAGCACCAACAGCTGTTCTGCAACAGCACCAACAGGAAAGCTGTTCTGCAACAGCACCAACAGCACCAACAGCTGTCCTGCAACAGCACCAACAGCACCAACAGCACCAACAGCTGTTCTGCAACAGCACCAGGCAGGAACATCTGGTTTCAATGGTCAACTCCTCTGAAGAAACTGCTCGCTGTTGGGTGTTACGAAGTGCGTAGCGTACTATAGTTAACTAACTATAATTATCTAACTAAATATAATTAACTAACTATAGTTGCTGTTGTGTGTTACGAAGTGCATAGCGTACTATAGTTAACCAACGGCTATAGTTAACCAACGGCTAAGACAGTAGGGTGGGTGTATTTCTACTTATATTAAGAACTGCCTTCTGGAGTCGAGCCAGCTTCACCGGTCACCGTTGGACTAACCTCCAGTTAATTATACACCTTTCTCAAGGGACGTGTACACACATAACATTGGAAGTGCCACACACGGAAGTGAAAGACATGTTGTGACAGTTGAAAGGTACCGAATTTTTAGGGTTGGCCAGAACCATATACCGTAGGTTCACGATCACTTCGGAAATTAAATAATTATTTGGCAAATAAACGAAAATTTTTAATAATTCTCGGGGCCCTCTCCGAACTGAATTCGAAGTGATAAATTAATTATTCTAAGTGGTTTTCAGGGAGGTTTCAAGAATTAGGCTCCCAGCGTGCCCTGGTTGTGAACCCCTAACCCGTTCTTCGAACCCCTGTCCCTAGCTGAGAGGCTGGCAGCTCAGCTGAGGGACCATGAGAAGCTGCAGAGGGAGAGGCAGCTCAGGAAGCTGGCAGAGGCATAGGCAAAGGCAAGGGGCGCGGCTGTGAAGAGGCATAGGCAAAGGGAAGGGGCGCGGCTGTGAAGAGGCCCGTGGGGCGTCCATGCATGCTGCTCCAAGAACAAGCCTCCTCCTCTCACAGGCCCTCCAGGCCCTTCCCTTGGGGCATCCACACAGAGTTGGTGAAGATGACAAGTGGGTAAGAGGGTTGCTTCGTTGATTGAGGGAAGCACCTGTGCCAGCACTCAGCAGTGGTTCTCCCCATGCAGCCAATGGGCAGTCTGCCCATCAGCCTGCACAGCAGCAGCAGCAGCAGCAGCAGCAGCCAGTGGGGTCTCTCGAATTCACAAATTAATTCTTGACAGGGCCTGCCCGAACTGGATTCGAACTCGAAAATTAATCCCCAGACCCCTCACGAAGTAAAATCGAAAATTTAATTAATTTTTAAAATGTGTGGTCCCGAAGTGATCGTGAACCTACGGTATATACGGTGTATATACGGTATTTTTGGCAGGGAAATGGCAGGGTCATATACGGTGAATATATACGGTTCTGGCCAATCCTAAATTTTATATGTTGCAGCATATATATTGGCCATCCTTTCCACCTCATAAAGTAAGGGCTTATAACCCTAGGGGGACCAATTTCAGGAGTTCATTATCAATCAATCATTAATTGAGTTCAACAACGCCTTCCAAAGCCTACGTACACCCTTGCGGGTGCCATTCTGCTCCTTTAAACAGTGTGTGCATTCATCTGCCTTATACAATTTTGAGACGACATATTATAGGTGAGTCATAAGGCAAGTATCGATGTGCTCACGCTCTTTATCTGACCACCTGATTGGTGCTGAAAGCTGAAACCTTAATCGTACTTAGTTACTTCAATGTTACATGTTTAGGGTTGGCCAGAACCTTATATATGCACCGTATATGACCGTATATTTTTGTGATTTCCCTGTTAAAAATACCGTATATACACACCGTATATATATGGTTCTGGCCAACCCTATACATGTTGTACATGACACCTGCAAGTTTGAGACCTTTTCTGATTGCTTGCTTACATGCATCCCTGTTACTATTGTTTGCCTACATGCATCCCTGCTACCATTGTTTCCCTACATGCATCCCTGTGCCTTCTACTCTGGGGCAGTCCAAGCCAACTTGTGGCCAAACACACAGACCCTCCCCTTCTTTAAAACTCCCCAACAAGGGTGTCAATCAGCAGGGCTCGAGCTCAGGATTCCAATGACAAGTTAAAAATAAGGAACAATTGCTCCTGATGAACTCTGAAGCACCTCCTAAAACTCCCAGGACCGGACTCGCCCCCTCCAACCCCGACCCCCTCAAATCGACTCAACTATATATTGGTCAACAGATCCTGACGTCAGAATCTGGAATATATAGATCTTGTCCGGATCAACACTTGGTTTCTGGCGCCTTATGCATGGAGGCATTTTTTTGCTGAAACTTTCAGTGAAAGTGAAGCAAAGTTGGGCATTACCTGAAGAAGGGACCTGGCAGTAGTTGATCACTTTTAGAGGAACATTCATGGACCTGACATTGGATGAGCCTCCCATGAGGCATGTGGCCCGCAGATAGTACTGAACCCCACACCTGCATCAAATCATATGGTTACTTTATTTTTGTTCATGTCTCATATCTCATATCTAATACATCACATCCAATATGGTGACTTGCTCATCACATCATATGGTGACTTGATTTTTTGTTCATGCCCCACATCTAATACATCACATCCAATAGACTGCACAACAAGGGAGCGCTAGATTCATCGTGCCTCACACCTGAACCACATCATATGAAATGCACACCACGCATGCATACGTAATTACAGTGTACGCACGGCAAATAAATCACAGAGACTTCACCAAATATACGAACATATACGGTGTATATATTATGGTTCTAGCCAACGTACCCACCTGTGATACTTGCTCCTGCCGGAATGATTCTCAAGGAATTTGGTTTCAGGTTGTGGTTCTTGGAGTTTAGGATCCCACCGGTTTGTTTGCATCCTGTGAGTAACAGTTGGAGATGAGTAAATCACACCTCAATGTGCATGCTTGTGGTGCTTTGTGTGTTTAACGTTGATCATGAACGGCAAGGCAAATATTTATAAGGGCCTGCGCACTTTGCGTGCACGGTTCAGATTTCGTTGGGAGGGAAATGCAGCAAACTAAGCTGAAATCAACCGAACCAATCAATCAACGTAACTCTTGCAGGACTTGAGAGACACCAGAAAGCTGGCAGAGCACGTAACGTGCTCAAAGGGGAAGTCGGAAATGGCTTACAGACGCACGTGCAAGGGTGCAGTTCTGTGATCTACACCCTGGCCTGTCTGCCACAGCACTGATGCTTACAGGCAGCATTGATTGCACAGCAAAAGAAAGGGTGCAGGTCTGTGGTCTACACCCTGGCCTGTCTGCCACAGCAATGATGCTTACAGGCAGCATGGATTGCACAGCAAAAGAAAGAGCATGCATTACACACCCTGCTCTACATTGCTTACATTTGATGTTCTTTGTTGATAATTGCCAATTCATTAGTGCAGCTGTCTTTTTGATTGATTTATTTGTCGGGACGTATAGGTTGAGCAGCCATGCCAGGCTGGAGGCCTTAGTATTCCAAACTAAACTTGATTATTGCCAACCTCGATGTGTGCTATAGAAAGAGTGTGCTATAGAAAGAGTGTGCACGTGTGCACTCACTTGCTGGGAACCACAGCTGTGCTCACCTAATCACTAGCTGTGCACACCTCATTACTGATGTGCACACCTCATCACTAAATTTGGTCACTGCTTCAGATGCACAATCTGTCACTAGTACACAAAGTAATCCATGCTCAAATTGCAGTACACGTAATCCATGCTCAAATTGCAGTACACAAAGCAATCCATGCTCAAATCGCAAGAAAAACGCTTTGGGTGACAGGTGGTTGGCCTTATTAGATAATGTTAATATCTAGGGATGTGCCAGCCTCTATTTCAGGCTTGACACCACTGCTGTCAAAGCCTGCAGGGCTAATAGGGTGTGTCCGTTTTCAGGAGATATTCATGCCGATGCCGAAGCAAGGGCAGGCGCAGGGGGTCTGAGTGAGGATGTGCCTGCCTGCAGGCCAGGCAGGCCAGGCAGGCCAGGCAGGCACGTTCCCCTGCAGACTTCAAAAACTTCTTGCAAAATTTTCAGTCAGGTCTCTTCACGGTAGTTCGTCACTGATTAAGCACCGGAAACACTCATTACAATTAAAAACCACCAACCAGGGCCTATGTCAGCGAGCCTCGCTGGCAAATCCCCACACCTTATTTATAGGGTTGGCCATATCCGTATTCGTATAATTATATGTATTATACGGTACGGTATATACACCGTATTTTTCAGCCTCCCCCCGCCGTATCCGAATTCCGTATTTCCGTATATACGTATTTATACGGCGTCCCCCTGACATACGGATCTGGCCAACCCTACTTATTTACCCTTGCTTAATTATCGCAATTGAGGAAGCGCTATGCATACAACCAGGGATGGTTGATATTAAAGATGTTAAATACAATGAGAAACACGATAAAAGCATTAGTGCTAATCATCTCTGCATACAACACGCCTGCTCAGACAACGCACACTTTGTAGCAATAGTGTACGCTTTATAGCAAACACACTTTTTGCTGCAAACGCCTGTGCCCGGGCTTTAATCTAAGTATAACAAATCAATAACCTACCGCTCTTCGATTGTATCCACCCACAGGTGCGATTCAGGCATCGACTCAGGCAGTTTAAACTCAAACTGGAGCACGTGGGCACCTGCAATCACTCGGGATTTTGAAGCAGAAAAAACATATGCAGCGTTTACCTTCTTGCAACCTTTTTACGTCAGCTTAGCCAAGCCCACCCAAATTATTGCCTGAGAACAAAAACCACTATCTGAGCATGCAGGAGGACCCTACTGTTAGATATATCGAAGCACCCCTGCACAATCAGTGCTGATTGCTGCCCAGTTGTGGATGCCCTGACAGAAAGGCGATTTAATAAAGGTCCTCCCTGGCACCAAAAATATACACATGGGTGCTATGGGTTTTTGGTCACATTTTGGTAAAGTGGTGAGGGTCCGGTTTTAAATTCCTTAGGACCCCACTGTTGGCAGGGGATATACAAATTACCATTAAGCAGCAACCACTGACCTTCTTGTAAATGCAACCGTTTTGCTGGATTTGTTGAATGCTATGATGCAAAGAGAAAAGTTGGAGAGTTTAAATGTTTCTATGGTGCCCAGGTTAGTTGGGGTTCCCTGGTTGGTAGGGTGTTTCCTGGTGAGTCTGACTTCAATTTTGGTCTTGTGAAGTGTCTGGCAAAATTCAACGAAGCAGTCTGTGCTTGGAGGGGCTGACCGAGACCTGATGATTAATCCAAGGTTTGCAGCGGTCGCTGCCCACCACGACCACCCACCCCCAGCATTTGAGGCCATAAAATTCCGCAGGGCGTTTTTAGGAACCAAACTGAAGACCTATTACACACACAGGGTTTTAGAGATGCACCCTTTCTGCCAAGAGATTTGGTTCCCGCACCATGTCCTGAACTTTCAAGGGTTTAAACCCTAACCCTAACCCTAACCCAAAGTTTCACCCCCCTTTCTTTTGCTGTAATGCGTTTGGTCAGACCCTAAAACTGTCTGGGAACAAATTTGATGGTAAACATTGGACCAGAAGCTGCATGTTACGTTAATATATGCATCACGTAAAGAACAGAATTGCCATCTATCACGCTTGCATCAAATAAAGAACAGAATTGCCATCTGTCACGCTTGCATCACGTAAAGAACAGAATTGCCATCTGTCACGCTTGCATCACGTAAAGAACAGAATTGCAATCTGTCACGCTTGCATCACGTAAAGAACAGAATTGCCATCTGTCACGCTTGCATCACATAACGAATTGAATTGCCATCTGTCACGCTTGCATCACGTAAAGAACAGAATTGCCATCTGTCACGCTACCTGCTAAGCAACGTTTCATTGCACTTCTACATCCACGCAACTATTTTGGCAGGGAAATGGCACAAATCCAGCTCCCTCACACCTCAGTCATTAACCCCATAACGTTTACGCAGAATATTGCATACATGTAATCAGGCAGGGATAGGCCATACGGCGTATTATATATATCATATCTATCATTTCTTATAATACGCTGTATCACATTTAGCGCGTCTTTTACCGTTTTAAACAAACCAGGTCCATTTGGGGTCAATAATTAGCACTCACATAAGAGTTTTAAAAAACGAACGTATTATACGCATAATTCGTATCTATAATGCACGATTTTACAGTATTGAACGTCTCAAATGACCGTATGACCCATCCCTTTTATAGGTATTCCCTTAATTTATTTTTGTTTAATCATTTGTTGACATTTTCGAGCCATTGGAATTGTGACAGCACTTAGGGGGCCATTACTTTGACCAATCTTTGGTGCATTTAAATCTTTCTGTTGTTTTGGTTTTTTAGGTTGCTTCTTCACTTTTGGGGCTGGTTCTGGTTCTTGTTCTTGTTGTTGTTCTTGCTCTTGGGTAGTTTTCGTTCTGTTTCTAGAGGGCATCTTTTTTATTTTTATATTCTCATCTAGAATCAACTCCGTATACCCTTTATTAAGACAATACAGTATTCTTGAACGCATTTCAATAACTTTGAAATTGCAGTATTCTATCACATTACAACCATCAACTCGGTGTGGATATTTTTGCTTAAATAAGACTTCTCTGCTGTTACGTATGTCTAGGGTTGGACGGAATTGTATAAATACACCGTATGGCCAACTCTACGTGTGCCATCCATACAACCTGAGACACGTCTTGAGAAAATAGTAGGGTCGGTCAGAACCACATATGTATACGGTGTATGTACGGTATTTTTAGCAAGGAAACCACCAAATGTAAGGTCATATGCGGTTCTGGCCAACCCTTTGAAAGAGACAATGATGAGATGACTGTTACCGAAATCTGTGCATGCTTTGGTCCCAAAGCTTGGTTATCCTAGTACCACACAGGTAAACATCAATGTCACGCCCCCAGAGTGTCTGACGGCATTACCTGGCTGGAGAGAATCCTTGCCGTGCACCGGCATCTCTGACCGCAGGAAAGAGGACACGACTGCACACAAAATGTAAGGGCTCTTGGGTGAGCAGCGTACGCGTGGTGGGAATGTGGAAGCTCCACACGTCATTCCCAAAAAGTCAAGGCAAGTATTGACAAAAAATAGCTCAAGGCTTTAAGCAAAAATTCTCCAGTTCAAACTCATGATGGTCGCATTGGACTGCCTGCCTGTAATAACCAGCTGACGCGCAGCCTATAACATATATAGTGCTGGCCAGAACTGAATGTATTAACCGTACATGACCGTATATCTGGCGATTCCCCTGCTAAAAATACCGTTTATACACCGTGTATGTATGGTTCTGGCCATCCCTAAACATGTATAGCAACAATTGATTTGCAACAGGTCTGAAGCAACCCAGGCCTATGTCATGCACAATATGTTATTCTAAATGAGGGAGACAGATGACACCAAGCACGGATAATGAATTGACATCCCAAATACTTGCTGCTGTGTATTTCATGGTTTAGATGCGTGTACGGGGCAAAGATTAGGCAGCATGGTTTTGATGCATGTACAGGGCAAATATTAGGTGGGAATCAGGAATCACATGGAAGATGGAAGATGGACGACAAGCGAGTGTATAGACGTAAGTTATTTCGAACGAGGGTCATCCATGCATGAAATATGTGATAATCAGTTTGGTCAACACGTGACTCACAATGGTAGAACTCCTCATGGCTATGGCCACTAGAGCCACCACCACCATGACCGTCACCATGACCCCCTGTGCTGAAAGACACCTGCAAACGAACGCATTGAGTTGAGATTTGCTGTACCAGTCCGTTGCTGACTCCGATCAAATGCCACACAGGTCAAGCTGGCATCAATCGACTAAGCAGTGTGCACACCTAACTGCACAAACAGGATGCACTGCTTCAAATATCGAATAGCGGCTCAAAAGAGCTCACACAAGGAGCGTGACCAAACCTTAGAAAGTCAAAGAGCTACACTACACGCGCACCTGCCATGTGACGAACTCTTGCCCTGTCGCCCATAAAGCACAGGAGAAAGAAGGTGTCAGGGAAACGTTTTACATGGACAAGGATGCTGTATACGTGCGATGCGAGCGACAAGCATTCCTCTTTCCTAACTACGTGTTCCGTAAGACAACACGTGGGGTATTTGGTATAGGTATGCATCCTGGGGTTGACGCAGTTAAGGTTATTCCTCCTCATTGCAAGAGCAAGCTCACCAACTACTCGAAGCACGATGGATTCTGCCTCAATTGGCTCGACGGCCACAAGGATAATCTGCCCCCTGTAAAGAGCAAATGGATGTGCGTTATAGCGTCATATATAGCGTTATAGCGTCATATATAGCGTCATATATAGAGCCCTCCGATGATGCTTTACCCCTCACACATTGCAGAGCTTCGTTCCTTTTCAGAGTCAGCAGGCCTTATTGCAGAGGTGTTTTGGGGAGTTAAAGGGGTGAGTGCCGAGCAAGAGCTGCTTGCTGAACACGCCTTCACGTGTGAGTTGCCCTCTCAAAAAATTGAGGCAGGCATTCCACAGGGCTACAAGTGAATGCCATTCACAGCATTGCTGAGTCAGTCTAAGAGCTTAAGACAATTCTAGCTGTCTAAGAGGAAAGAGGAGCATGAGTGGCCCATCAATGTTGCTTTCCATTGTAGCCACGCATAGTGCAGACAGCCAACCAACTTGCCTGATGGTTTCCCCGCTGAAATACGTCTCCCTTTCGGTTTGTACATGGATGTGCGACGACTGGCCCTGCATGTTGGGAATGAGCAAACGCCGTTGCTCGCCGTGCAAGTGCACAACCAACGGCTTGGATTTGCAGGCCAAGGGTGTGTGCGTGTACTTGCGTGTGTACGAGTGCGCTTACGTGGTTGAGTCAGCTGTCCGGATTGCAAGCGCACCTGTCCCATGCTGACGCCTCTGAAACGTTCTACGCAGGATTTGAAAAGGAAAATTGTAATGCCAACGTGCCGGCAAAAAGTAACCGAAAACGTTTTGTGCAATTATTGCGTGCGGTAAGTATAATATATAATCAGAACGTTCGCTTGTACATCAAAGACACACACGAAGCTTTTCAATAGTATGCTTAATACCAATAGTGACACTTTGCAGAGGGTAGTCCAGGCTGATCTCAATTTACAGCCTCGTTCAAGTGCCGGCTGGACAGCTCAATTGCACGTGCGCGCACAAATTCATACACACACACACACACACACACACACACACACACACACACACACACACACACACATACGTGCGCGCACACACACACACACACACAAACACACACACACACACTTACACACACACACAAACGTGCACAAACACACACACACACACACACACACACACACACACGCACACAAAAACACACACACACACACACACACAAACACACACACACACGCACGTGCACACCCACCCACCCACAGACGGCGTGCACACAAACACACACATACATACACACGAACGCAAACACACACACAAACGCACACCCACACACGTCACGCACACACACACTCACACACACACATATGCGCACGTGCACGAACACACAAATGCACACCCACACCCACCCACACCCTCACCCACACCCACCCACCCACAAACACACACACACACATACACACACAGAGACACACACACACACACACACACACGCACGGACACGTGCAGGCGCACACGGAAATTTCACATTTTGCTTCAATCCTTGTTAATCATCTCAGTTTTCTGTTTTTCAGCTATTCCTGATGTTCTGTTTTAACCTCGACCAATTATAAACTGTGGACACGGTTTTGGAAGCTTACTGCTATTAAAAGCAACAAAGGGATAAATCAAAAAGAAAGAAAATAACGCTGGGACTGATGACACACGCTGCCCAATCCAGCTTTGCTTCTGGACATCAAGCAAAATACTGCGAGCGGACCCACGACTTGAATTTCTGCACAGGTCGAGTGTAATTTTGATAGGACAAAATGGTTTGAGACAGTGTGTTTCTGATATAAATGTATGCTGTGTTATTTGAATGCATGTCCTGCACATGCACCTTGTGAGGCAGCATAATTCTGAGGAGCTCAGAACTACCCTTGCACCTGATCTCAGTGCGAAGCCAACCCTTGCACCTGATCTCAGTGCAAAACCATTATACATGCTAGCTTCAAAGAACCTGCACTGTAACCGGAACCAAAATTACATCTATCTCTTGATAAACGAGCAAACTCACTACCGTGCTTTTTTCTGTTGTTTTCAAGGGCTAGCACGTACCTGTACAGCGCCTGCCAGACCCCCATCGTCTGAGTCAGAGATGAGCTCATCTCCATGCACCTGTGTGTGTTGTAGCATGTAGTAGGGGGTGTGTGTGCAATTGTGTGTGCACGTCAGCGAGTGCATTAGACCCTCATCAATCCTACTTTTGTTTCTGTGGCAAAGGGGTTTTGCGGTATTAAGGGCACAGTGGTACTTTTAAAAGCAAAACAACTGCTGCCTGCCTAACCAGGTTTCACGGTGAACCATCACCACGGGCCGGTGGTCGTGTGTATCTTTTGTTTGCAGTGGTGGGGAGCTGCTTGATACGATGCAAGTAGTCGTCACGATAAAGCACCACTGCTAGTCGGTTGTGTGCTTCCTGATTGAGATTGTGGGAAGGTGCTGGACACTAAATTGCCGTGCATCCTACCACTAGAAATAGCATCAACCTTAAAACTTTACACCAGCCCGTGTCGTCCGTAACAACCTCCTCATGATATGTAACCAAGAGCCATTTTACCTCCTCATCATGCTGCACCATTTCAACCCTCCTTGCTACACTGCCACCATATGCACCCTCCTTGCTACACTGCCACCTTATTAACCCTCCTTGCTGCACTGCCACCTTATGCACCCTCCTTGCTACACTGCCACCATATGCACCCCCCTTGCTACACTGCCACCATTTTGCACCCTCCTTGCTACACTGCCACCTTACGCACCCTCCTTGCTACACTGCCACCTTATGCACCCTCCTTGCTACACTGCCACCATTTTGCACCCTCTGATATCTCACGCATCACACATCCATCCATCACACATCCATCACGCATCCATCACGCATCCATCCCACATCCATCACACATCCATCACACATCCATATCTCACCAAGCGAACACGCATCCCTAGGTCAGGCTCTGATCCGGCCGGGATCTTGGGCCCATTCGTGACCGCTGCCTCATACTCAGCACGTTCCTCTTCCAACTGCAGTTGCATGGGCATTGCATAAGTAAATATAAAAAATACCGCAGTCACCCTGCAGGGCAATACACAGCAATTCTGCGGGGTGTTATTAACAAGGTGCCGTATTGTTTTAGGGGTACGAGATGAAGATACAAAAGCCGAAGACATGTGGTGCTCAAAGAATGTAGCGCCCTCTTCTTCCATTTTTATACGCATAGGCACCGTACATTTAAGGATGCGAATGCAATATACTGTAATACATATGCACCAATTCATCACAAGAGGAGGGAGTCCACTGCGCAAGTATTCGAACTGCTGGATGGGGTTTATGACTAGGGTTGGCCAATACCATTAAGTACCCAACTGTTTGTGCCGCATAAAAAAGCAAATTCTTTTTTGAGGGATCACACCACTTTCTCCATTAGCTCTTGCTGTTTGTGCTGTAAAAAAAGCAATTTATTTCTGAAAGGAAGACACCAGTTTCTTCAATGGCTCTTGCAACCGTTTGTGCCGTAAATAAAAGCAATTCATCTGTGAAGAAAACACACCGCTTACTCCAATGGCTCTTGCAACTGTGTGCGCCGTAAAAAAAACAAATTATTTTGAAGGGAACACACCGCTTACTCCAGTGGCTCTTGCAACCGTTTGTGCCGTAAAAGAACAATTTACTTCTTAAGGGAACGCACCAGTTTCTCCAATGGCTCTTGCAACTGTTTGTGCCATAAAAAAAGCAAATTACTTCTTGAGGGAACACACCGCTTTCTCCAGTGGCTCGTGCAACACATCCACCCAAGCGTCTGCCTTCAGTTCCGCCCCTGTGAGCTGCTGTACCAGGCCTAAGAATGGGGCGCCACTTCCTGTGACCAGACATTCATACTATGGCGTGTTAGTATCCCACACAGGTCTGCATACAATGAATGCCTGGCAAAATGTATTCGATGCAGAGTAGTGAGGCACTTGGTGTACTCGATGCAGAGTAGTGAGGCACTTGGTGCAGAGTAGGTTCAAGGCCCTTGGTGCAGGGTAGGTGTGATGCAGAGTAGTGAGGCACTTGGTGCAGGCAGGCACCCGTTGCTGCATCACACACGTTTTGTCACAGAGTCAACAGAGTCACAGAGTCAAGTCACAGCGTCAAGACAGAGTCACAGAGTCATGACACAGAGTCACAAATTCAAGACACAGAGTCACAGATGCAAGACAGAGAGTCACAGAGTCATGACACAGAGTCACAGAGTCAAGACACAGTCACAGAGTCGACAGAGTCACCAGTTTTCTCTTCAGTCTGTACCTGGCAGCCAGTAGACGTCAGCCAGCTCCTTGCCCACCTGGCAGACAAGAGCATGTTCAGCACATTTTTAGGGTTGGCCAGAACCGTATATATACACCGTATATGACCGTGTATATGGTGATTTCCTTGCCAAGAATACCGTTTACACACCGTATATATATGGTTCTGGCCAACCCTACACATTTTTCATCTCTAGATACGGAATTTGGATGAACAAAAGATAAATCCATCACCTGCTTTTTTTCTTGATGCGATAAAAAAGTTACTGAGAGCATCTTAAAGCAGAGCGAGCCATCTGACCAGCCGGTCAATTTCCTTGCTCCTAGATGATCTCCTGCTTGGTTAGAGTGCACACACGTTTCCTGCCACCAAGAGGTTACACAGCCATCTAGGTTCCTCCCCCGTCTGTGTATTCATTGCAGCGCTTTCCTCGAGAGTGTGTGTGTATTTGTGTGCATGTGTATGTGTGTGTGTGCGTGTGTGTGTGCGTGTGCACACGTGTGCGTGAGTGTGTGTGTCCCTCATCTCTTGAGCCCCTTACCCAATCTTGTGGGTCACATGCCAAACTTTTATCACAACGTGCAGAACTAACTTGTCACCATCCTGACCTGAATTTGCAAGTCCCTTATTATAACCGCACTGGAGGAGATGTTTTGTACTTGTGTGCAAAAAGTCATTTTCCCCCTTGACTGGCGAGGATGCAAGAGTTATCTGCTGCAGAATCCGGCAGAATACCCCCACGAGATCCATCGTTTTTCCGGGGACGTTGGTGAAAAACGAGACAGGATAAAGCAGACGACGTTCCATTTTGCAGTGTTGCTCTCGTGCCTGATCTTGCACAGTAATCTCACACCCAATTGCTTTTCATGCTGCATGATGAGCCTGTAGGGCATCTTCTTAAATGTATGGCCCTTCTTTGCCTCAGACACGGTTGCACAGCTCCCCTCTTTGCCTTGAGCAGCTGTATTAAATTCTCATTCCTCATTCTACACGAACCTGTGGGTTGTCCACTAGCTTGCCTCCGAGCTTCTTTTTAAAGTAAGCACGTGTCTGTGGGTGGTCAAACAGTGTGTGTTTTATTTTAGGTTGGCCAGAACCAAACAAATTGAAGTAAGCACGTGTCTGCGGGTGGTCAAACCGTTTGTGTTTCATTTTGGGTTGGCACTCTCCCTCTGTGTGAAGCTATGCTATCATATGTGTATGTGTAGGGCTGGCCGGAACCATATAAATACGGTGTGTATACGGTAACTTGGGCAGGGAAAGCACCGAATGTACTGTCATATACGGTGCATATATCTGGTCAAACAATGAGATATTTCAGGGTAGTCACGGAAGTGACTCTGCTTGCTCTGACCCAGCACAAACAATTTCCTCTAGTTCCTCCTAAACTTCTCCCAATATTTTCCTAACCTTCTCATGTTTAGCTCGAAGCTAACCAGCTAATCACTTGACCATAAATCACTTGACTAACCTTCTCGTGTTTAGCTGGAAGCTTACCAGCTAATCACTTGACACCTTCTACAGTCAACGTCGGATATCGGACTGACACAAGCACGTTATCATTTCCTAGTCTGTTTGATGCTGCGTATCAATAATTGCATGTGCAAGTGAGTACACGTAGTGCCTTGTGTCTTGTAGGGTGTGGACATTGCACACACACAGTGTCGCACACACGCAGTGCTGCACATCTGCACATAACACACACAACAAATGACGAATGCGAGCACGGACGCAAGCTTGTATGTGAGTGTGTGTGGCATGATGTGATGTGACGATCACAGTTACTTTTGTTACTTAAAAATAAGGCATGCTTGCCCACGACCCTTACCTGGTGCACACTCATCTCTTCTAAAACCTTACCGTAATAGAAATGGCACAATACCTGGTGCACACTAATCTATGCCAGAACGTAACCGTGGTAGTAGTGGCACGTACCTGGTGTACACTCATCTCTGCTAGAACGTAACCGTAATAGAAATGGCACATACCTGGTGCACACTAATCTCTTCTAGAACGTAACCGTGGTAGTAGTGGCACGTACCTGGTGCACACTCATCTCTGCTAGAACGCAACCTTAATAGAAATGGCACACACCTGGTGCACACTCATCTCTGCTAGAACGTAACCGTGGTAGTAGTGGCACGTACCTGGTGCACACTCATCTCTGCTAGATTGTAACTGTGGTAGAAATGGCACATACCTGGTGCACACTCATCTCTGCTAGAACGTAACCGTAATAGAAATGGCACATACCTGGTGCACACTCATCTCTGTTAGAACGTAACCGTGGTAGTAGTGGCACGTACCTGGTGCACACTCATCTCTGCTAGAACGTAACCGTGGTAGTAGCACGATGCTTCGTCAGCCAAAATGTGTGGCACTGACAGGAGGGGACGTGAGGAGAAGCCACCCTGTGCATGTGTTGGTGCGTTAAATTGAGAAACATAGAAGAAAGAGAGCCAGAGGAAATACTACCTTACGGTTGTGGGCGTAGTTGTGGGTGCGCTGGGTATTGGGTGCGTGAAGTTGATTGTAAATGGGACAAACCGCCCTGTCTGTGTTGGCGCATGCTGGTGTTGAGTGATTTCGGCAATTTGAATGCAAGCACACGAGAGGAGGTACATCCTTGCGGGTGGATGAACGGAGAAAAACAAGCTAGGGGAGAAGCCACCCTGTGCTTACGTTGGTGTGTGCAGGGTAATGAGTGCGTTCAGGTGAGGGACGTTGAAAAAAGAGTGAGAGGAAATACTTCCTTGCGGGTAGATGAACGAAGAAAAACAAGCGAGAGGAGGAGCCTCCCTGTGCTTACGTTGGTGTGTGCAGGGTAATGAGTGCGTTCAGGTGATGGACGTAGAAAAAAGAGCGAGAGGAAACATTACCTTGTGGGTGTGGGTGTGATATTTTGATGCATACGTATGCAAGGGGTCAAGGGGACAAACCGCCCTGTCTGTGTTGGCGCATGCTGGTGTTGGAGTGCATGTTGAGTGGGCAATTTGAATGCAAGCACACGAGAGAGAAAGCTACGGACCACTCTGTTTTAGCGCATGAGGCATGCTGTATACTGTATACTGTGTACTGTATAGGGTTGGCCAGAACCATACATGTATAGGTATATACGGTATACATACGGTATTTTTAGCAGGGAAATCACCATACATACGGTCATATACGGTGCAAATGTACGGAACTGGCCAACCCTATGTATACAGCAGGCCAAGTTGTGCTTCCACAGATGACTGTTGGACATGGGTGTGGTGTATGCTGGAGCACATGCATGCACACAAATTGAATCTGATTTACAAAGGCCTTCAGCTTAATGTGGCTGCTCAACCTACAAAAGGACCACAACAAAAAAAGATCGACGGCTGTCTACACTGACAAGCTTGTGACAATAAATCCCTGATGTCACCATTAGCAATGTTCTCAAACACATGGTTGAACTGCATGGGCACTGGTGTGGTGCCTGCTTGAGCAAATGCATGCACAGATGTGCGCGGGGACACCATTGTTCCTGTAAGTGGCGTCGATGCATGCTCGCATATCTGCACCCAGTGACGCTCTGTTGAGTAAATAAGGATTACATTAGGGGCATGCGGCTTTATTAATGCAATGCTTTATTAAGCAATGCTTTATTATGCAATGCGTTATTATGCTTTATTAATGCTCTCATCTCTGTAATCATGCTTTATCATGCTTTATTAATGCTCTCATCTTAATCATGCTTCATGAATGCAATGCTTTGTTATGCAATGCTTTATTATTGCAATTTTTGAGTCACAGCGCTACATGCGCATCAACCATAAAAAGCAAAGGATACACTCCTGCAGCCACGCGTGTGCGTTCATGTTTCAGGCACACCCCTGCTCCCCCCCTTTATTACACACACTTTTAACCTTCCCGCACAGCCTACCATAGTGAGACGTTTTGCCATCAGGCATTTCTAGGGTTGGCCAGGACCATATATACGGTATATATATACGGTGTATATATGGTATTTTGGGCAGGGAAATCACCAGATATAAGGTCATATACGGTGCACATATACGGTTCTGGCCAACCCTAGGCATTACAAGTCATTTACGCCAACAACTGAACCCTGCACCTCTACCTCACATTATCACAACAACTGCACCCTGCACCTATCACAACAACTGCACCCTGCACCCTGCACCTCTACCTTAAGACGGTCCTACAATTTTGACGTACCTGCACCTCTATTTACGCCAACAACTGCACCCTGCACCTCTACCTTAAGACGGTCCTACAATTTTGACGTACCTGCACCTCTACCTTACGCCAACAACTGAACCCTGCACCCTGCACCCTGCACCTCTACCTTGCGCCAACAACTGAACCCTGCACCCTGCACCCTGCACCTCTACCTTACGCCACAACTGCACTCTGCACCCTCTACATTTACGCCAACAACTGCACCCTGCACCCTGCACCCTGCACCTCTACCTTAAGACGGTCCTACAACTTTGACAAGACGGTCCTACAACTTTGACAAGACGGTCCTACCTTACGCCAACAACTGCACCCTGCACCTCTACCATAAGACGGTCCTACAACTTTGACGTACCTGCACCTGTCCCATACCAATATCTGCACGCACACAACTTTGCGTTGTGACAAGGCTGTGGATTTCCTTGCTTTGACACGTATCTGCACACTTCCACCTCAACGCAGGCACAGCTTGTATTGCTGCAAGCGACTGGACTACCAATGCCTTTAATTAAATACGCACCTGCACCTCCATCTCGGTGCAGTCACACACAACTCTGTGTTATTAAAGTGACTGGACTACAAATTCCTTTGATAAGATACGCACCTGCACCTCCATCTCGGTGCAGTCACACACAACTCTGTGTTATTAAAGTGAATGGACTACACATTTCATTGATAAGAAACACACTTACACCTCCATCTCGGTGCAGTCACACACAATTCTGTGTTAATAAAGCGACTGGACTACAAATTCCTTTGATAAGATACGCACCTGCACCTCCATCTCGGTGCAGTCACACACAACTCTGTGTTATTAAAGTGAATGGACTACACATTTCATTGATAAGAAACACACTTACACCT
>Ga0307947_1001052_pt1 | contig 21182 bp, 21 predicted proteins | sample OrgLakmetagen232_FD_201840 | JGI IMG/M metagenome (GOLD analysis project Ga0307947, IMG submission 201840) | Saline water microbial communities from Organic Lake, Antarctica - #232 | ecosystem: Environmental > Aquatic > Non-marine Saline and Alkaline > Saline | place: Antarctica: Organic Lake...
CTTGTCTCTTTTTCTGGTGTCTTGTTCAGTCTGGCCTCCTTCTCTTCTTGAAGCTGCCTTTTTTTTTTGCTATAGCTCAACTGCCCTCGCTGGCGGATACAGCTGTGTAACCCTTACCCTTACCCTCGACTGTCAACTAACTGCTTGTCACACGATTCGTCGCTGCCGACAATTGGGCGTGGCAGCCTGTGACTTGGCTTTGCCTATTATTATTATTATTATGTAAAGCGCGTCTTCTTTTGATTACCTACATACTCGTAGTCTCATGGTATACTACTGATAGTACATACTCATAGTACTACTGATAGTACTACTAGTAGCTACAAGCTTACATGATTGAGTGTTCAGAGAGCTTGGCTTTTAGTGTTTTAGCCATGTATATTTATTCTGTTGTAGATCTAGATCTGAGAGAGGTACTCTCAGATCTACTCAGATCTGAGAGAGGTACTCTTTTAAATGGTGTCCATTACTACACCGGTCAACACCACTTGGAGTTTCGTGTCCTTGTCTTAAAGTTTGGTCACAATGACTTTGCTGCAGACACCAATCATCACAGAAAGAAGCTCACAGCCTTTCACACGGTAGCATCGCAAGCGGATGCTCGGGCCAACGCAGACCACCACCTTCACAACAGGCACATGGCACATCGTCCTCACGAGCTCAAGGAAAAAATTTTGCATCACCCAAGAAATCATGCAACACAATTTCTAAGGGTCAGTAGGCACAAGCCCCTGCAACGGGATAATAGTCGACGACGCTTTCCGTAGCCGGTTCATGACAGCGGCCCCCGCATCCTGTTCCATCACCCCCTCAACCACAATAGCATCAACGCTTAAAGTGTCCATCACTCGCAACGCTGTGAAGAGCTGCTGCCCCACTTCGTTCGGACACATGAAATCTCCCAGCACGTACTGCACTACCTCCACCCCCTGCACACACCCCACGTTGAGGCTGTCAATGTTGCTAAAAGGTTCACATAAGTAAGGTACCTCCCCTTGTGTGGATATACACAAACAATCTTGGAGGCCCTGCTGCAGCAGCTGTGGCCGTCCTTGCTCGTTCTGTTGCTGCTGCCACTGCGCTGGTTGCTGCTGTAGCTGCTGGGTCTGGTCGTCCGGCTGGTGTGGCCTCAACATGTGAGGTGGCTCCTCATTTACTGCAGACAGAAGAGGATGCTGCTGCAGCAAAGTCTCTCTTTTTTCATTAGTGCTATGGGGACCTGCAAGGAGCCCTGGTTGGACATCAGGCCCTAGCGAAGTGCGCAGCACACCCAAGCGAGGCTTGCGTTGTTTGCCGCTGGTCCAATGGGGCTGGCTGCTACCCTGCTGGTGTGCTTTATCCTGCTCCTGCTGTTTCGACTGCTGCTTGTGCTCCTGCTGGCGGAAGTGCTGCTGCTGTCCCTGCTGCTGCAGGCATTCCTGCTCTTGCTGTTTGGGCTGCGGCTGACTTGCGTGGCCGAGCCTGTGAACTTCTGATTCCACTATTTGCTGCAGCTGCTGTGCAGCAGCACTGCGTAGGAGGTGCAAGGGCCCTCCTGACCAGCCACTGATTTCCAGGAGAGTGACCTGCATCGTGGAGAGGCGAAGCATGCTGGTCTTGTCAAAACAGCTGCAGTTGCAGCAAAGACAGCATGGTGGAAATGTACGGATTTGTTTTGTGTTTTTCACTTTTATGCAAAAGCACCAAGAAGAGGGCTGTTAAATGCAAGCAATGCTTTGTGCTTGTGTGTGGTGTGTGTGTGTGTGTGTGTGTGTGTGGTGTGTGTGTGTGTGTGTGTGTGTGTGTGTGTGTGTGTGTGTGACGTGAAGAATAAGATTTGGATGCAATTTACATCATGAGCGCTTTGCACCCACTTCGCTGTAGCTTAGTAATGCAGGTTCACGCGCTGCAGTCGATTCAATATTGTAAATTTGTGCAGGCTCCCACAAACATTGAAGTGCACAAATATCGTTAAGGTCAACTCCCTTAAATAATCATGCATCACTTGATTATTGCCTTGTCCATACCAGACATGCCCTTTCCAGTACTGTTATCAACTCTCATCAGGAGCCGGTTTCAGGCTAAGCCTGCAACCCTCCTGATCCCCATTGATTCTTCCTTTCCTTTTCGCGGTGGAGGAGCTTTACGATACTCGGTACCAAAGTGGCTCCTTTTCCTTAATTATTGTGGGGAGTGGCTTTCACTGCCTGCGTAGTTTTCTCTTTTCTTTTCTTGATTAATGCATGCTTCGAAAGCTGCATGGGGGCTGTAGTGCTTGCAGCTCATGCCAACATTTTGTGCCGTCTACAAGTTAATACACAACGGCCAAGCTTGTCACTCACAGCTGCATTGGAGCTGTAGTGTTTGTACATTACATGCGAGCATTTGTGCAACACTAAGCAACAACTCATATCAAATCCATTCAAATTGTCACTCACGGCTGCGTTGGGGCTGTAGTGCTTGTACTTCATGCCAGGTGTGGTGGGCGCGGCTTCGAGGGATGCATCCACAAAATCCTTCTTGTACACCTGTAGATTATTACAAGGAGTACACCAGTAAAATATTATAAGGAGTTAAGAAGTCAGCATTTTTCTGTCGCCCCATTGAGAGGGGGCCGTGTCCTTGCCCTGGAGGATAACCACAACTCTTGTTGCGGCATACATCTGACGAGTAGACCAAGAAAGGATGCAAAAGGAGCTTTATCACGATCAAGTCGATTAAAAATAAATCACAACTGTATAAACATCACCCAAGTCCACCACACAGACACAAGGAGTCGTCACCCTTGTTTTGGGCGTAATTCATCGCCTTGTGGCATAATCCAGTCCTCATACTTTACAAGATGCTAGGGTAGTCTCTCCCCTTCTGCACTGACCTCCGTAACCAAACCAACCTGCAATTGCTGCATGCTTGGGTACTTGAGCAGCTGCTCGTAGGTCACACTTCCAGGCCTCAAAATCACAGGAGGGGATCTCAATCCGTCCAACACCTGCAGGAGGACACACAAGCATACAGCTCTGACGCATTGCAACTCTCGTAGAGCTGTCAAGCACTACGATCAACACAACCTTTTGGTGATTGTGTTTGTGTTGAAGTGTTTCAGATGCAGCTGCTTGCAGGAGGCAAGCGTTCGACAAGAACTAAGGATCCTCACTAGTTTTGAAGCAAAAGTCTTCCTTCTCACGCAATTCCCCAGTTTCTACCAGACTATTGAGCATGCAATTATCCCGCAAAGAGTTACTCCCTAAAATTGAAGGACTTGGTGCATGGTTAAATATGTATCATCTTTAAAAGAATACAAATGCACGGTAAACGCTCCAGTGACTTTAGCTGGTCTGTGCATCCATCTTGACAGCATAAGTTCAGTGTAGGAGTTTCAAACACTTTCTTGTGTAATGCCAGCACCGTTTCTACACTGATAACAAACGACTTTTCCTAATCTGGGCATCTATTCATTGTGACAGCGTGATCCAGTGTAGTCGTCTAAAACACTTATTGTGTGATGCCAGCACCCTTTTTAAACTGAGAACAAGCGACGCAAGGCAATAGCGACCACCTTTTACGCCCTCACCTCATTCCGTTGTGCACCTACACCTACATCCATAAACTAGCCAAACTGCAATATGATGAATCCAGAGCCACATTATGCTCATACCTCTTACATCTCACATCAAATGGGAGCCTTTAGAAATCATAACCTTGCAGCACATGGTCCATGTGTCTGTGTTTTGCCTTATAGCACACACGCATGCATACACTCACACACACACACACAAACACATACCGTGGATTCCACTCCCCATTGGCAAGGGCCCCCATCCACAACCAGCTCCACTCGACCCCCTAGATCTTCTAGCACATGCTGTGCCCGTGTGGGGGAGGGACGACCACTACTGTTGGCACTGGAATGAGCAGCAACAATTCAAACAAGAGAGTGCTCAACATGTGAGGCTTTTGGGGGAGGTCGACCACTACTGTTGGCGCTAGAATGAGCAGCAGCATTTCAAAAAAGCCAGTGTGCAACATGTGAGGCTTGTGGGGGAGGGACAGCAACTGATGTTAGCGCTGAAATGAGCAGCAGCATTTTAGCCAACAAGTGCTCCACGTGTGAGGCTCGTGGGCAGAGACGTTCACTGCTGCTGGTGCTGAATGGAGGAAAGAGGGTAATCCTTTCCAAGTCAATGTTAATCCTTTGGGACGATTACTTTCCTAGGTAGTAGAGGATTACTGTTCAACCGGTGCTGCCACAGACATATTCCAGGAAAGGTTGTGACTATCTGGAAACAGGGAAACCACACAGCCTGTGGAAAACCATCATAATGACTGCTTCCCCAAAGTGTATGAATAGAGAGGGGTTGTTCGACCAATGCTATTAACAAAACAATTTGTTATCCTTGATTCATTAGTCCTTTTAAGGCGCAGGACTCGTACGTCAGCTCCAATGACACAAGTTCGAAATTTACACTGCCATACTGGATTATTTACAACCAGTGTCAACTCTCAGTCTCAAACATTTAAGCCTCAGGGGCAGTATAGGTACCTGGGAGCAGCCAGAGGGCAGCCAGCAAGGGCAATGATGGCTCGTGCTACAGGGTGCGCAGGCATGCGTACAGCCATGGTGCCCAACCCGCACGTCACTACGTCTGGCACCTGTTACTGACAAAGTTTGTATGTGTATGTGTAATTTTGTGTATGCGAGTGCGTGCTCAGTGCATGCATGTTGCCGCAAAATATGTTGGTTTCAACACACAGGCGCTGCGTACAGCCATGATGCCCAACCCATACATCACCACATCAGGCACCTGCAATTAATTAGTCTCAGTATGCACTCGCATGGTGTGGGTGTTTATAAAATAATGTGCTGAGTGCTAAGATAAAACAGGATACTTGTGCTGATTGCTAGGCTAAAACAAAACTTGGGGGAGGCAAGTCAGGTTGGCATGGTAGCTGAATTTGTTACCAGATCTGTTTGTCAACGATCAACAACCGCCATGAGTATATTCTTGTGTGGAGCAGGGACTGGCTCAAGCTTTACTTGGGCAAATTGGTCAGCACCATACATGTACAGGGCATGTAGTTTCTAAGTGAGGAAATCCGTAGGTTGTGGTGCAAATTAAAACCAACGGTGCTAGCAAGAACAGTGGCGGCAACCAGCAGATCGCGCAGGAACTGACGCACTCGATCATGTCGACCACACCAAATGTATACGGCACCAAAACACACCACACATCACACATCACATACACACATGCACACACATGCACAGCAAATACATCTACACACGTACCAGGGGGCTCCGTGGCAGCAAGATGGTCAGAGGGCCAGGCCACGCATCAGCCACCACCCGCTCGTACACCTGCGGCAGCTGCCAGTCGGGGCCATACAAGCTAGCAAGCATCTCCTGCACGAGCACGACAAGCACCTTGTACCGTTTTAGTACAGCACGTGTCTTACAGTATGCATGTGAAGTAATGTGAAGTAAGATAAAAGGGCAAGTAGGAGCAAACTAAGGGGAGGGATACTGGCGAGGAGTGGGCAGATGGAAAGGGACATAGCACAGTTGAACTGGGGAAGGCCTTGCCAGGCATCATTGAAAACGACAGTCATGTCACCAATGCCATGTCAACACACACACACACAAACACACACACGTGCGTGCACGTTCACTCACAACCCACACACAGGCTCAGCAGCCGTCTACAAACGCCAGATCATCGCACTGAGGGCCCAAAAGGCACGCAGGATAAGCAGGAAGAGTCCTCCAAAGCACGGTTGTATTTAGAGGCTCATGTATATGCAGCTTAGGCCGGCCATAGTCGTGCATAACTAGAGTTGGCCAGGACCGTATATTCCCACCGTATATGACCGTATGTGTGGTGATTTCCCTGAAAATACCGTATGTACACCGTATATACGTATAAATATATGGTTCTGGCCCACCCTATGCATAACGCACCAATGAGGACACGTGCACAATGAGGGGGTTGTCAGCAGGGCGGCCCTTGGCTGTGTAGATGGAGGACACAGCATCAGCGTTCAAGGCACTACCTGCGAGCCCGTAGACTGTCTCCTGCGAGGGTATGAAGTATTGCTTGGTGATGTATGCTTTGACGGAACTGTGGTCGGGCGGTGTGTGTCCGTATGCATGCTTTTGTGTGTGTGTGTGTGTGCGTGTGTGTGTGTGTGTGTCTGTGAGTGTCTGTGTGTGTGTCTGTGTGTGTGCATGCAGGGTACGCAGCGCTGTTTGAACAAGCATCGACACGCCAGTGAACCAGCGCTAGCACAAAAAAAATATTGCTCGTGAAATGTTCCTGGCAGAAATCCTGAATTCCCGCTGAAATTTGGGGGTAAGTTCCCAATCGTGATCCGTTTCTTATTATAAGATAAGATAATCATAAGTAGGTGCATTTTCAAGCGTTGCACTCAGCAAGGTCATGACTGCATACCTAGTCATATCCTTACACTTCACGGGTGTTCATGAAAACAATTTTGTTGCCGCTTGAGTTCTGCTGCACGTGTAGAGATCTGCAGTGACAAAGTGCGCTATTTCCTTGTTGCTTTCTTTAATAATTCCAGCTAGACTAAGGAGACCTGCGTATTGCCTTGCTCAAAATATAATCAACAAAGAATTGAAATGCAATTGGCAGGGGCCGTAGGGCCAGCTTATAACTACCTTCAAGCAACCTACAATCTTTAGAAATCCCTAATTTCATGCCTGAAACCACCTGTTGAGAGCAGTCTTACACACATTGCATATATGAGCACTGCTGAATAAAGAGAGAAGGCACTGGCGCACTTACGGTGGGTATGGCCGCTATGTGGCCCGTCTTCAGGAGCTGAGCTGCTGTACGGAGGGTTACCAGGCCAGCATCATCAGCCGGCAGGGTGTCTGCTGCCTGTAAGAGGGGCTGATCGCTGAGGATGTGGGCCAGGGGGTCTTGAACTTGCACATGAGGTGGGACGGCAGAAGGCTGAGGGCTGTCTGCTGGGGCAGCAGAGGATGGGGCTGTGCCGGTTTTGGTAATGCCTGCATTGAATGCCTGCCCAAGAGGCCTCCATGCAGGCCATGCAGCCCAAGGAAGAGCGTACGGGTCTACGGTCATGCACTGTGTCTGCATCATAGGCTTCTCCGATGGAAGCGCATGAGGGAGGGAGTGCCGCTGTGGCTGTGCCATGCTCAGGCTGTGAAAAGGACTGGAGAGGGTGCCCTGCCTACGGTGTAGCTTATTCAGACGGGTGTTCCTCCAAGCGGTTGCTTTGGGAGTGCAAAGGAACTTGGTCAAGAGTGCAGGGGGGTGAACAGATACAAGCTGTTCCATTAGACATTCTTATCAAACAGCAAACGTCAGTAAACTTTAAAACACATAGGTTCTGAATTTATGCTAATTATAAAACATAAAGGATAAGGGAATAATTCACATTCACAACCCTTAAATACTTGGATATCCTCGTTCATCCTCGGTCTTCGAAGCTGGACCCGAGAGAGAGAGAGAGAAAAGGAGAGACATGCCGCCCAAGAAGCCTAGTAGCCTGAGGGCATCAATGGCGGTGCGAATCACTTGTCATTTCAGGCCTCACACTCTTATATGGCCTGTAGGGCCTATAAGGTTTTTCGAGTCTCTAAAGGTAACATTCTTGCCCTAATTGTGTTGTCTCGTTGCAGGCCAAGGCTGCTGCCAAAGAAGGTGCAGGTGCCAAGCCCCCTGCTGGTGGGTGGAAGGGGATGTTTACCTGAGAGGAGACGTGTAGTGTGAGCCTCAGCAGTGTGTGAGCCTCAGCAGAGAAAGAACAACGCGAAACCTGTGAAACCACTCGTTAATTGAAACTGCAGCTTTGGAGGTGCCATTGGAGGCGCCTGCACCTTTGGAGCAGCCTGCGCCTAACCCGGAGGAGCCTGCTCCTTCTTCCCTGCCGGCCCCCGGCAGTGCAAAGTCCAAGCAGTCTTCTAAGACTGAGGGGCCACAACATAGTGCTCAAAGCAGCAAGAGCAAGCAGGCACCTGTGCCAGAGGAGGAGCAGCCCACAGAGCAGCCTGCTCCTGCCCCTCCTGCCAGCGCAAAGTCCAGCAAAGAGGGCCCTTTGCGAGGCAACTTGAGTGTGAAGAGCAAAAAGGCACCTGTACCAGAGGAGGAGAAGCCTATGTACGTGCATGCACTTGTGCACATGCACGCACGCATATGCATGCACAAACACACATACACACTTGCAGGTGTCACACTCGGACACACATAAGAACCCACAAATGCACAGAAGCGTGCATGCATGCGCGCATACAAGCACAAACACACAAGCGCACACACATACATGCACATACACACACACGCACACACACACTCACATAACACACACACACACACGCACACACACACACACACACACCATATGGCAGTTGTATTGACAAGCATACAACTATGGTGAACACCATCATGCATAAACATAGAAATGAAGTGCATCAATATGTGCGCACATATCACAGCAAGGAAATTTTTGAGAGGACCCCTTTACTCCTCACAAGCAGGCCTAGCAGCCACGGCAAGCTTGCTCCACCAGCAAAGGATGAAGGCCAGCCAATAGCAGCAGCAACAGCCAAAGATGCACCTCCAAGCGTGGACGAGTCCAAGGTCATCAAAGTGCAGTCGCTCCAACGCAAGCGCATAGCGCAGAAACAGGTGGCCCAGATGCGGCAGGAGAAGCAGCAGCAAGAGCAGGCAGCAGCAGAGACAAATGCACTCAAGGAGAGAGAGACGAAAGTGGTCAAGATTCAAAGCTTGCAGCGCAAGCGCGTCGCGCAGAGGTGCGCTGATGTTCCTGACGCATAAAATATAGCAACAGTTTGAGAAGAAACACCTTTATTCACAAAAGTACAATGGTCTGCGCACTTGGCCAGAAGAGTGGAGACGTTACATACTGAAAAACACGAGTACGTCCTCACGCGGCATACTCGCCAGGCATAGGCATACAAAAACACGCACACAGATGCGCACACATACATACATACACAGCATGCATGTATATGCACGCATGTATTCACAGGCGGGTCGCCCAGATGCGTTTGGAAAGGCGGCAGCTGGAGGAGGAGCAGCAGCAGCAGCAGCAGGCACCTGTTGATCCTTCGTCTGCAGTAATACCCCCTCCTGGAGATGGCGCACTAAATAATCAGCCTGACGCTGACCCTTTCCAACAGCTTTCTGGATCACCCATAGACCCGTCTTTTGGACCACCCCCTCCTTCTGATCAGAACGGCATGTTAGGAGAGGGCTACCCTCAAGATCTTGCATACCAGGTAGGTGTAACACAGGCTGTTTCTAGGTCTTTCCTATTGATGCATGTGTAAATGTGTACGTGTGTATATGTGGGCGTGGGCATCTGCATTTGCAAATGTATGTGAGTGTGTGTGCGTAAGGAAAAAGAGAGAGAGAGAGAGAGAGAGAGAGAGAGAGAGAGAGAGAGAGAGAGGTTGGATCTCTAAGACTCAGCGCACCAGGTCAAACAACAGATGTTTCTTACAATTAGTTCAAAGCTTCCTTGTGGCTATGAACCATTTGAATTATATTATTGAATTGATACAAGGTGAAAGCAAGCGGTTTCTCAATCAGAAACCGCTTGAGTGGTTGCATGCCTACTGAAGTATCCATTGTCTGCTTTTTATCTCTTTTGCATGCTCAATGCCCATCACTTGTATGCCTTTAAATCTTCTTTGTTCTAGGTTGAAGCACCCGACCTTCCTGAGGGTGCTGGAGCTGATGACGGGGGCATGATGGACATGCCCGCTGACTACTCAGGTGAGAGGCAAGGGAGCCACACGGAGCCTTCCACTCTTCGGAGTGTTAAATTGTGGATGGAATCTACTTGTTAGGGTTGGAGTGTTGCAGGGACCATGTTGGTGTCAGAGTGTCAAACAAAACGATCAACAGAAGCAGGGAGCAACATTGACTTGTAGGGGTGGCCAGCACTGTAAACTTACAACTTACACCGTTTGTGACCATACATATGGTAGGTTCCCTGCTAGAATTGCCATACATACATGGTGACCATGTACGTCTGTGTGGGAGTGGCCAACCAAATACTACAACTAATGTTGTCCTGCCTGAATCATAGCAACAGCATCTCACGTTCTCTGTGCAGGGTTCCCTGCTCAAGTCGGAGGGGCCCCAGCAGGAGGGGTTGATCCCAACGTTATGGGAGACGCTGTTGGGTACGGAGGAGGCTATCAGAATGGGGGCTACTTGCCTGAGGGGGGCTACGAGAGCCCCAGCCCAGATAATGCGTATGCAGAGGGCTATGGGATGCAGGTGGACGGGGATCGTTGGGATGCGATCGATGCTTGTGTGGATGTGTAGTGTGTACCTGAAATGCTTTACACCATTAATCTTAGAATTAATAGGAATGTACAGGCTTGTTGACGAGTGTGGTTGGTCGTGAGGAGAGGTGGAGCTCTGTGCATGTATTGCCATGTTGCCATGAGGGTGTCTTACTTGTGGCTGAAAATGCGCAATTATTCAGAGTGGGCAAAGAGGCAAAAGGCACTCTTACACAGTGCTTCATTAGAGTATGCAGGAGGGAAGACCACCAATGCTTGCTTGGAAGATCTCTCTTTGTATCTTGTGCTGTACGCTTAATCTGGGCCATTTAAGAAGAAAAATGAATGAATGACGCGCATGGCATATGCATGCTGCTCGAACAATCACATAACCACATAATTTAGTCCCTCACCTATATGCCACATCTGCTGGCTGTACTATGCACTTTCGTGAACATAGCTGGCTGTAGTGTACATAGCTGGCTGTACAATGTGCTAAACACAGGGAGAGGGGCCTTCTGCCAACTACCTCATGGATGGCATGGCCTATCAAGACGGCATGCCTGAGGGCAGTTATCAGGTGGGCGTAGGTATAACATGCATGCCGTCTTGACGTGATCTGGCTGGTGCTTTGTGCATCCTGAAATTATCTGAAATATTACTTCCAGCCACATGCTGAAATCATGACTTAGGCTTGCAAGTGTGGCATGCCATGTCAAACGCATCTAATCCACCTTGCCTGTGATTTGTGGCATGTAGGATGGATTAGCGGGGGATGGAGTGGCAGGGAAGGTTGAGGGCGGCCTTCAAGCAGGAGCACACCCCCCCCATGATCAGGCTGCAGGTGTGTGCTTTTATATCTGGCACTCTTTGCAAGGATACGGAGTGGACTTATAATTTGCTGGCAAGAGTGTGGGGCTAAGTTGTAGCAAGTAAAGGAAGGGAGCCCTTGCGGTTCAATCTCTGATCAATGAGGCGGTTCTTATCTAATCTCTGATCCATGAGCCAGGCCATATCTACCTCCTGAAGTTGAGCTGTTTTATGTTTCAGGATGTGATCACATTACACACTTATTGCATTCTAAACTTATAACAAGTGGAATTGAGAGTTAAATTGTGTCACAATATTTGAAATTCACATACATGGTGGATGCAACGACATTATAACCTGGCACCTTAAAGATCAGATCCAATTCAAATGCAGGACGCAACGATGAACGATCCCATATTTTGTATGACACTGGTCTTGCAGTAGATCAGCTTTTGGCCAAGGAGCGTGAAAAGCACGAGGAGCAGCTGAAGCTGGAGACGCGTGCACGTGAGGAGCTTGAGGACATGATTCTGCGCATTGAGAAGCACTTCAAGGCAGAGCAGGTACGTGTTGTGTAATTGTGCACATTAAGTTGCACTTCAAGGCAGAGCAGGTACGTGTTGTGTGTGGGCAGTAGGGCGTTCAGCATCAAGCGCAGGTTCCTGCGCTGTAGTCGAATTATGACAATTTGCTTGCGTGAGTAATAAGTTCCATTCTCTATTACTCACGCAGCTGGTACTCTGCTGTAACATTTGTCTCTTGTCGTGAGCTTATTCACAAAACATCACGCTTTGCGCGCGAGATGCACGCACACACACACACACACATACAAACACACGCATGCTTGCTTGCCCAGGCGGCGCGCAAGAAGGCAGAGGAGATGCTCCAAGCGTCCGTGGCAGCTGAAGTTGAGAGCCGCAACAAAGTAGAGGAGGTGGCAAACAAGCGCCAGCAGGAGCAGCGACTGGTGGAGGATGAGCGAGCAGCCATCAAGCGGGTAGGGTGCTGCTGCTCAAGTCTTTTGTGGAATCACGCATCTTCACCGTACGCGACAGTGCATTTGAACAATTCCATGCATATAGCTTTGGAATACACCTCATATGTATGTTCACCTATGTAGAAAAGTACGGCTGTTGCTACCCTATCCGTATGCATCCTGTCTATACTAAGAGACCACGTGCTAAACCACCATAGTCTGTCCATCATGAGTGAGAAGCCTCTGCAGGCAAGGACACAGAAAAGTTTAAGGGAATAGGATGCAAACTTTTGTATTTAAGTGCAGGAAGTACATTAAAGAATGCTGTCCATTGCGCGCCGCAAATAATAGGCACCGATCCTTTGTGTCTTCAGCAGCATCTGCAACCATTGCTCGAGTGCTTTTCCTGTGTGTAGTCTGCAGCAGCGCATTGCCTGGATACCCACGCGTCGTAGGGCTGAGCAGTAGTTAAGGGCACCGGAGCTACACAGGTTGCTAGGTGATAAAATTACGGACCTGACAGACTAGGTGTTGGAATGGTTCGGAGTCAGGAACCTATTAATAGGGGCTGTACATAGGGGCATCACAACTTTGCTTCATGTGGCTAACGCATGGTTCACACTTTAACGTGTATCTCTGCAGGAGCGCAACGCTTTGGAGTCCATGCGCCAGGAGTTTGAAGCCGAACTACAAACGGCGCGCATGGAGGTGTCCAAGGCGCAAGAAGCACTGGCCAGCAGCGAGGACCGTATCCGTAATGCAGAGCAGGTGCGTACAAGCTTAGAACAATCTGGTTCAAGTCTACACAGTGACGAAGGATTTAGGGGGGGACCAAATCCGTGGTGTAGAGCGGGTGCATTTCCGCTTCAAGTAGGTGTATATCTGGGTTACTTCGCACATGCGGTGCAGAAGGTAAGGATTTGTAGTATGAAGCAGAAGGTTTATAAGTGCTTTTTATAGGCAACGGATTTTAATCTGTTGTCATATGGCACAAGGTGGCTACTCTCATCAGGAGCTCCACTGCGACATCATTTTACAAGCAGACGGCTTCATCTTTTCATTATTGAGCAACCCTAGCTTCTTCCTGTCAACATCACAATCAAAACTGGTGGAGTAGTTCACCTGAAGCTGAAGTGCAGACAGCCGTGACAGGTCCTTGTGCTCAAGGTATGCCCTTCACAGAGAGTGTGTTGTAGGGAAGGGAGGTGTCGCCACCAGCCTGTGCCAAACCGGTTTACTCTTGCACGTGCAGCTGGAGCGCTCTAGACTCGAGGTCGACTACCAAGGGAAGCTGAACGTCGCTCACCAAGAAAAGGTAGGTATTGCAACTAAAGCGTGGTCAACGTGCATTACGGTTTAAACAGGTTGGACTGCTTTTCTTTGCGCAATATTACTTTACATGCATCCACATTTACGAACGCATGCACGCGCACACACACACACACACACATACACATACACACACATATAGGTAGACATACACGCACTCATGCACACACCACACACAAACACACACATACCTGCAGGAGCGCATGCGTGAGGAGCTGAGTTTCCGCACCATCATGATGAGCGAGGAAATGGAGAAGTGGCGACAACAGGCACTGCTGACGTCTACAGCTGTCATGGAAGCGAAGAATGAGGTGTGTATTATGAAGGCACCTAATTGTCGTGACAGATGAGTGTTGTTTTTAGGAGCTTGTCCAAGTTAGCTGCGTGACTGCTGTCACTGGTGTTAGACATTTGGTGCCAAGGCATGTATGCACGTGAGTGTGGGTGCAGTACATGTGTAGGCTAGGTCTGACAACATGAGAGGGTTCTACTCCAGAAGCTGGTTATACGTCAGGAAATTGTCCAGATCTTGATTGACGACTATTTTTGCGACTTGGCCATGCACACGACCTCAGGATGCCTGTCTTGCTAGCATCGTGTAATTCAGTGCTGGAGGCAAAAAGGCAACTGGTTTACGGCTTGAGACACTTTCTATCAGAACCGTAACCACCAACTCTTCCACACTTTTCAACAGGTGGTGGAACGCAAGCGTGAGCTGGAGAGCACCAAGGAAAAGATGGACAAGCTGCTGGAGAAGCTGTACATTGGGAGGGAGCGTGGCATCGAGCTGAGTGGCGCCATTGCAAGTAACCAGCGCATGATGTCCTTCATGCCAGGCACCATGATTGGAGGTGGGTTTACGTGAGTGTACGTGTGTGAGTAAATGAGGGGGTGCTATGCTGCTGCATGTGCATGTGTGTGTGTGTGTTCGAGTGTTGAACAACACTTATTTATGATACCAGTGGAGCGTTAAAAATTAAGAAGGTATAGCAACATGCAACTGCACAATCTAGCAGCTGAATGTGTGTACACCAGCGACGTGTACCGCTTCACACCTGTTATGGAATACAAAAAGGAGTGGCGTGGCCTTGCCTGCCAGAGCTAGACAGATCAGACTGGTGGCAGACACAAGACTCCCTTTTAAGTACACATAACATACGCACAAAAGCACGCAGTGCATAAGCAACAGCGTTGACACCTCAGCGGCGATGACACACACGCACGCACACACACAGACACACTGAACATTACTTGACCATGTGGACCCAGGTGGTGGTCTGCCCCCCATCCATGGCGGCCTGGGGGCTCCTATGGCTGCTCAGCATAGTAAGGCCATGATGATGGCCAAGGCGCCCAACGGAGGGTACCAGCCGCCACAGCCTCCCATGCCCATGCAGCATGGCATGCAGAGCATGGCGCCTATGCAGGTGCGATGCATTGAGAGGCAGGGGAGGTGCCTAGCAATTAGGTCAACTGGGATCTCACGCAGGTTCAGGAATCCCCCCACATACACACACGCATGCAAACACACACAAATAAACACAATATACACATGCATACGTGCAAACGCACACACATGCATGCACGGATTCACGTACACACACTGCAGGCCTGGGGACCCATGCCAGGAGGAGGGAACCTGCTGCCGGGGGAAATGTCTCCCACGGCTTTGAACGGCGCTAAGTTGCCCCCAATCAACAGACAAGGAGGCCATGGTGCAGAAGACCCACACAGCTATGGCGACTCATACTTGGGGGGCCAGGGCCCATACGAGAGTGACCAACCGCAGCAGGATGGGGTACAGAAGGGCGGCAGCTATGCACACGTGCAATCCAAGGTTGCTCAGAATGCAGCGGAGGTGAGGCAGGCTGTGCTTTGGATGTGGATGTGGGTGTTGGTGTGGGTGTTATGGGATTGGTTGTGGGTGTGCACTCAACTCTTCACGTTCCTTTTGAAGCGTCCTGATGTCGACCGATGCAAGCTAGTAAGCTGATACCTAACACAATCCTGTATGTGTTCATGCACAAGCTAGTAAGCTGATACCTAATGCAATCCTGTATGTGCTCATGCAAAGGGGGATTGCTGGGACTAACACCATGAGTGGAGAAAGGGTGTTTCACGTACGTACACAGGGCATGTGATAAAATTTGTGGCACTACCTGACGCATACTGTAGAATTGCAGTAGGTCGTTTTATGTGCGCTTGTTTACAAGCATTTGGATACTTCCTGTTACTTTCTATTTGCTTGTAATCCCTCATAGCCTCACACCCTTGTACCAATACCAGCACAAAGTTGCCCATATTGACATTACCCGCTTGCTCAATCATCTGTAGTCATGCGAGGATGTGCACAGTGCACAGACACACACGCACGCACACACACACACCAAGAACACACACCCTCTGCTATGCAGGGTAAAGAGGGTAAGAATGGAAAGCGCGCTGCCCCTGCCGCCAAAGCAAAGAAGGTTGATCGTAATGCTGGACCTGCACGCTGGAACTGATTGTGTTGCGTCTCTTGGATCTTTGCTGTTGAATGCATGGAATGTATGCTTTGCATGCTGTTATATAATTGGAGTTTGAATGCATTTTGGGAGGATATTGTTGGGCTTGGAAGTTTGTTAGGGGGGCCTTATTTATTGCTTGTAACGAGGCCTCTGTTGGTCCGTCTTCAGCAACTGTCTATATTGTCTGGCTTTGCTTGGAACAGCTTCTTAAAAAGCTGCCAAAAGCTTTGTTGAAGGGCTTGCATTGGAAGGAGGCGTGCTCATACGTGCTTGTATGAATGGTTTTTTGTCTCGCAAATCATTTTTTGTGTGTTTCTTCTCCTTGTTAGAATTGATGAAATGTTGTATGATTCAGTTCATTACAATGTTCTTTCCTAACTTATGCCGGAAGTGCTTAAACTACGGCGTTATTTTACTTTATCATGAATCACAGCTTTGTTTCAATTTCATCACCCCACTAGACTTGCCCCAGTCTGGCCCCGTCCGGCCTGACCACTTGACTGCTAACCCTGCACAAATTCTTTTTGCTTTGGTTGCGAGCCTGCTAGACTGACATGACACAAATTGCTGTCCATGTAGGTCTGCCAGCGATTCTTTGCACTGATTGAATGTCGATAACTGACTTTATGAGGATGTATATTATGTGTTGTTGTTGTCTGCTGTTGACTTGCTCATCTGGCAGCAGGGAAGCTGGTGTAACATGCGGACTCAGCGTAGAGCATTGCTGTCACTTTGATTGGCCGATCAGATAGGTAAGTTTAGTTTAGTTTAGTTTGGATTACAAAGGCATTCAACCTGGAATGGCTGCTCAACCTATGAGAACGAGGTAAACCTCAAAACAAACTAAGTAAAAAAAGGGTTGTGACGCAACTGGAAAATGCTAACCTTAAAGACACGAGAAAAAGTAGGCAAAAACACATCAAAGTGTAGACGTTAATTCACCAAAGTAGACGCATACTGAAAAATAGTTGCCTTTCAAAAGGTCAAAACCCACACACATTGCACACAAATAAGTTGGACAAGTTGGAAACGCAGGGACAACTGGAGTTTGAACACAAGTTTGAGACTACTGAAACTGGTCTGTATAACCTACTGCACTGGTACTGAACTGGTACTGAAACTGAGCATGGATTAACTGTTGCTACTGCTGAATCGTGGTGCCACCATCTCCCCACATACTGTGTCGACCGAGGTCTGGTAGATGGGGCACCTGCAGGTAAAGAATAAGAGCAAAAAATCACTTTGAACTGAGTCTGTGTCAAAACTTCGAACATGTTGGTGGCGTCTAGTGTTCAAGTGCAGGGCAGCAGCTGGAAATGTATGTAGTGTTGATGTAGTGCTATAGATGCTGTTCCTCTGTGAGGCTAGGTGCTGATGTGTGCAAGTGCTGTTTCCATGGTTTCCATCCATCCCCATTCCCGCTGCAAACTCAAACGTCCTGGGGTCCTGTTGTATGCTGTATGCTGTATGCTGTATGCTGTTTCTGTAAGGGAAGATCGATCAGATAGGTAAGGTACTAAGGTTACATCGCTATATATGTCTCTGGGGGGCATCTGAGCGGAAGCTTGGAAAAAGCTTGAAACCAAACCAAAAAGATATCAGAACAAATCAAGGGAAAAGGGCTAGGCACTCAGCCACAAAAGAGGCTACACCATAAATATTAGGTTGGTTGCTTCCAAAAGTCCTCAAACGAGTTGGGCTATCCTCATACTGAGGTGGGAAGACCAGCTGGCGGTGCCGTGTGTGAATGCTAACAAGATGCTCATGCGGGCAGTCCAGCAAAATGTGTTCCTCATCTGAACAGAGTGCCAGTCACATTTGTCACAGATCCTGAGCTCATGTGGCCTTCTATTCCTGTTATGACGCATTCTTTGGACCAGGAAGTTATGGCCAGAAAGGCGAAGGCAAGAAAGTGCACGGCTGAGATTGCTGGGAATGTCCAAGCGAAGGTAGAGAGGCAACACAGGCTTTTGATTTCGTTTTCTGTCATCCCACCATCCAGAAGTATTCCCCAAAGGCACACCAAAATGTGTGTAATAAGTCCTCATAATTCTGCTGGAATGGTGATTATCATGTGGTGTCAAACTGTCAAGTTCTCTCCAGCTCCCAATAATACGTTCGCGCAAAGTGAGCTCAAACTGTTTTATATTGATAGCTTTTCTAGGTCGTGTGGCATCGTTGGCTGATCAGATATGTTCAGGAAATCAGACTTACACAAGCTGTGACGGTGATATTGTGAACTCTGATGAGAGGATGATGAAGGAAACCATTTGCGTGTACATTGAGTGGTACATTTTTGAAGGGGAATTTCAAAATGAGGAAACCCCTGTTTCAGTAACACACACACACCTAAGTTTGAATGTGTGGTCAACTACTTAAGCTGAGTGGCGAGGACGTCGCTTAGTAGCTAGTACACTCAATACGCTACCAAGGACGTCAGCCTTTCTTTGCCATTTCAGTACAGAATGTGATCAAAAGCAAAAACATCTGATCAAGTTCCCCTTTGACTGATTTCGTTCAACGTGAGCGATCTGATTGATTTCAGAGTTTACAGGGTTACTGATCTGATTGATCTCAACCAGGCAGACAAGTTTGCATTACGCTAAGGCCTCCAGCCTGGCTGCTCAACCTATAGGGAACCTTTAACAAATATCAATCAAAAAGACCGACAGCTGCATTAATGATACGGTACATTCTGGCCTGAGAGCTCCATGAAAAATTAAAGACAAACATAAGTGTGGCAGTAGAGCAGGCAGTAGTTCAGAGCAAATCTGCTAGTTATATGCATCAAGGCCCTCGCAGACCTAGATTGGTAGCAATTATTTAATTACTGAAATAATAAAACTAAAATGGGCGGCACCATCTACAACACTCAAACTCTGAAGCCTTTCAAGGATCTGGGTCTCGATTCTCAAAGAGTTAAGAAGCTTGCCTCCAAGCTCCATGTGCACTCTGTGAGTTTTGCTGCTAAACTTGTCCATACCAGACGTGCCCTTTCCAGTACTGTTATCAACTCTCATCAGGAGCCGGTTTCAGGCCAAGCCTGCAACCCTCTTCATCCCCATAGATTTTCCCTTTCCTTTTCGCGGTGGAGGAGCTTTACGGTACTCGGTACCAAAATGGCTCCTTTTCCTTAATTTTTGTGCGTGGGGAGTGGTTTTCACTGCTTGCGTAGTCTTTTCTTTTCTTCAAGTTTTTTTTAAATGAGCAGATTGTTTGCTTTTCTGGATTCAAAAGCTGGGGCAAATCTTATTTTGCTCCCCTCTGCTTGTGTGCTTGCATTCGGATTTACGACGGCCACACCCAGTCTTGGGAATAGGATTCAAAATGGCCTCGTTAACTTCATGAGCGCACTTCTCAACTGAAGGCCTTTCATTATGAGCCTTGTAAACCTCCTCAATACTGCTGTGCATTCCAAGGGTTTCAGTAGCTGAGCTTTATAAGGAGGACCTCTGAAGGACACGTACTATTGTGTTCAATCGGCGGTGGCGTAAACCCCACTTTTTGCTGCCATGCAAACATGTCTCTTACATAAGGAAATGAGTAGTCACTTTTAACATGAGTCTAAGCTAGAGACAAACGGATGTAGTGCTCTGCATTTCCTGTTCTAGCTATCTGTCATAATGCGCTTGTACACAGCAGCCAGCTCGTTGAAAACTGGTAAGTACTATAATGAATGAAGCTAAATAATTCAGGGTTGTGACCCGCCATCAAGGATCTTGCTCAAATTGTGAGGGAGAAGAGCAGCCATTAAACGCTGCCTCGTTGGCTCTTTTTGTATCCCCATCCCCGTCCGCCCCGCCCCCTGCCCCGTCCCCTACCCCACTTCTTAAACTTGAATCCACCCCCTCTCCGGCCCCCAGACCTCCCTGCTGGCTTGCTGCCCCTGCTTCTGGCACTCCCTCGGGCCCCTGCAATGGTAGATCGCAGATGCTACACATAGTTTCTTTCTATACTTTCCCTAGCTTGCCTTGTCCTGCCTCCTGAACGGGTGCTATGTCAAGATGGGCAGGGTGTATTAAAGCAAGTGTAGTGAGCCATAAATACGATACAAGGGGAAGAATGGCAAGGGTAGGCGCTGAAGGCCATAGTATGTAATGAGGGTAAGGGCCGAAGGCCATTTTGTTAATTAGTACTTTTTAGAGGCAACGTTTCATCGGTTATAACTGCCACACATAGGGCAGTTCAGTCAAAGCGTACTAGTTTGCAATGGCCAAGATCAATTTCATTTTTGCATGTAAAAGAAAGTGTGTTACATAAAGAAGGGCTCTCAAACCGTGCTCAAATCAGCCAGAGACTCACCAAAGAGCACACTTAGGGTGTAGGCCTGCAAACAGCAGCGAGCTAGCGATTGTCTGCGACTCTTACAGGTAAGCCCACCCAATGTGTGGCCAGCATAAACCCCAAAATAAGAATCACTGACAGGCTTGCAAGCAGCAGCTAGTAGGCAATCCGTGCTTCTTACAGGTGAACCCACGTGATGTGCAGCCCATTCCCCCAAGAAATACCTGACAATGAGGACCTGCCACCAGTCCTGTTGCTATTGACCCACTCCCCTGAGGGTACTGTCGGACCCACATCCCCTGTGTGTGTACACGTGTGTCTGAGTGTGTGTGTGCATATCCACGCGTGTGCATGCGTGTGTGTGAGTGTGTATGCGTATGCATGTGTGTGTATATGTGTTCGTACTTATGTAGCGTACATGGTATAAGTATACGTCATAGTCACGACTCCGGGGGCGCTCAAAAAAAGTCCAGGTGGTAAAAGCGTCACACCTTAGCGAAGTATTTAATGCCAACGTGTACTCATAGAAGAGGAAGATACCACCAATATGATAGTATTAACAGCGGATCTTGATGCTGAACACGCACCTGGTGCACGCCCCACTAAGGCCTGGTGGGCAGCGGCAGCACCTGCACTGAACTGCTCTGAGTACAATATATGGATGGGGGCGCCGTTCCTGTGTGTGTATGTGTTTCCAGGCTAGGTATTGAGGCTTTGAGTTTCAGTTGCGTACATGTCCTCAAGCATAAAAGTCCTCCAGTATTGCTTCCAAAAAGCTTGCTCAGCAGTTATAAAGATGATTCACACATCCTGCGCGTCATACCCAGATAGAAGTGCACGATTTTGCATCTCTACTCGCCTTTTCGATAGGGAAATCTTGTGGCAGCAGATGCAAAAAATGTTTACCCACAACGCGTGCTGCTGGTATGTTGACACTCTTGGCATGAATAGGATCCCAGCTTGTCACCGTCCTAACTCCTATGGGATAATTTCAGAC
>Ga0307947_1001053_pt1:0-2500 | contig 21166 bp, 25 predicted proteins | sample OrgLakmetagen232_FD_201840 | JGI IMG/M metagenome (GOLD analysis project Ga0307947, IMG submission 201840) | Saline water microbial communities from Organic Lake, Antarctica - #232 | ecosystem: Environmental > Aquatic > Non-marine Saline and Alkaline > Saline | place: Antarctica: Organic...
TTGGCGGATTGCTTTAGCAATGGATTGAAGGACATCTCCTTGGATGTGGTGGCGATGGAGATTCGGGTGTGAGAGCTGCTTTTTGATTTGGTGCAGTGATGTAAGGCTGTCTGTGGCTATATGTGAGGAGCCGTGTATGACTGCAGCTGCTATAGCTGCTAGCTCTGCACGTGAGATGGTGTTGGTTATACCCATGCCTTTTGGGTTTACATAGTGGGAAACATTTAAGTGAGGGTGGTATACGCCTGATCTGGTGTCTTGCCCTATTTTATTCTTTTGGAGGCTGCCATCAGTGTAAGTCCAATCCCGCCAATCTTTTACCTTACGGGTTGGCTGGAGCTGTTTTGGGGTGCTTCGTCGATATAACAGTAATTATGAGGTTGGTCAGTGCTAATCAGCAGGGCACTTGTTTTTTGTGTGCATATGCAGTTACTTTATTGGCTCTTGCTTGTGCCTCTCCTGCTCCTGTGTGTATATACGTGTGTGTGTATGTGTGTGTGCTTGTGGGCTTGCCGTGTGAGTATACGTGTGTGTATATTCAGTTATTTTTTGGCTCTTGCTTGAGAATCTCCTGCTCCTGTGTGTATATATGTGTGTGTGCTTGTGTGCTTGCCGTGTGAGTTTACGTGTGTGTATATTCAGTCATTTTTTCGGCTCTTGCTTGAGCCTCTCCTGCTCCTGTGTGTATATATATGTGTGTGTACGTGTGTGTGCTTGTGTGCTTGCCGTGTGAGTTTACGTGTGTGTAAATTCAGTCATTTTCGGCTCTTGCTTGAGCCTCTCCTGCTCCTGTGTGCAACAGCCGTGTGTGTGTGTGTGTGTGTGTGTGTGTGTGTGTGTGTGTGTGCGTGTGCGTGCGTGCTGACAATACTGGAAATTTGTCTGTTCACCTCCTTTGCTTGCCATTTGATGCGTTTATGGCGTGCACGTTTGAAATTACACAGATCTCACACTGCATCTAGGAAAGTAACATTGAAAATAGTAGAAAAAGGCAACCATCAAGCGTAGCATTCCATGCAATTATACGATGCAACACAACATGCAATCCACCATGAATCCTTAGCAGTCCCTCCTGGTCTTGAAGACTCCAATATGTGGGACTCACTAAGTGTCTCATGATAACAGTTTGAGATCAAAGAGGATTGGATGCCAAAACGTGGGACTCACTGAGTGTGTCATGATGATAGTTTGAGATCAGAGAGGATTGGATGCCATAACGTGGGACTCACCAAGTGTCTCATGATAACAGTTTGAGAACAAAGAGGATTGGATGCCAAAACGTGCGGCACATAACGTTTCCCATGCTCATAACTTGATATTCTAAGCAAGTTGGATGCCATGATGTGGGACTCATGACGTGTCCATGATAAAAGTGTGTGAGATCTGATGCCTAGTGCAGGCCAGAATTAGTTCAGACATCACTCGGGAATGCATTAAGCAGAATGCGGATAAACCTAGCCTGTCCATTGTCCAACACCACATTCCACCCAAAACAAAATGTACGCAAGTGGTGATGACGTCACAAGCATAGATCAAGGAAACCTTGAAGTCACTGTCAGGCAGGGTGCTCACCCTACCAGACGGACTTAAACGCAACCCCAAACAGTCTAGCCCGGCCATGGACCTCTAGGCTTTCAGGGCAGCTACCACTATGTCGGCACGTTGTATGCTACCTACAAGTGTTCCAGGCATGGCAGCTACACCGCAGATTTGATGGCCTGCAACCAACGTACAAAACTGCTTCCTTCTGCCTCATGACAACCTCTCACCAGTCTCTCCTGGTCGGGGGGGTGCAGCAGCATGCGCTGTGTGGCTCTGGCAGTGCAAGTGAGGGGGCGCACAGGCTTAGGGGCTCGCCGCTGCTGCTCTTTCTGCCGCTGCAGCTGAGAGCCGCTGTCACAAGCCACGCCATCTAAGCCTAGCACCCCAAGGCTGCAGCCCCCGTGTTGGTGTCCGTGCAGGTGGGCGAGGGCCTGTGTAAGGAGAGAGGCGGGTCATTGAGGAACTGGTATGTGTATGAATCCTGGATGCTGTTGGTCTTGCATTGAGGGTTCTTGCATGTGGGCGAGGGCCTGTGTAAGGACAGAGGTGTGTCATTGAGAAACTGGTATGTGTATGAATCCTGGATGCTGCTGGTCCTGCATTGAGGGTTCTTGCAGGTGGGCGAGGGCCTGTGTAAGGACAGAGGTGTGTCATTGAGAAACTGGTATGTGTATGAATCCTGGATGCTGCTGGTCCTGCATTGAGGGTTCTTGCAGGTGGGCGAGGGCCTGTGTAAGAAGGAGGCGGGTCATTGAGGAACTGGTATGTGTATGAATCCTGGATGCTGTTGATTTTGCATTGAGGGTTCTTGCAGGTGGGCGAGGGCCTGTGTAAGGACAGAGGCGGGTCATTGAGACACTGGTATGTGTATGAATCCTGGATGCTGTTGGTCTTGCATTGAGGGTTCTTGCAGGTGGGCGAGGGCCTGTGCAAGGACAGAGGCGGGTCATTGAAAAAA
>Ga0307947_1001053_pt1:7500-21166 | contig 21166 bp, 25 predicted proteins | sample OrgLakmetagen232_FD_201840 | JGI IMG/M metagenome (GOLD analysis project Ga0307947, IMG submission 201840) | Saline water microbial communities from Organic Lake, Antarctica - #232 | ecosystem: Environmental > Aquatic > Non-marine Saline and Alkaline > Saline | place: Antarctica...
AGCTTGTCATGCCCATTCGGTCCCTCCCACCTTTGGCAAAATGCTTCATCCCTGCGCCCGTGAATGTATTCTGGGACAAGTCCAAGTGCGCGAGTGGGGTGTTCTGCGCAGCAGTGCCCAAAATCACAAACACAGAATGAGCAGTTCCTCCTTTTGCGGTGATAATTCACTTAAAGCCATTAAAAAAGGTTAGATCAACATGCACTTTGACTTGTACTCTTTGCACAGACCTACCATCGGCTACTTTCAGCATTTTGGCACTTCTATAACCAATGCTTATTCAACTCATTTCGTCAAGTCATCTGGCTTGAATGCGAAAGCAAAGTTTCATTATACTTCAGTGCCAAGATTTGGCAGCCATAAACAAACGAGCACGCTTACAACCTTGTTCATAAATAGGGTTGGCCAGAACCAAATATATACGGTGTCTATACAGTATAATTGGCAGGAAAATCGCCAAATATACGGTCATATACAGTTAAATATGCGGTTCTGAGCCAGCCATACACACACATCACAACACACAACGCCAGACAGACAGACAGACAGACAGACACACACAAGCACACACCTTGCTCACCACCCTCCCAAGCACTGCCAGGCCATCGCTGGTAATGTCACACTTTGACAGCCACAGATGCGTGAGGCGCTGGCTGACCTCCAAGCCCTTGGCCAAGCTCTGACAGCCAATGTCCTGAAGAATGTGTTCACACATGTTCACGACTGAAGTTGCTAGTAACAAACCACATATGAAAAGGCAGCTTGGGAGCATCTTCGGTGCACACCCTTGGCCAGGCTCTGACAGCCAATGTCCTGAAGAATGTGTCCACACATATCCACGACTGGAGTTGCTAGTAACAAACCACACACAAAAAGGCAGCTTGGGAGCATCTTCGGTGCACACCCTTGGCCAGGTTCTGACAGCCAATGTCCTGAAGAATGTGTCCACACATATCCACGACTGGAGTTGCTAGGAACAAACCACAAACAAAAAGGCAGCTTGGGAGCATCTTCGGTGCACACCCTTGGCCAGGTTCTGACAGCCAATGTTCTGAAGTGTGTGATTACACGTCTGCGATGCAAGTGACTGAGTTGCTAGCGACAAAAGGCAGGTTGGCAGCACCCTGGATACCAAGCCCTGGACTAGGCTCTGAAAGACAGCTTCCTTAAACATGTCGTTACAAATGCCCCCGCAGTGGAAGTTCCTGGCATACGTCACCCAGACGCTGAGCCTAGCAATTTGATGACCCAATGTCACTCAGACACGCACATTCTTGTAATAAGAAAATGACACACAGAGACTCAGACATTTGTTAATTGACTGTATAAGCATATCCGCTTCAGGCTCGTGGCAGTATTGAGACGCACAAGGGTTGGCCACCCAGACACGCAATAACCTGTGGAGGACAGCCTGACAGGATGAGGCGCCTCAGCATCAGGCTTGCTTCCATAACCTACTATGCACCCAGTGCCACCCAAACACTCATATACCTGCAGTGGACAGCCTGACAGGTTGAGGCGCCTCAGCTTCAGGCCCATGTCGGGATGGAGCAGGGCCCCTAATTTGTCAGAGGCCCAAGCGCCAAAGTATGGGCAGTGGGACACGTCCAGCTCCTGTGTGTGCGTGTGTGTATGTGTGTATTTTTGGTGGGTTCTCTGCCAAAACTACCGTATACACTGTATATTTATGGTTCTGGCCAGCCCTAATGAAGAGGGGTGCAACATGTGTTTCTTAAGCGGACCACCCTCACACAGCGCACCTTGAGGCGTGTCTTTGAGCAGCAAGAGTGTGAAACAATCACACTCCCATTTCCAACCCTCCTACCCTCCTACCCTCCTACGCTCCTACGCTCCTACACAGCGTCCAAACCACTTGCAAGGACAGCTGCACAACCTTTTTTTGTGTCCCACCAACATACTAAAGTATACAGTACAACCTTGAGGCGAGTGCAGGATCTGAGCAGCGACAGTGCAACGCAAATCTATGGAATATCTCCTACTCAGCATCTCTCCTTGCTTTGACCGTTAAGTCTCACGATGTGCTCTTGTATACGAGTAAGCGCGCCTTGAGTTGTGTGCAAGTTCTCAGGAGCACTAGCGTGAGGCATACCGCACTCTCATCTCCGAACAAATCCCCTATTTGTAGGGTTGGCCAGAACCATATATATACGGTGCATATACGGTATTTGTGGCAGGGTAATCACCAAATATACGGTCATATACGGTGTATATATACGGTCCTGGCCAACCCTACCTATTTGCACGCAGAGCTGCCCTTTATAAAAGGCCTCCTCATTTCTAATACAGTTAGACATGGACGCACCTTGAGTTGTAGAGCTGCGCGACCCTTTTTGAAAGGCCTCCTCGTTTCTAATACAGCTAGACATGGACGCACATTGAGTTGTACAGCTGCACGACCCTTTATGAAAGGCCTCCTCGATTCTGATACAGCTAGACATGGACGCACCTTGAGTTGTAGAGCTGCACGACCCTTTTTGAAAGGCCTTCTCGTTCCTAATACAGTAGACATGGGCGCACCTTGAGTTGTGTGCAGGTCCTGAGGAGCACTAGCACGAGGCAACTCACGCCCTCCCCCCCCAGGCATCCCCCCTTAGCGTGCAGTGCTGTGATGGGAGTGAGGCTGCAAGGGTCAGCTGCCTGCGTGAATTGTGCGTGCGCTTGGAAATGAAGCAAATTGTGCTGAGCCATACTAGGCGTGCAGTGCAGTGCTGTGATGGGAGTGAGGCTGCAAGGGGCAGCTGCCTGCGTGAAATGTGCGTGCGCTTGGAAATGAAGCGAATTGTTGTCAGGCCACACTTGGCGTGCAGTGCAGTGCTGTGATGGGAGTGAGGCTACAAGGGGCAGCTGCCTGCGTGAATTGTGCGTGCGCTTGAAAATGAAGCGAATTGTTGTCAGGACAGACTTGGCGTGCAGTGCAGTGCTGTGATGGGAGTGAGGCTACAAGGGGCAGCTGCCTGCGTGAAGCGTGTGTGCGCTTGGAAATGAAGCAAATTGTGCTGAGGCATACTAGGCGTGCAGTGCAGTGCTGTGATGGGAGTGAGGCTGCAAGGGGCAGCTGCCTGCGTGAATTGTGCGTGCGCTTGGAAATGAAGCAAATTGTGCTGAGGCATACTAGGCGTGCAGTGCAGTGCTGTGATGGGAGTGAGGCTGCAAGGGGCAGCTGCCTGCGTGAATTATGCGTGCGCTTGGAAATGAAGCAAATTGTGCTGAGGCATACTAGGCGTGCAGTGCAGTGCTGTGATGGGAGTGAGGCTACAAGGGGCAGCTGCCTGCGTGAAATGTGCATGTGCTTGAAAATGAAGCGAATTGTTGTCAGGCCACACTTGGCGTGCAGTGCAGTGCTGTGATGGAAGTGAGGCTGCAAGGGGCAGCTGCCTGCGTGAATTGTGCGTGTGCTTGAAAATGAAGCGAATTGTGCTGAGCCATATTAGGCGTGCAGTGCAGTGCAGTGATGGGAGTGAGGCTGCGAGGGGCAGCCTGTGTACACCATGAGCTAAAAAACGAAGGAAATTGTGTCACACTTGGCCTGTTATGATGGGAGTGAGAGTGTGCCACACTTGGCCTGTTATGATGGGAGTGAGAGTGTGCCACACTTGGCCTGTCGTGATGGGAGTGAGAGTGTGCCACACTTGGCCAGTCGTGATGGGAGTGAGGCTACAAGAATGGAAACTGCCTTAAAAGAAGGAGTCTCAAAGCCTGTACACAAGCCTGTGCAAAAAAGCGAGCATTAGGGACAAATCCGACTAGTGTTTCCACTTGGCTCATCTTCTGAAACATTGCCAGCGAAGGCCAAAGAGAGTACAGCAGATTTTTCCAGCCTGGTATTAAGCACACTAATCTGTGGTTAGAGGTGATTACGTCAGATGTGCGTGTTGTGTGTGTGTATGTGTGTGTGTGTGCGCGCGTCAGCTACAAGAATTTGAGCACAAAGGTGTGTGTGGTGTGAGACATGATGAAATGGAGGTGTCTGAAAGCGGGTAACACTCACACCCACCTACAACAGGCAATGAGCAGTGCTCTTAACCAAATATATATCATCTGTTTGCATGTTTCTAACACGCACGTGACTTACGGATAATTGAAATCATAGTGAGCCTATTTGCCCGCACATAAGGGAGTAATGAAGGGGCTCTTTGCTCTAGCACATAAGGGTGTAATGAGCACATAAGGGTGTAATGAAGGGGCTCCTTTTGTGGCACATAATAGTGTAATGAGCACATGAGGGTGTAATGAAGGGGCTCTTTGCTGTGGCACATTAGGGTGTAATGAGCACATAAGGGTGTAATGAAGGGGCTCCTTCTGTGGCACATAATAGTGTAATGAGCACATGAGGGTGTAATGAAGGGGCTCTTTGCTGTGGCACATTAGGGTGTAATGAGCACATAAGGGTGTAATGTGTAATGAAGGGGCTCTTTGCTCTAGCACATTATGGTGTGATGAAAGGGCTCTTTGCTGTGGCAGGGCTCTTGGCTGTGAACAGGACTTTGCATGCTCTTACCTGCTTCGATTGTTGCAGCGCCTCCGTCACTATCTCTAGGTCTGCTTGCCCGAGTTTGTGGCAGCCCAAGGCTAGGTCTAGGAGTGAGCTAGAGATGGCCTGTGCCTGCGTGTGTGTATGAGTGTGTGTGTGTGTGTGTGTGTGTGTGTGTGTGTGTGTGTGTGTGTGTGTGTGTGTGTGTGTGTGAGTGTGTGAATGTATAAACATGTGCACGATTGTGCGTGTGTGTGTGTAACTGTGTGTATCTGTGTGTTTGTGTTGTGTTGTATTTGTGTTTGCATTTTAAGTAATTGTCTGTAGCAGCCCATGAACAAGGCCTGTGTCGGCCTTTGTGGTGTGTGTGTGTGTGTGCGTATGTGTGTCAGCCCTTGTGGTGTGAGCCATGATCGCTTCATAAGCACTCTGTGCTTGACCATATCTTTGTGCTTCTGCAACACATTCCATCATGTGCAGTTGCACAATCGAAAAGACTGGGCTGTGGCATGTCAGATTAATGAGGGAAGTAGAGAGGGCTTCCGTCAATCTGTAGACTTGGAATCATATTACAGATCGTAGGTTGAGGAACAACTGCGCCTGCCACAAAAACAATGCACGATAAATCAGACGAGCTGTGTATTGATCCGCTCTGAACAGGGAAATGCACTGAGCCAATTACATTGAGCCATTTACACTGAGCCATTCGCACTGAGCCATTCACTCTGAGCCATTCACACTGAGCCATTCACACTGAGCCATTCGCACTGAGCCATTCATACTGAGCCATTCACACTGAGCCATTCACACTGAGCCATTCACACTGAGCCATTCACACTGAGCCATTCACACTGAGCCATTCACTCTGAGCCATTCACACTGAGCCATTTACACTGCGCCATTCACACTGAGGCATTCACTTTAAGCCACAGATGCAAGTGTGACACACTGTCCTGTTGCTCTGTTTGATGGGTAATGGAGTATGGTAGGTAGGCAGGGTGGGCAAGGTGATCGTATGTAGGCGAGGTGATCTATGGTGGGCAAGGGAGTATGTAGGCAAAGTGATCTATGGTGGGCAAGGGAGTATGTAGGCGAAGTGATCTATGGTGGGCAAGGGAGTATGTAGGCGGAGTGATCTATGGTGGGCAAGGGAGTATGTAGGCAAAGTGATCTATGGTGGGCAAGGGAGTATGTAGGCGGAGTGATCTATGGTGGGCAAGGGAGTATGTAGGCGAGGTGATCTATGGTGGGCAAGGGAGTATGTAGGCAAAGTGATCTATGGTGGGCAAGTGAGTATGTAGGCAAGGTGATCTATGGTGGGCAAGGGAGTATGTAGGCAAAGTGATCTGTGGTGGGCAAGGTAGTATGTAGGCGAATTGATCTATGGTGGGCAAGGGAGTATGTAGGCAAAGTGATCTATGGTGGGCAAGGGAGTATGTAGGCGAGGTGATCTATGGTGGGCAAGGGAGTATGTAGGCAAAGTGATCTATGGTGGGCAAGGTAGTATGTAGGCGAATTGATCTATGGTGGGCAAGGGAGTATGTAGGCAAAGTGATCTATGGTTGGCAAGGGAGTATGTAGGCGAGGTGATCTATGGTGGGCAAGTGATCTATGGTGGGCAAGGGAGTATGTAGGCAAGGTGAAGTGTGGTGGGCAATGAAGCAAGGCTGGCTGTGCGTTGAGCTTACCTAGGAAATGCACCCTATTGCAGCATTGAGCTTACCTAGGATTTTCACCGTATTGCAGCTGCAAGTCTGACACACTGCCTGCTGCCCTTCAAGGACGGTGGGCGATGGGGCAAGGCTGCCTGTACGTTGAGCTTACCTGAGAAATGCGCCGTGCCACAGCTGCAAGGGTCACGCGTTGGACCTTGCCCTTTTTGGGTGCAGGGCCAGCCAGGAGCAGCTGCTTCAAGCGCGCGGCCAAGTCCTGTGCATGTGGAGGCAGGGGGTAAGTGCAGTGCACGTGGTTGTGGATGAATGCACTATCGTGTTTGTGAACAAGTTTAGTGAGGAGCAGCTGCTATAAGCGTGCAGCCAAGTCCTGTGCATGTGGAGGCAGGGGGTAAGTGCAGTGCACGTAGTTGTGGATGAATGCACTTTCTTGTTTGTGAACAGGTTTAGTGAGGAGCAGCTGCTTCAAGCGTGCAGCCAAGTCCTGTGCATGTGGAGGCAGGGGGTAAGTTTCATCTAAAATTCAATGTAACATGCAATCATAAGGTTAGTGGATGCAATCTCTTGTTTGTGAACAGGCTTGGTGAGGAGCAGCTGCTTCAAGCGCATCGTGCACCGAGTCCTACACACATGTGTTAGTTTCTATGGGGGGCTATATGCAGGGAGGCAAATTCCTATGCTTGTGAACGGGCATTTTGTTGCGATTGTCAGAAGCGACCACAAGTCTGCAAACAACTGCGGACAAGCCAGAAACTAGGATTGAAGGCAGGTGCGCTGCACTCAAAAAAGTGATCAATAGGGGCCTTGTAACAGCACAACAATAAGTAACTGGGCTTTGAAGTAAGACGGACGAAGCTAAAGGCAGAGGGCCACACCATGCTGGCAAGGGCAAGCAGGCTGTAAAGGGGTAAGATAAACAGAACAAGATAATGGTTAAAGTTTATTGATACGTGCATGCACGCCATAAATGATGAAATGGAAGATGGAGACTGTGTTCCAGTCACTCAACATGTACAAGCACACGCACATGCATGCCAGCGGTGTCGTTCTCCAATGTCCACTTTTCGGCAAAGCTGGCCACCAGCTGTAGAAGGCCATCCTCCAGATCCTCTTCAATCCATGCAGTGTCCTCCAGACACTCTGTGTGTGGGCCAAGGGTTGGGAATAAGGCACAGTTTTGAAAGCCATGCCATCCCACTATCGATCCATGCAGTGTCCTCCAGACACTCTGTGTGTGGCCAAGGCTTAGGAACAAAGCACAATTTGAAAGCCACGCCACCCCACTATCAATCCATACATTGCTATCCAGCGACCCTGTGTGTAGGCCAAGGCTCGGGAACAAAGTACAGTTTGTAAGCCACGCCATATCAATACAGATCCTTGCAGTGAGTGCCCTCCAGAGACTCCGTGTGTGGGTTAAGGGATGGGAACAAAGCACAGTTTGTAAGCCTCGCCATATCATTACAGATCCTTGCAGTGAGTGCCCTCCAGAGACTCCGCGTGTAGGTTAAGGGTTGGGAACAAAGCACAGTTTGAAAGCCACGCCATCCCGTTACCAATCTATACAATGCCCTCCACTTTTGTGTGGGTTAAGGTTTGGAACAAGACACAGTTCTCAGTCACGCGATATCATTACATATCCTTGCAGTATGTAGCGTATCGCTCTCCCGAACTTTAAACAGTGCCAGGACAATCCTAGTGTGAACAAGCAGCGCAGCTTTAAACTGCCATATTTGCCATTCAGCGACTCTTAAATGCAAGGAGAGGTAACGGCACTGCTGTATATTTCTTCTGCAAGCCGCGCCACAAGCTGTCATGCCTCGCCATTGCTTGAGCGCATGAAAGAAACCACAGCTGCCTTTCAACACGTACCTTGTTTGCTTCACGCTCAACACTTGCTACTTTAGTGCAGCTGTCGATCTTTTTAATTGATTTATTTGTTGGGACCTATAGGTTGAGCAGCCATGCCAGGCTGTAGGCCTTTGTAATCCAAACTAAACTTCAAACCTAAATTTTAACACTTGCTACGCAAATTTTCAACTACCTCACACAGGGTCTAATTCGTCTGCCTACGAGCAGTATTCCCCACAGACAACCCACACCTCACTGCCTCATAAAACATAACTCACCTAGCTCACTGCGCCTTCTGGCTATGGAGAGCTTGATGCTGTCAGTCGCCTCTCTGAGCACCTCTTGGGTGGAGAGCATGCTTGGTTGTCGTAGCGTGGCTCTGCTCACTGTTTTACAAAAGAAGTGTGAGCAGCAATGTCATTGCAGAGTGGGTGAATTGAGAAAGAGATCCCGTGGTTCTGCTGCAGTGTGGATCTGCTCACTGTTTTACTGTGGCAGTGTGAGAAGTAATGTCATTGCAGAGTAAGTGGATTAAGCAAATATATGATGGGCGTACAAAAGTATCTATTGGATTGAGGAAGAGCCGCGTGTGAGTCTGCTGCAGGGTGGCCCTGCTCACAGTTTTGTCAAGGAAGTGCGGAGCAACAATGATCTTGATAAGCGTGGATGCACACTGGTGTAGAATGGCGTCTGTTTAGTAGTTTGAGAACGAGTGCATTTTGGACTGACTTTTACACACAGACAGCAAAACTAAGAATGGGTTGATAAGCGTGGATGCACACTGGTGTAGAATGGCGTTTGTTTAGTAGTTTGAGAGCGAGTGCATTTTGGACCGACTTTCACACACAGACAGCAAAACTAAGAATGGGTTGGTATGCGTGGATGCACACTGGTGTACAATGGCGTCTGTTTAGAAGTTTGAGAGCGAGTGCATTTTGGACTGACTTTCACACACAGACAGCAAAACTAAAAATGGGTTGGTAAGCGTGGATGCACACTGGTGTATAATGGCGTCTGTTTAGTATTTTGAGAGCAAGTGCATTTTGGACTGACTTTTACACACAGAGCAAAACTAAAAATGGGTTGGTAAGCGTGGATGCACACTGGTGTATAATGGCGTTTGTTTAGTAGTTTGAGAGTGAGTGCATTTTGGACTGACTTTCACAGACAGACAGCAAAACTAAGAATGGGTTGGTAAGCGTGGGTGCACATTGTATATCAGAGCAGAGTCTGTACACTAGACAGAGGAAGAGTGACTAAAAAGAGAAAGAGTAACTAAAAAGAGAAAGTGTAACTAGACAGCGGAAGAGTAACTAGACAGCGGAAGAGTAACTAGACAGAGAAAGAGTGACTAAACAGAAGAAGATTTAACTAGACAGAGAAAGAGTAACTAGACAGCGGAAGAGTAACTAGACAGAGGAAGAGTAACTAGACAGAAAAAGATTTAACTAGACAGAGGAAGACTACTCTGCAGCGCTCTGACTCAGATCGCAAACCTACGCTGAGAGCACGATGCGCTCAGTCAAAGCTAAGCTGAAATTGAGCGAACGGCTGGTCAGGCACCCTACCTAGGACAGGTACCCTACCTGATCTGCTAGGAGATCGGCTGCCCGCCCTACTTAATGGCCGTGAGTCTAGCTCGTGCACAATCTGCGAAAGTCAAGACATCATGTTTAGTCTGGTGGTTAGATGGACAAGTTTGCACTTTTCCAGAGTGGGCCAAGCTCAGTGAGACAACCGCCATTGCTAGTTGTGTGTGTGTGTTTGTGTGGCATTGCTAGGACTCGTCGGTGCTCTTTCCGTAATGCACGTTGGATTTAACAGCAGCCTGTACCTGCTCTTTGCTCAGCATTCAGACTTTATGTAGAGAATAAAATGTGTTTAACGTTTGATTACTAAGCATGGCTCTTTTTGGGTACCAAATTATTGCACTGCGCTTTTTTGCTACGTGCAGACAGATCTTTGCAAGCGTGACATGGTGAGTGTTTTCAAGAGGTAACAAGTGCCTTGTGTAAGTTATAAAAGCACCAACGGCCTATGTTTGCTTTTTGGTGTTTAATAATATGCTTAATGCCAGGATCCCAACCACACCGTAAAATGACGGCATGACAATTTAGTCCTTAATCTTGTATCATAAATGATGTCACAAGCTTTGCCTGCCTCTAGAGTGGGAGGCTTGCCGGGAGTGAGGTTGGCCGTGTATGCACAGACTTTTGCTGGAAGAGTGGCACACGTACACAGGTTTGATTGCCACTCAGCATACAGCATCTAAGTACAAAAATGTGTACACAGTGCATGCACACAGGTTTGATTGCAGGTCAGCATTACAGCATCTAAGTACAAAAATTGTACACAGTGCATGCACACAGGTCTGATTGCCACTCGGCATCACAGCATTTCAGCACACAAATTCCTCGACATTTTTAACAATAACTGCTGCAGACTCTGCTTAACTAAAAAATGCAGCCTTGCAAAGCAACCCAGATGCACACACACTTATAGAGTTAGTCCTACTTAGCATCTAGCACGTCTCATGGCTACTTGGTACATTTTGACAACCTTAATCACCTTGGAAATTTTGCAGACATTTGCTACGATCTGTGTTACTTGTAACAGGTGTTTGATGGGGCACGTTTTTAAAATGCCTGTACCAAAGTGTCAAACATTTCAGTGCCGCAATGTCATATTGGGTGCCTGTACCAAAGTGTAAAACGTTTCAGTGCTTCTATGCCACCTTAGATGCCTGTACCAGAGTACCAAACGTTTCAGTGCCTCAATGTCACATTAGATGCCTGTACCAGAGTTTTATTTACTTGTATTGATTGAGTAATTAGAATTAAATAATCCACCGCCATCTCACGATGCAAACGTAATAGAACCAAACGTCTCAGTGCCTCAGAGTCACCTTAGAAGCCTGCACCAGAGTACCAAACGTTTCAGTGCCTCAGAGTCACCTTAGATGCAAACGTAATAGAACCAAACGATTCAGTGCCTCAGAGTCACCTTGGAAGCAGACGTAATAGAACCAAACGATTCAGTGCCTCAGTGTCACCTTCGATGCAAACGTAATAGAACCAAACGATTCAGTGCCTCAGTGTCACCTTAGAAGCCTTCACCAGAGTACCAAACGATTCAGTGCCTCAGTGTCACCTTAGATGCAAACGTAATAGAACCAAACGATTCAGTGCCTCAGTGTCACCTTAGATGCAAACGTAATAGAAGCAAACGATTCAGTGCCTCAGTGTCACCTGCTGCCTGCGGCGAAGTGATGTGACGGTTTTGGCCAGAATTTCCAGGGCTGAATCATCGTCGTCCTGCCTTTGATCTGTTGGAACCTCGTACTTCTGAATGGCAGGAAGTGGTGTCAAAGAGTGTGCCGGATTCAGCAAAATTGAGAGCGTAGCATAGTGGCACCATGGTGTTTCAAGTTCAGCATGCAACAGGATTGAGAGCGTACAATAGTGGTATCATGGTGTGCCTGATTCAGCAAAATTAAGAGCGAACAATATTGGCATCACAATGTTCCCACATTTTGTGCACAACAAACGCAAAGACCTCACTCTCAGTTCATTTTTGATGTTTGCCAAAAACGGCTCCTGTTGAAGGCATAACCACCTTTTTCAAGGGCACCCTCACTCGTGAATGTCAAAATCTACATTGATCGATTCAGTCATAATGCCATTACTCTTACTAAAGACCTTCAGGCCTTCAGTACACGATACAAGATACAAATCAAGAACATGCTGAAAGAAGCACATATCTCAGCAAGCAGCTGCGTTTCTTGCTATGGCAGCCTGCTGCACAGCAGGGGGCTTTTGTGCGACAAGTGGCAGCATTCCATTGCAAATTAATTGTCAACACTGACAAGCTGGGCTGCAGTCACTGCCATGTGAGAAGTCGTCGTACAAATGGAGATCTCCAACACAATCAGTGGAGGGCCAGCAGGAAGGTGTTGTTAAGGAGTAAAAGGCACAAGCTGCTTTCCATGAAGCAATTGCATGAGTCATGACCACCCACCTGGGTGCTGAATGGCTGGATTCTGGGACTTTTTCTTGTGAGCTGGATCTGTGTGAGCATCAGAAGCAGGTGTTAAAAAGGCCATAAGATATGCCTTGTGTGTCTTGCTGTCTCATATGGCTTGCTATCTCAAAAAGGCTTGCTGTCTTAGATGGCTTGCTGTCTCACATGCTCATTGGTTTGCTGTCTCATATGCTTATACGGCTTTCCTTGACATATCTCATACGACTTGCTGTCATTGGCTTGCTGTCTCGTATGCTCACATGACTTGCTGTGACAGCTCTAGAGTACAGACGACATTGCCGGACCAACAAAGACTAAACTCATGTCAGCTTAAAATTGGAAAGGTTTGGCCACATCCTGTATTTTGGATTGTGCTTCCAAAGGAAGCAAGCCATCAATTTGCTTATTTCATGCACGAGCATAGCGCAACACGCTTTTTATTAAGTCGATTTTATGTGAGCATGTGCAAATATTAATCTGAGTATTCTGCTCTGCTTTTCAAAAAACTGTTGCGGTCGTTTCTTTCCCCAAATTGAACGTATTAACCTCTACTCGCATTCTATTCGACAGAGAGCACACACTCACTCTATGACTCTCGCTCTCTGAGCTGCTGCCCCCCCTACAGCTCTCGCTTACGTCCCACTGGCTGCTCCCTCTACTGTGGCACGGAAGTGTCAGGGAAACTACGTGGTGAGCATATAGAATATAGAGCAACGAGGAAAGTATAGGGATTGGTTTCAATACTACGTCACACTGGCTGCTCCCCCTACTGTGGCATGGAAGCGTCAAGGAAACAAAGTGGTGAGCATATAGAATATAGAGCAACGAGGAAAGTATAGGGATTGGTTTCATAATTATGTCACACTGGCTGCTCCCCCTACTGTGGCATGGAAGCGTCAAGGAAACAAAGTAGTGAGCATATATAATATAGAGCAATGAGGAAAGTGACAGGGATTGGTTTCAAGATTCAGCTGCCCAGTCTGCTGTCACCACTGATCCTGTTACGTGCCAAGAACATGCACGGGATGAGTAACAAGGATATTGAGCTTGATAACCATATTCCTTCTGTTGCCCTGCTCACATCGCATGTCGTCCTTGCTTTGGACATACACATTAGCACGCACTGTGCTGTCGTACAGAAAATGCGTCAAACAAGTGGCAAGGAAGTGGCCAGCATGAAGAAAAGGAGGACACAGAGACAAAGCATGAAGAAAAGGAGGACACAGATACAAAGTATAAACCTGCTGAGCTCGGTGTAAAATGCATGAAAATTCGGGTCCTTGTAATGCAGCAAAAGTGATATGCTACTCCTTGGTAATACATCCCCTGGCTACTGCATCTCGCGATGCAAACCGAGATGAACTACATGAATCGAACGCAGAAGCCTGAGGTAGCAACAAGCAACAGCTAAAGACGCGTGTGTCCACCGGACAAGCATTATGAGTGTGCACTTTGAGGCACAAATGGAGTTTGACGTCAGTGGGTTAGCTTGGGTACTAAAGCAGTTGCAACAATCATGCTTGACAGGCCCGAAACCCCTCACCCCTCACACGCGAGCACAAAAGTTGCAACAATCGTGCTTGAGGCCCAAAACCCCTCACCCCTCACACGCGAGCACAAAAGTTGCAAC